>Ga0170475_100352269_pt1 | contig 9991 bp, 3 predicted proteins | sample Soicark_Litter_5_FD_111474 | JGI IMG/M metagenome (GOLD analysis project Ga0170475, IMG submission 111474) | Avena fatua rhizosphere microbial communities from Hopland, California, USA. Combined Assembly of 48 SPs | reverse complement strand
TGCAATAAGAAACTCTCGGCCAATATTAATAAATAATACGCCGCAGATAATACTGTTTCTAAACGTACAACACGCAGAAACACACGAGATAAGTAACAGGGGACCACCCCCGTTGAATTAATAGCGTTCTGCTAAGTTCAACGAGGAAAACCCAAGGGGAAAAATCTCGTTTAAAAATGAATATAATGATCTATATTCAAAATAAGATAAACAACTCAGATCATTGAATTGAAGTAGTTAAGAAGCATACTTAGGCTTTTCAGCTGTTAAGGTGTGGGAACAAGAGCTAATGCTACACTCGGAAATCCAATGAAGTATCCCAAGCAATAATCGTCAGCACCTCGCCTTAATAATAGTCCACCACTACTTGTACCAACGAATCGCTCACATAGGATGGAGTAGCGAGGTTGATCTAGAAGAATTCCGGGACCAACAGAATTATAAGAAACATCTACTCCAACAGCAACAGGTAGAATTCGTCTAACTGGTGTGATACAACCATGTGGAACAGTAACATCTAAACCTGCCCGCGTTTTATGTGTACTACTCATTGGTCCAGTAAAAGAAGGAACAATATTCGCAATAACTCCAGGAGGTACATATCCAGTGGAAAATGGCTCAAAATAAGATCTGGAAACTGAACCAATGAGTTTACTGAATGGAGAATGGGTTGAAGTAGGTACCAATATGGCATTGGTAAATTCCAACTTGGGTTCCTGAGAGATAAGATTAATCGAAACTCCGCCCCGACACAGTGAATACCCAAGAGAAAGGTCTGTAAAGTAATCCCGACCATATCCTGGAAAAGTAAAAGTGGAGCTAGCATTTATATTGCATTTAGTGATTGGGTATGCATACGGGTTCAATATAAAGGCGTCACCATCAATATGTTGTGTTAACTGTAATCTACAAAACATACTCAACAACTCCTTTATAGAGACAAAAGTGTCTCCAATTACCGCGGAATTATGAGTATTACTCAACTCTCCCGAAGGAGAATTCGCCATAAGATCCGAAACAGTAGTACCTGACTGAGGCACGAATACAGGGGCATTGTGGGAACTAATTAAACCAGCGTATTCAAAGTCGGGTCCAGCTGACTGATAAACGAGTACATCAATTGATTGCGCAACAGTCTCGGGTGCTTGTAGTGTATTTAATACCCTAACGAATAAAGTACCAGAACATCGCTCCGAATTATCCTCACCCGCTGAATGAACTGTCTGGTAAGGAACATTTAAAAGCCAAGGCACGGTAACAGTTACTTCTGAATCAGTACGTAAATCAACAATAGTACGGATACAATAATCACCTTGTGAATTAGAAACAGAACCAACGTACTGAATAGGAGCAAAAATAAGGGCCAATCTACACGAGTGAAATTCTGTCTTTACAAATTTAAAAGTATAAGTCATACTACCTTTCCAAAACTGGAAGTATTGACCTAAATAAGCCATTGGTCCATATTGTGCTTCCGTTAATGTGCCTACTGTACCCGTTGATTGAAGCTGAAAATTTTGTTCCATAGGAGTAACTTTTTCACTGTACAACAGCACATCATACGCATCACTGGTTGAAATGGAAAAGGAGCCGGTATAAGTAGGGATTCCTTTCAAAAAATTAAAGTTCATCTCATCAGAATCTACACCTGACCAACCGGCTATATTTTCCAAATGGGAATCAGGATTGAGTGTAAGTCTATCGCCCATATCCCTACCCGTTGAATTGAATTGATTATGATAAGGATTAAGAATAGTAGTAACACTCTTGTCGAGATCGACCGGGCGTTGGAATCCGAAGAAACTAGCAACGTCACCGACCACATCAAGAGCATCACCAACCCCAGATGCCAATCCACCAATAACTGGTACCTTACTAAGAAAATTTGTAATCTTCTTTCCTGAATGAGCAGCCTTACTAACAAAACCCTCATTATCCACTTTTGTTTCACTATCCTGTTGTTTAGATAGTGTAAGACCACGAGGGAGCTTTATAGACGTTTTACTTCCCGAAGATTGTGGTCTAATGAGTCCCCCAAGGCCCGCTTCATTATAATAAGGAGCACTCAATGAAACATCTTCAAATGACATAAAAAGAGTAAGATCCACAGTTGGAGATCCAGACGAGCCTACATTTAACGGAGATAGAACATCTATCCAAAATGTACCCCAATCATAAATCTGTCGGGAAAAATCAAAGTATGAAGTGGGAGTCACATATGGTATTCGTAACTCACATGATGTTTCCCTCATTCCAAGTTCTACATGTGGATGATTTGATTTTGCACATAAAGTACGATTGTGTAAAATTAACTGGTAAGTATCAGTAGGAAGAATATTAGGTAAGAAATGTAGTATCAATCGACCCTGTTGGAATGGATTAGCATTTGCAGTTAACTTTAGTACTGCTGTTCCACGAAACAAATTATATCCCTGAATCTTATTCATCCAAATTGGATTACTCTGAAGTGCAGTAGCAACCGTATTGGAATATAAATTCGCATTACGACCGGAAGAAGAACTAAACGTACCAGTCCACAATATAGTAGGTTTAGATAAAAAATCAGAGATAGCATTTGAATCAAATTGAGGGGGACCTAATGATGATAAATTTATATTAGAGCGAGTCTTGCCAACCGTAACTCCGGCATCGTCTATAAAAGTCGTTGTACCGGAGGAGCTAGAACTATCATTTTCGATAAAATCAACTGCAGACGGTGCGTCTTTGTTGATAGTATCATCAATATGGTGAGCAGCTAAAGAGGCTGGTGTTGATCCCCCAAGAAGGGATCCTACTATGGTAAGGTTGCTTGCGGGAAACAATTCTATTTCATCATCACTAAATGAAATTATTTTATTTCCTACTTGTATACGAAGAGGAGGCTCTATTTCAAGAAATGTGAAAAGAGCTCGCACTGTATATTTCCCGCACGGTATAAATTGAATGGTGCCATTACGCAAGGCCACCGAAAGATAAGGGGGAATATATGGAGAAAAAGAGATAGGGATAGTGAAAGAAGAAGAGGAAAGGGAGAAGTCTGAATTGGGTTCAGTAAATGAGTAAGAGGAAGATGATGATAGTGAGGGGGAAGGGGGGCTTGAAGCATCCGAAAATATGGCCCCAGCGTCGGACGGTGCTGGGGTTCAGGGTGCCGCTAGGAGGTAGAAAGAAATGAGGAACATTTTCTTCGGCGACGAAGAAGAAAAGCCTATAACAGTTCAGTCTAACAATAACCCTCTCCCAAGGGGGGTAGTTTAACGTCTTCCCACAGACGGTCGGAGTCTAATAGACTCCAACACGCTCAAGTTGGGCATATCTGAAGGTCCTACCTCTACAAACATACCCTAAAATCTCAAAGCTCTTTTGCACTATGGTGGGAGCGTACATATTAAATACATGCTCACCATGAAGAGTCAATTCAAATAGGACACTTTCGATATTCAATTCAAATTCCTGTCTATTCATATCCACCTTTTCCCAATTGAGTATTTCCAAAACAACTTCTAAATCAAGTGGAGCATCCCATGTTTTGTTTTCCGCATCCCAACGAAAGCCTCTCTTAAGAAAAGTAATTTCCTCCAGTTTTCTAAATGGTTTAACACTAGATTGTTTATCTTCTGCAGTATACTCCATATCAAATAATTCACGCATCATTGCCGCTATAGTATCTTGATTAACTATATTAGCATACTTTCGTGGTACTACAATGATATTATCATCTCCAAACGCAACTATAAAGAAATCCTTGAGGTTAAAGATCTTCCCACTTTGAGTCATTAATCTACAAATGCACATATAGCCCATTAAACAAGTAGCTAGGGAATTCAAAATAGCAGTCATCGGCATGCCTGAAGCTTGCGAACCAGAAAAAAGGTAGATAATTCCTTCCACTAAATGAACAGAGTTAAAAACCTCAGCAAAGAGTGTTTCTCTCGCCATCCTTTCCTTCGCATAGTTGACCGCATAATCTTTTCCCTTCATATAATACATTTCTACTACATCCAATAAAGCCCCTAGCACTTGGGCGCGCAGCCTACCATCATATGACGCAAAGTCCCCAGCAACATAGACTGGATCATTAACGCGCATAAAGGCTTTTACTAAATCATTCCACTCGCTATAAGGATTTATCCCCACAGCCGAACCATTGTATATCCTACAATTATCCTGTTGCAACTGCCTAATAAAATCTCCAAAATACATTTTAAAAGGAATGAGATAACGCTGGGAAACTGCCATAAATTGTCGTGTAGATCCATTTCTAACTTTCTCCAACTTTCTTCGCTCATCCTTCAAACAATCTATGTACAGATGTAATCTGCGCACACCATTCTCTGCATAATCAATTGTCTTTAACAAATCAGCTCGAAGTTCGGAAAACTGCTCTCTCTCTTCATTGAATTCCTGTTTCTTTCCCAATTTTTGCACTTTAGTACCAGGAAGCCAAACATCAGGGGCTCCTTGTGAAGTACTACGATCTATACCTTCCGCTCCTTTCATACCAACAATCCCATCAACAGCCTCCTTCATAGTAAATAACCTAGGGGGCCATGGGAGCTGAACAGGAATATCGAGCACCTCGGGAGTAAAGTGTTTAAGAACTTCATGCAATAACTCTTCATTCACATACGTTTCATCATGTAAATACTTCTTTTGTGCTTTATAAAGAGGATTAATTCTTTCACCATTCGACCAAAAGGGAGCCAATTTTGCTGGAGCAGTTTTAACTTCCCAAAGGTGGCCCTGTAATTTACTTGGTCTTAGCTTTGTCTTACTTGGGATATTCCTAATAGGACCAGTACCAATTGACATAAATCCATTATACACACCCTGCGCCACAAATTCATGCACCGTTGGTCGATCCTCTCCCGTTTCCTCAACATACTCTACATCATTATTATTACTCGGTAACACTTTGGGAAGTTCCTCATATGACACATCATCAGCTGGTGGTTGATCAACCGCCGCAACATATTCAAGTACAGTTTCCTTCTCTAATAAAAATCCGAGACACCGCATTTCCTTACTAGGTGATCTAGCATCATCCCTTGAACCTGCAGTATGAATACCAATTATTGTAGGAATCGGAAAAGCGTTATCATCGGGGATTAAAACGGCACAACAATCACCAGACTTTGTGGGAGCTACATACTCCAATTTATTATTGAAGTAGGTCAATTCAGGATCATCAAATCCATATTGCGTAGAAGGCGCTATTTTACCAGTAACCAACAAGTTTCGTTGTTTGTAGTTGGAACTGTAAACAGCAAGATGAGCTTTATATGTCCGGCCCATCTTCAATCTCTCATCATCCTTTGAAAGGAAAACACAGGCTCTTTTTCCCGTTCCCGTGAGATCGGCATGAGGTCGCAATCCAGCAGTAATGATGCGAACAGACATTAGATCCTTGCCTGCTTTTGCAAACATCTTCTGATTTTCCCAATTAAAACTAAAGTATACAACCAGAGAATCAGTCCACAATAACTCAACAATCTTCTCGGGATCGTCACCATAAGCTCCCATTATTATCGCATTAAAATGAAATGGACATAAAAAAGTATGTCCCTTAACAAACAATACAAAACCAATAACTACTTTAGTCTTGGCAATTCTTAGTGCATATTGCGATCTACGCCAAATAGCATCTAAAAACTGAATATTGTTTTCAACGCCACTTTGAGGAACAACTAACAATCCCTTTGGTTTCGCCTTACTAGGAGCTTTATCCTTATTTCGTCTTTCCCCCGGTGGTCCACTCTCAGGTTCAATAGTTGGAGACAATCCGGACAATATTTTTGTAATAACTTTATATCCAGCGAAACCTGCAGCAAGAGCTCCAGCGAGATACAATAAATACTTTCCAATCTGAACTACTCGGGTAAAGACTTTATCTCCCACCATTTTAATACCTGAAAACACCGTCGCATAAGCTTTATTAACTACCCAATAAACGAAATCTCGATAATGATTTTTGAGGAAACGCCAGGGTTTAAAAATCCATGAAAAAGTAGCCCCGCTAGAAGCGGTTGGTGTTATTATGATATAAGGACATGCTCTTCGATGCTTTTCAAGTATATTATCCATATCATCCGCAAATTCATCCCCATATCCAAGTATTTTTTTGCACCATTGACACTCTGCTTTTTCTTCAAACATACCTTGTGGTTCAATATTTGGGTTAATAAAAGGTTGAGGAGTTACTAAGGTTGCATTTATCGCTTCTACTTCAACAAAACTCTTCTTTTCCTCTTCATCTACTCTTTCACTGTCTGGTTGCATAAAATTCCCACGTAGGAACTCACCCTCTCTCCTTTTCGCTATTTGCGTTTCAATCAAATGAGATCTCATTTTAACTAAGCGATCCCACTTTAATTGAAGATTTGCAAATTTAGAAACTCCGGCGTCTATTAATTCAGAAAAAGAGTAAACTTTACCACCATTAAGAGGACCACCAGTACCCAGATCCCATTCAATAAAATCAAAAATATGAAGTGGAAAAGCTGAGTCAGGAGATTCTGGATCGTATGGATGATTCATATATACTTTACTAGAATCCAATCGACGCTTCAAATAATCTTTGGGATCTAAAGCTGAATTCACACAATACTCAAGCTTTGGAATTTGCACAACACAAATATCAAAACGTCTTTGCACAGCTTCCGGACAGTGAATGCTTCGCGTTTGTAATCGTGTAACATTAGTTGAGCAAAACACAACTTTCGGATGAGCATAAGTATTCGCTTTACGCTCCATTGCAGCCATATGTAGATGATATGGACTTATATTCTTTAACATAATAAGTTCAATAAAATCTTTATTAGGCATACCCGCTACATCGACCAGTTGTCCCCAATCATCATAGGCAATACAAAAAGTAGATCTAGTCATACCCTCCCAATATTCGTTAACACTGTGACGGTTGAATACAAAATCAGTTGGGCGTTCAATAAGTTGTGGGAGCACATCTGCAGGTAACAAGCGAGCGAGTAGAGCATCAACATAAGGATTTGTAATAGTAGTCTTACCAACTCCACTCGCCCCAGCTATACATACTGTAAGGGGTTCCATTCTTGGACCCCTATCCGGACATACATTTCGCTCAGCATCGTCTACTAATGGTTGTAGCGCTTGGTAAAGTTTTGTCATACGTAGCGATGTACTGGGTTTAATAGAAGGAGGAAGACGTGACATATAGCAGTCTAAGTCATCACGAAGTATAAACAAATACTCAGCAGCCTGCTTTGGTGTAAACTTCTGATCTCTAATTCCATCTCGTATATCGCTCAACCGCTCAAAGAACTTTGCCTCTCCATTATCTCTAAACCAATACGTATTCGTTCGATATGCTATATCGAAATATTCTAATATGGAATTAATAATGTTACATGTAAATTCATATATAGGGCGAATGAGTCCCCCAATTCCTTCACTAGATTTAATAGCCTCCGCAAATCCTTGAGTAAACTTTCGAAAATCTTTCTGATAAATGAAATTGGAAAGATAACGAGTATAGAGAATAGAAACAAAACCCAATGCAACCATATTTTCCTTGGATTGCGGATAGTATCCCTTTCTTTCTTCACACACCCTAGAATAATGCAAGTCTTCAAGTGCTGTGCCCTCTTTCATCTCATCAATATATTCAGTAGTTTCGGTAGGTGACGTAATTCCTAGGCTCTGCAGAATGAAATCTAACGCATGCTTAAGTGGACCTCTAACAATTCCAGCGATCAACTCAAATACAAATAATATAAATTTCTTAATAGGACCAAATAGACTCTTTATCCATTCATATAGTGACTTACACGATTCCCAAAAATTGCTGAGAAAATCAAACTTAACTTTGACAACTGGATTCTTTGACACACGATCAGCTAATCCTCCAGCACCTTGAATGAGGTCATCAACTATTTTTTGCATAAATTGCTTGGAAGAATCATCCAAAGCAACTTGGAAGAGAGCTTGTGGTACAAATTTATTGTGCACTCGTCCACTCTTTTTCTTTTTATCCCTACGCTCGTATAAAGAATTATTTGTATTAGTATGCTCTTTAGCTTCCTCTAATCTCTTATGATATATTAGCGATTGTTTCGCTTTATTGAGTTCTTTCTGTTTGTTAGCAGCAATACGTCGCTTCCGCTCATAATGTTCAATATTACTCGTAATAAACATATAAGCAAATTGAATTAATTGAGCATCAAACTTATTCACACAAGAATCACACCATAGAATTTCCTTATCTAGTATCCATTGAGCGCTCTTACATGACAAAATATACGTAGTCTTATGGGAACGAACTATGTGTAATAAATGTTTCTCTAAATATGACACACATTTATTACAACGTTCGCCCTTACGCTTTTCATCGCTCTCAAATGGGCAAGTAGCTAAATACTCCTTCAATGTACTCTCTGCTGAAGACAAAATAGTTAATCCCTTAGGTAATTCCGTAGATACTTGACCTTCAATAGACTGCGGAGAGAAAATAATTTCATCGTCTCCAAATCGTAATACAGGTTGACAATTCCAAGTACTAAATTGAGGAAAATCATATAAATCTTCTTCCATTCTATCACCTGTATCGGCATTTACAGGAGTTCCTATAATAAATCCAATATGCCGCAAACTCCCTTCTAAAAGCTCTCGGGGGTAAGTGCGCGCAAAAATAAGGAACATATTATCCTGTGAATGTAGTGCAACTGTAGCAGATTCAAATGAATAAATAGGATCAAATGAATAAGCAGCATTAGGTAAAAGACGAAACATATTATGCATCGGAAATATTACTGAATCATCATCCAATGCACGAAAGCCCAATGACAAACATAAAGACTCTTCAGGAACACGTCCGGTAATATTTCTCACTATATCAAACCCAGAGTATTGACCAATAGGGTGAGGTGTAGGAATATTATGAAAATAAATCGTACAAGTTTCAATGGTAACTTGGGCACGTGATGTAGGAGCAGATTGGGGATAATATCTAAATATTGTATTGTTAAAATGCTCAAGATGTAAATGATATAATATCTGAAACAAATCATGCTCCTCCGATATACATATAATTATAATCATACAATAAACATCGAATATAAGATTGTACTGAATAGACTTATAAAGATACGCAATATAGAGGTGTGTAATTAGAATCCAATAGTCAATCCACAATTGCCACTGCGTAATACGAAGAAAATAGTATATACAAAATCCAATTAAATGAAAGCAGTGGAAATAATAATTTAAAAAAACATAAATATAAATATATAATAACAAGCCGAAAATAAGTAAACAACGACGAATATTTAAATAAGTATAAGATGAATGAACAAAAACATAATAAAATATAATTACATAACACAACAAAAGGAAACAAATAAAAATCCACGTCGGGTCGTGGAAAAGGGAGAATGTACTGGACATTTCTGCGGGGGGGGGCGTAACCTGATAGGTAAGAGGTAGGATACTTGCGCAACACGCTGTCCTCATGTAAATGTGGGGTTGTTGTATTGTCACACACTGTGACACAACTAAAGCATCTTCAATCAAAAAGGGAATATATTTTCCTTTAAACGCATATTCCCAATCTATCGAAATCTCTCCACCATGTTATAGATAATACAATGAGGTTCCTCAACCATAGCTTTCTTTTGCAGATAAACATACCTTAGGTCGACAGCTCCGAAGAGCCAGACGCTTGTTTGAGCGGCACACGAGAAGGTGTCATCCTACACATGTGCATTGACGTAAGTTTGTTCCGTGATATTAGAAAAGCGTCATAATCACGGCCTAGCGCCAGAATCACCTAACGACTCCAATCCAACGAAGGACCGGCATAGTACAATTCCAGTACGGCTAACTAAGCTTTGTGGAAAGTGAATAATAATAACTAATAATAATAACTAAAGAGAATGAAAATAAATACATTTAATATTTTGAATATATCAAGCATATGTAGCCATATTTAGATACCCGAAAGGTCCTCCAATAATAC
>Ga0170475_101732174_pt1 | contig 9995 bp, 10 predicted proteins | sample Soicark_Litter_5_FD_111474 | JGI IMG/M metagenome (GOLD analysis project Ga0170475, IMG submission 111474) | Avena fatua rhizosphere microbial communities from Hopland, California, USA. Combined Assembly of 48 SPs | reverse complement strand
GGGACCGGCGGCCCGTACCCGCTCGCCCGGCCGGACGCGCCGGTCACGTGGAACGTCGACCAGAGCCAGGTGATCGCGAGCGACATGCAGCCGGAGCAGAACGCCGAGGTGCAGATGCTCCGCTGGCCGTACTACCTGGCGCCGTCGGTGATCAAGTCGTTCGAGGAGAAGTACGGCTGCCACGTCGTCCAGACCGAATTCGAGGACATGGACAAAGGCATCGCCAAGATGAACTCCGACCAGGGCGACTTCGACGTCATGATCGGGATGAACGTGTGGGCGCTCGGCAAGTCGATCGCCGCAGGGTTGGTCCGCCCGTTGAACCTCGACTACATCCCGAACCTGGCCGCGAACAACTGGGACACCTTCCAGAGCCCCTTCTACGACGTGGGCTCGCACTACAGCACGCCGTACTCCGTGTGGAGCACGGGGATCTTCTGGCGCAACGACGAGGTGACAGACGACATCGCCGGCATGGCGAACCCCTACGACATCTTCTGGAACGGTGCCCCGGTCAACAAGACGCACCTGCTCGCCAACGCCCAGGACGTGCTGGCGATGGCGATGTTCCGCAACGGCATCTCCGACGTGAACAGCGTCGACAGCGCGACCGTCACCCAAGCCAAGAACGACATCCAGGAGGTCGTCGCGGCGACGAACGCGTCGTTCGACCACGTCGACTACACCGATCTTCCGGCGGGGCGCGCATGGCTGCACCAGTCGTGGTCGGGCAACGTGAGCGACGCCTTCGTGTTCCTCAAGGCGAGCCAGGCGAGCCAGGCGGACAACCTGTCCTATGTGTGGCCGGTCGAGGTGGGCGTGCCGGGCAACGTCGACAACGACCTGCTCGTCGTGCTCAACTCCGGCAAGAACCCGGTGCTGTCGCACCTGCTCGTCGACCACATCATGGACGCGAAGAACGCGATGACGAACTTCACGACGTGGACCGGGTACCAGATGCCGCAGAAGACCATGACGCGTGAGGCGTTGGTCGGGACGGGTCTCGTGCCGGAGCACCTGGCGAACGTCTACATCCAGGAAAGCGACATGGACAAGGGTTCGCGCGAGCTCGAGCTGCCCCCGGCGGACAACGCCCTGTGGCAATCGGCGTACGCAGAGCTCACGGCGGGTGTCTGAACAAGCCGCGGCCGGGAGAACGACCTCCTGGTACCCCCGCTGGTACTGGCCGTCGTTCGCCGCGCCGGCCGGCCTGTTCCTGCTCGTGTTCTTCCTGTTCCCGTTCTACGTCGTCATCGCGATCGCGTTCGGCGGGGTCGACGCGATCCTCCAGGAGCCGGTGCCGGCGTGGAGCCCCTCCACGTGGCACACGTCGGTGCTGGGGTTCTCGTTCTCGAACATCAGTCACACCGACGGGCTGTACCACGCGGCGTTCCTGCGGACGTTCCTGTACGTCGGGGTCGCGACGACCCTGTGCCTGGTCGTCGGCTACCCGTTCGCGTACTTCCTGGCGCGCCACGCCGGCCGATGGCGCGGGTTGTTCCTCGTGCTGTTCTTCGCCCCGTTCTGGATCTCGTACATGCTTCGGATGCTCGCCTGGATCTCGCTGCTGCAGGACGACGGCCTGATCAACCGGACGCTCGTGCGCCTCGGCGTCCTGCAGACGCCGTACCCATGGCTCTCCGGCAAGCCGATGACCCTCATCCTCGGGCTGGTGTACGGCTACGTGCCGTTCATGGTGCTGCCGCTGTTCGCGACGCTCGACCGGATCCATCCGTCGCAGCTCGAGGCGGGCCGGGACCTCGGCGCGAGCCCGAACGGCACGTTCTGGCGCGTCACGTTCCCGCAGTCGACGCAAGGCATCTTGGCGGGGTTCGTCATCTGCGCGCTGCCGATGTTCGGCGACTACTTCACGCAGCAGCTGCTCGCGCCGGTCGCGAGCACCCGGATGATCGGCAACTCCGTGATCGACAGCCTGACGATCCCCATCTTCGTTCCGCAGGGGGCGGCGTTGATCCTGATCCTGCTCGTGGTGCTACTGCCGGCGATCATGTACTACCTGTGGAGCACCCAGCGCGCCGCAGCGCAGGTGGCGGCCGGATGAGCGTGCTCACCGCGATGCCGCCACGGCCGCGGTTCCGTGATCGCATCGCGAACCCATGGGGCAAGGCTCGGTTCCTGTGGGTGATCGCGATCGTCTACGTCGTGTGGATCTTCGTGCCGGTCGTGCAAGCCGTGATCTTCTCGTTCAACGAGAGTCGGTCGATCACCGTGTGGCAAGGCGCCTCGTTGCGGTGGTACATCTGGGACCCCGACTCCTCCGTGCTGCACGATCCCGCGCTGCAGCAGGCGATCATCCAGACGCTCAAGCTGTCGGTGCTCACGGCGGCGATCGCCGTCCCGCTCGGCGTCGCGTTCGCGATCGGGTTGCATCGCTGGCGGGGCGGCGTCGCGCGTTCGACGAACTTCGTGATGCTGTTCTCGTTCGTCACGCCCGAGCTGATCCTCGCGGTCGCGCTGTTCCTCATGTTCGTGCACTCGTTCCGATTCATCGGCCTGGGCACGAACGCGGAGCTGATCGGGCTGATCGTGCTGTCGCTCGCGTATCCCGTCGTGATCGTCCGCGCCCGGCTGCTGTCGCTCGGTCCGTCGTACGAGGAGGCGGCGCAAGATCTGGGCGCCTCTCCGGCGCGCACGATCGGTCGCGTGACGCTGCCTCTGCTCGGGCCGTCGATCTTCGCGAGCGTCGCGATCGTGTTCGCGCTGGCGCTGGACGACTTCGTGATCGTGAACCAGCTGTCGCGCGATGCGACGACGCAAACGGTCTCGATGACGATCTACGGGGCCGCCCGCACGGCGCCGACGCCGGCGATCAACGCGATCGGCACGCTGATGCTCCTGACCTCGACCATCGTGATCGCCGTGACGGCGGTGTCGTACCGCCGGATGGAGCGCCGGCGCGGCGCCGCCGCCGCCATCCCGGCCTAACGCTCGAGCGCCAGCTTGAAGATCCCGACGCCGTCGCTGAAGTAGAGCGTGCCGTCGGGGCCGGACTCGATCGACAATACGAGGTTCCCGTGGTTGAAGGGCGTGGTGTCCTGGACCGCGCTCGTCCCGCTCGCGTTCAGCGAGACCTCGTGGATGTCGCCGGTGTTGAACGCCCCGAAGAACAGGTCGCCCTCGCGCGAGCTTCCGAGGCCGCATTGGTCGCAGAACGCGATGCCGGTCGGGCCGATGGTCTGCGCGTACCACAGCTGCGGCAGCACGGGTCTCGGGCCGTCGCCGTTGGTGTCCTGCGGCGCCTGGCCTTGGCAATTCTCCGACGGTCCCCACCCGTAGTTCCGGCCCGGGATGATCCGGTTGACCTCGTCGTTGCACTCCGGTCCGTTCTCCGTCTCCCAGAGATCGTGGGACTTCGGATCGAAGCCGAGCCCGAAGCTATTGCGGTGTCCGTAGGAGTAGATCAAGGATCCCTTGAACGGGTTGTCTTTGGGCACGCCGCCGGTCGGCGTCATCCGCAGCACCTTGCCGCTGTTCACCGACATGTCTTGGGCTAGCTGCGACTGCTCGGTCTCGCCGACGACGACGTAGAGCGAGCCGTCGGGGCCGAACAGCAGCCGGCCACCGTTGTGACGGATCCCCGCCTTCTGCACGTTCAGGACCAGCTGCATCGACGTGCCCTTGCCGCCCTCCATCTTGATCCTGAGGATCTGGTCCTCGGCAACGCCCTTCACCGAGCGCGTTGCATAGGCGTAGAGGTACGGCGACTCCTGGGGGAACGACGGCGGCACGGCGAGTCCCACGAGCCCTTGTTCGTTCGTCAGGTTCCCGATCACGTCCGGGACCGTGAACACCGACGTGTTCTTACCGGTCTTCGGATCGATCCGGCGGATCTCGCCGGTGAGGCGCTCGCCGTAGTAGATCGCACCGGTGCTGTCGAACACGAACGTCGCCGGGTGGTCCAGTCCCGTCGCGACCATCTTCTCGACGATCGTCCCGCCGGCCGGCTGGACGGGCGGGGACGAGGCCGGAGCACTCGTGGCGGGCGCCGACGTCGCCGGCGGAGTGGTTGTTTCCGTGGTCGTCGAGGCGGTACAGCCAACGAGCAGGATCGCTGCGAGCCAGGGCACGATGGGGGGGCGCTTCATATCGGGCCGCATCCTAGCGGCGGCCGTCAGAATCCCGTCAGTCCGCGCCCGACCCCGTCGACGAAGCCGTGCTCCGGCGGCGAGAGCCGTCCTTCGAGATACGCGCGAGCGATGATCGCCTGTGCGCGGAAGACGTCGACCTCCCAGTAAGAGAACGGGCCCGGCCGGTAGCCGTCCGACGTGACGTTCCGCTGGATCGACTCGCAGGCGGCCCAGTCCTCGCGGTTCGTGATGTCCCAGAACTCAGCGGCGTAGTCGGGCGTGAACCCCGGCACGTCGAACGCCTCCTCGGGGAAGTACCACGCGCACTCGACCCACGTGCGGTCGGGTGCGAGCGGCACGAGCCGGTGCGTCATCACGTAGTCCGGGTGCGGGCTGATCAGCAGGTTCGGGTACACGACGGAATAGCCCACGAGCCGCCACTTGTCGTCGGGCAGCCCGGGGATCATCACGCCGCCGGACGCGCCGGTGAGCGACATCGTCGCGGCGTGGTCCAACAGTTCCATCGGGCCGCCGATCCACACGCCGGTCGAGCGCTCGGGATAGGCGACATCGGAGTCGGGCGGCGTCACCTTACAGAGCTCGGGGTGGATCTCGGAGCAGTGGTAGCACTCGCAGTAGTTCTCGATCGCGATCTTCCAGTTCGCGGCGAGCTCGTAGGCGTGTGACGCGCCGAGCCGGAGATCCTCGGGGCGGTACCCCTCGACGACGATGTCGACGTTCCCGAGTTGCGTCGCCAGATCCGGCGCGTCGCCGCTCGCGTTGAGGAACAACCAGCCGTGCCATTCGTCGAGGCGCGCTTGGACCAGCGGGAACTCGCTCTTGTCGAGCGAATCCATGTTGAAGCGTGGCGTCGCGCGGAGGTCGCCTTCGAGGCCGTACACCCACGCGTGGTACGGACAGCGGATCCCCCGCTGCGTGCGTTGCTCGCCGACCGCGAGCAACTCGTGCCCGCGATGGCGGCAGACGTTGAAGAACGCACGCAACGCGCCGTCGTCGCCGCGGACAAGGAGGAAGCTCTGCGCACCGACCGCGACGGCGGCTTGCGCGCCGGGCCCGTCGAGGTCGAGGTCGGCGGTGCGCCCGATACACATCCACGATCCCTCGAACACGTGTCGCTGCTCCCAGGCGAACACGTCCCGTGAGCTGTACGCCTCGGCCGGGAGCGTGCGCGCCCGGTCGTAGGGCTGGAGCACCTGTTCGACGCTCGCGAGATCCAAAGGCGCGGTCGTGCGTTGCATCGTGGTCAACCTATCGGAGCGCGTGGCCGCGACGTGAACATCGCCGTGAACCCGGGGTCACGAGCCGGCGTCGAGCGCCGCCAGGAGCTCGTGCTCCCGTTCGGACGCAAGGCCCGCCTGGAGCGTGTCGACACCGCGTTCGCGGTCCCACGCCAGGGTGTCGGCGACCGTTTCGGCCAGCGGGCGGAACGTGAGCCCGGCGGCGACCGCGCGCGACGTGTCGAACAGATGCGCGTTCGGCTCGTCGGGCACGACCAGCGGGAACGGATCGGCCTCCTCCGTGACGGCGAGCCCGTGTTCCCTCATGAAGGCGTCGTCGCACCATGCGACGTCGAGCGGAACGCCGCCCGCAGCCGCCGACGTGTCGAGGAGCTCGCCCAGCGAATGGCGTCGCGGCGGCGTCGCGATATTGAACGTCCCCGGGATATCGAGGGTGCACACCCGCAGCAGAACGCCGCGAGGTCGCGCGCGTCGATCCACTGCAGCGGCTGCGCCGGCGGGGCCGGTGCGAGCATCCGCCTGCCGGCCGCCGCGCGACGCACCCAGTACGTGAACCGGTCGGTGGGGTCGTACGGACCGACGATGAAGTGTGGCCGCACGACGGTGCCTGCGTCGCCGACGGCGTCCCGCAGCGCGTATTCGCTCGCCACCTTCAGCGGCCCGTACGTCTCCCACGTGATGTCCTCGGTTTCGGGGAACGAAGGACCGTGGACGTCGTCGTCCTCCGTCGCGCCGGCCCGGACCTCCTCGAGATGCGCGGAGACCGACGAGATGAAGACGTAGCGCCCGTCCCCGACGACCTCCAGGGCGCCGGTCACCTGCCGCGGGACGAACGCGCAGAAGTCGACGACGGCGTCGAACGACCTGCCGGCCAGCGCGCCGAGATCGCCGTCGCGGTCCCCGTGGACGTGGTCGGCCTCCGGCCAGGGCTCCTCCTTGCCGCCTCGGTGGAAGATCGTGACGTCGTGCCCCTGCTCCAGCGCAAGGCCGGTGAAGGCGCGTCCTGAGAAGCGCGTTCCGCCGATCGTGCAGATCCGCATCCTTGAACCCTATCCCAGGCAACGTTTCCGGACCGCGTTGACAGACGTCGGTGATGACGTCATCATGACGTCGTACTGCTGTCGGGAAGACAGCAGCATTGACGCAACCAACTCGTTTCACGGAGGGACGATCGAATGGAACTCACCCCGCACCTCGAGGCGATCCGTGCAGACCTCGAATCGCTCCTGGGGGCCGACGAAGGGCTCGCGACGGCGTACGAACGGATGGCTCGGCCCGTCGAAGCGACGCTCCAGCTCCGCCTCCTCGACGTCCTCGGCGATGGGGCTCTGGAGCTGACGGAGCAGCTCCCCACGGGCCACGCCGAGCTCCGCGTCGCGGGCCGCGATGCGCGGGTCGTCTATGTCGGCCCGCCGGAGGCGCCGCCGGCCATACCCACGGCTGGGGGGACGGACGAGGACGACGGCGGCATGGCGCGCCTCACCGTCCGGATGCCGGATGCGCTGAACCGCGGGAACGACGGCCGACGGCGCGGCGGCGGCAACCGGATCTCGGGCTACGCCCAGAGCTGATCACGAGGAGGAGAACCGATGCGACACACCTTTGACACCCCCGACGGCCTCGAGGTCGCGCTCGAACTGAGCGTCGGCGACATCGAGGTCGATGTGCGCGACACGACGACGACCACCGTGGAGATCGGCGGGTACGAGACGGACGCGCCCCCGGTCGTGCGGTGCGAACCCACCGCTCGCGGCGGGCACCGCGTGTCGATCGAGCACAAGATCAAGAAGAAGTGGTTCTCGATGGACCGCGGGCTCGACATCCGGCTCGTCGTCCCCGCGGGGACACGTATCGACGGCGCCGGCGGCGCGGCGGAGCTGGAGGCGACGGGCACGCTGGCCGCGCTGTCGTTCAAGACGGGCTCGGGCGATCTCCGTTTCGACGACGTGACGGGCGACGTCCACCTCACCTGCGCGAGCGGTGACATCTCGGGTCGGTCCGTGGGCGGTCACCTCACGTTCAAGGGGGCGAGCGGCGACATCGACGTCCGGACGGTGGGCGCCGGCGCGACGGTGCGCAGCGCGTCGGGCGACATCCGGATCGGCAAGCTGGATGGCGCCACGATCATCACCGTCGGCTCGGGCGACGTGGCGCTTCAGCAGGTCGGGCCCGGTTCCGTCAACGTGCGCGCCGTCTCCGGCGACGTCGAGGTCGGCGTGCGCGAAGGCCTGGGTGTCTGGATGGACGTCTCGTCGACGAGCGGCGACGTCCGCAGCTCCCTCGATGCCGGGCGCCACGACGGTGCGGACGCGGCGCGCCCGGAGCTCGAGCTCACGCTCAGCACGGTGGCGGGCGACATCACGATCGATCATGGCGGGGTGGCCTGATGCGCGCGCTCCTTCGCGACCGTTCGTACCGATGCTTGCTGGCCGGCCAGACGCTGTCGGCCTTCGGCGACTACGCGATGTTCCTGGCGCTGGCGATCTGGGTGAAGGTGTTGACCGGGTCGAACGCGAAGGCCGGCCTCGCGATCTTGCCGTTCGCCCTGCCCAGCTTGGTCGGGCCCGCCCTCGGCGTCTTCGTTGATCGGTTCCCCCGCCGGCGGATCATGATCATCACCGACCTCGCCGCGGCCGTCGCGCTGATGCCGTTGCTGCTCGTGCGCGACGCAGGCGACATCTGGCTGATCTACCTCGTGTCGTTCCTGATCGGGCTCGCGACGGTGGTGTACGAGGCCGCGCGCTCGGGCTTGCTCGTGAGCATGCTCAACGAGGACGACCTCGGCGATGCGAACGGTTTGCTGCAGTCCACGAGCCAGGGCATGCGGCTGCTCGCTCCGCTCGCGGGCGCGGCGCTGTTCTCGGCCTTCGGCGGCCGCTCGGTCGCGGTCCTGGACGCCGCGACATTCGTCGTGTCGGCCCTGCTCCTCGTGGCGGTGCACGCACCGGCGATCGGGCGCGAGGGCGAACACGGCTTCTGGCCTGAGCTCCGCGCGGGCGTGCGCCACATCGTGCGCACGGTGGACCTTCGCCGCCTGACGGTTGCGACCGCCTTCGTGACGCTCGCCGCCGGGGTCATGGAGGTCGCGATCTTCGCGCTCATCGACCAGGGCTTGCACCGCCCGCCGGAGTTCCTCGGCGTCCTGTCGACGGCGCAGGGCGTGGGCGCGGTCATCGGGGGTGTGATCGTCGGGACGACGATGCGCAAGATCGGCGAGTTCCCGACCATCGCGTGGGCGCTCGTCGCGATCGGGGTCGGCGTCGGGATGCTGGCGTGGGCCGTGCTTCCGGTCGTGCTGATCTCCGCGATCGCCATCGGGATCGCCGTCTCGTTCTACAACGTCGCCTTCGTCACGCTGGTCCAGCGGCGCACCGAGGTGTCGATGCAGGGACGCGTCATGAGCGCGATCGAGGCGGTGTTCACGGTGCCCTACGCGGCATCCATCGCCGCAGGCGCGGTGTTGATCTCCGTCGTGAGCTTCCGGACGATCTACCTCGTCCAGGCCGGCATGTTCCTGCTGATCGCCCTCTACCTCACGCTGACGGCGCGCGACCGCACTACGCGGCCGACTCCATCGCCCGATCGTAGGCGCCATCACGAGCGCGGCCGTTCATCGTCGCGCGATGAGCAAGTGCTCGCTGGCCCGCCGCCACGTTTCTAGGATCGCCGCTCCATGCGGTCAGGGCGGGCGCTTGCAGGGCGCGGCCGTAGGAGAACGACAGCGCCCACGGTGCGCCGTCACCCGCCGCGAGCATGCGGTTCATCGCGTCGAGCCGGCTCGTCGCCTGCTCGTCGCTCATGCCGCCCGACAGGAACACGATCCCTGGCACGGATGCCGGGACGTGCTCGGACAGGCAACGGATCGTCGCGGCCGCGATCGTCTCGTCGTCGTCCTGCACCGCGTTGCCCTTGCCAGGGACGATCATGTTGACCTTGAGCAGCGTGCCGGGCAGGTCGAGCCGGTGCGCCACCATCTGCTTGTACAGCGCGTCGAGCGTGCGACCCGTCGCCTCCTCGCACGCTTCGATCGGGTGGTCGCCGTCCATCAGGATCTCGGGCTCGACGATCGGCACGATGTCGGCCTCTTGGCACAGGGCCGCGTAGCGCGCCATCGCGTGCGCGTTCGCATCGATCGCGAAGTTCGTCGGTGTGCCGTCCCCGATGATGATCGTTGCCCGCCACTTCGCGAAGCGCGCGCCGAGCTCGCGGTAGTCGGCGAGGCGCTCGCGGAGCCCGTCCAGCCCTTCGGTGACGGTCTCGCCGGGGAACAGCGCCAGCGGCTTGGCACCGGTGTCGACCTTGATGCCGGCGATGGACCCCGCCGCCTCGAGCACCTTCACGAATGGCACGCCGTCGTCGGTGGACTGGCGGATCGTCTCGTCGAACAGGATCGCACCGCTGATGTGCTCGCCGAGATCGGGCGTCGTGAACAGCATCTGCCGGTAGGCGCGGCGGCTGTCCTCGGTGCTGTCGACGCCGATCGAGTCGAACCGCTTCTTGATCGTGCCGGTGGATTCGTCGGCCGCAAGGATGCCCTTGCCGGGCGCGACCAGGGCCTGGGCGGTCGCGTGCATCGTGTCAGTCATCGCTGGATCGTCCTCCTTCGACCTTGGCTCCGACCTTGGCTTCGAGCGCCGCGAGGGCCGCG
>Ga0170475_127039839_pt1 | contig 9996 bp, 2 predicted proteins | sample Soicark_Litter_5_FD_111474 | JGI IMG/M metagenome (GOLD analysis project Ga0170475, IMG submission 111474) | Avena fatua rhizosphere microbial communities from Hopland, California, USA. Combined Assembly of 48 SPs | reverse complement strand
CCGTTTACCGGCCGACTTTGCCAAGGCCGCTTGCTGTGGGGCAATCGCCATCCCTGGCAGCGGCTGAAGCGTTGGTACCTGCGGCGAAAATTCCGATCTTCATCTATTGCCGCGAAGAACGGTCACTGATTTCGTCCGCCTCGGCAATCTTTGAGGAGCGGTTCGCGCCCGCATCGAGACATTGGGTGACCACTTTGAGAGATTGAACGCGCCGGCTCAGTGTCCGCCACCGCTCGCCGAGTCCAGGGGACATCGGACGATCTCTCTTCATTGCCGCGACCGACAAAATCCCATCGGCCGCTCACCGGCGCTGCTTTTAAAAAGCTTCGTGCTCAAAGCCTGACTGCAGGCCACCTTAACTCCGGTTAATCAATGTCGGTCACGAGTTCACCCGAAGAATAAACGTCGTTTTCCGAGCCACCGTCGGCGTCAGTATTGATCATCAACCAATCATTGCCGTCTTCGCCATAGATCTTGTCCTGAACGTTATCGTCATACACAGTCTTCGTCGCCGACGCAGTTGTATCGGCAATGAGGCGATAACTGCCGTTCAAGCCACCGGATAGTGTGCCCTTCAGGTGGTTCACTCGGTTCGTGAATGCGAAATCGGTCCTTGTCCACTCGGTCATAATGGCGAGAAGCGCGGTGTAGTTATCGTCCCACGCCGTGGTTCCGCCGATCAAAATATCATCGTCGATGTTGCCATATACGACATCCCGTCCGGCGCCGCCGATGAGCAGATCGCGACCCGCATCTCCATACAGGTAATCGTTTCCGCTTCCACCGAGTAGGACGTCGCTGCCCGGCCCGCCCCGAAGCACGGCATCGATTGACAAGTTGGGGGAAACCTTCAGCAAGTCGTTGCCGCCATATCCGTTGGCCGAAAGTTTCTTGATTGGGATATTTCCACCTGCCAAGACATGTCCGACTTCCGTCCCATTGATGACAACCGAAATTGAGCTTCCGTCCGGAGTCTTGTTGAAACGCAATTCGTCATTGCCAATGCCGCCCCCGGCCACCAATGTGGCCGTCTGGAATTGATCGATGGGGCTGGGCATCGTACTGCCATCGTTGTCGGCGCTGAACAAGCGTCCCTGTGGCGTGTAGAAGATATTGCTGCCCGCCGGGCCCAGGCGGTCGATGACCGGTCCGCAGACCGCATCGACCTGGAAGAAGGCATTCGGAATTTTCACGACCAGCGACTGTGGTCCGGGCAGGAAGAAGCCGGTTTGCACCTCGTAGGGTCGCTGCTGACTAGCGGTATTCGCATCGAACGTAGCAGCAGAGTTCGTATAACTCACGAGCGAAACCTGCACGGGCGCTGAGCCCGCGACCGTGAAATTCATCGTCACGGTGTCGCCTTGATTCACATTGCCGTGTAAATCGGTCACGTACCGCGTTCCGACGCTTCCCGTAATCACGTAGTTGATACTAGTGATACTGCAGCTATTGCACTGCTGGAAATTGTAAAAATCATTGGGCTGGGTGCTGGTGTCTTTGGGGGAATCAGTGCCCGTCACCACCGTTACCATATGGAAGTTGCCAGCCACCGGTCCGGTTTGAACGTAGCCGGTAGGCACGACCTCGCGAATCTTGTACGCTCCAGCGGTCAGCCCGGTGATTTGGTAATAGCCATTGGCGTCTGTGACGTCGTACTTTTCCCCCGAGTCAAAGTTACCGTTGTTGTTTTGATCGACATAGATTGTGGTGCCTTGCAACGGATGGTTCAGGTCGTCGATGCTCGTCGGTCCATTGCCCGTCCAGTCTTGATACTTGTGCCCGCTGATCGAACCGGTAGCGGCGGGGTTCTTGTAATGGCTCAGGTCGCTATCGGGCGTCGCGCCCGGCGCGGTCACGGTCGCCTTGTTCTCATAAATGCCAGGCTGAGAGGGCTGAACCGTGAGCGCGTCGATCTTGAACTTGTCTTCCGGTGAGGTATCCGTCGTGTCGGCTGCGATGACCAATATGTTGCCAGAGATGCCGCCGGAATTCAGATCTGCAGTGCGTGTCGTCGTCAATGTGGTCTGATTGAGCTCGGTGAATCCGAGGCTTGTTAGCAGCGCATCGCTTAGTGTTTGGTGAGTGGAAAACGCATTCGGAATCGTTCCAATCCAGACCTGCATATCGCTGTCATCGACGACATAGCCCAGGAAGGCCGAATCGACGATCACGTTCTGATTGAATTCGAACAGCACGTAATTGTCGCGTCCGATGTTATCAACCGTGTGCGTGTTGTTCGTGCCATCTTCGCTCGTGTCGGTGACGCCGAGGCCGCCCCCATAGCTGCCCAGGTACGCTGTCGTCCACGCGCCAGTGGTCTTGTCGCGGCTAAACGCACTCGTCTTCACCGACATGCCGCCGACTGTAAACGTGCGAAGGTTGCCGACCGTTCCACTCGTGGCGCTGCTTCCGCTCATGTCGATGGAAACCGAAGCACCAGCGGATCCGGAGAGCGTCTGTACCGTGCCGGTGGCCTTGTATAGCCAGACTTCGCCCGGTTCGAGGATATTGTCGGCGTCGCCACTCAGCACGCTCTGGAATGTGATCTTGCCGTTCGTTGTGCTCATGTCGTCGGCTGTGCTGCCGGGCGTGCCATTGTCGTCGGTCACGACAACCTGGCTGGCCGGAAACGGAACGTTGCCGGTGTTGGTCACTTTGTACGTCCACGTAACGCTCGATCCCGGTGTTAGCACGGGGACGCCGGCGCCATTGGGCATGTCCTCGTTGTCATAATCGGGTGCGACGGGGTTGGAGTTCGTCGGGCCGTTCGTCGTCTTTTCGATGTTAATGCCCGGATTCGACGGAGGATTATTCTTGTAATGGCTCAGATCGCTGTCGCTCGCGCCCGGAATCGTCACGGTTCCCTTGTTCTCGTAGGTGCCCGGGGTCGTCTGATTGAGTGTCAGATTGGCGATCTTGAAATTGTCTTCCGGCGTGTCGTCCCCGGTCCACGCGGCAATCACGAGAACATTGCCGGCGAGGTTGCCCGAATTGAAGTCCGCCGTCCGTGTCGTCGTCAGATCGGTCAGGTTCACTTCCGTGAAGCCCAGACCCGTCAAGAAGGAATCACTGAGCGTCTGATGGCTTGTGAAGGCATTGGTTGCGTTGCCGATCCAAACCGTCATGTCGCTGTCGTTGACGACATAACCGAGGAATGCCTTATCGACGATGACCGACTGATTGAACTCAAGCAGCACATAGTTGTCGCGCTCGTCGACATTATCGACCGTGTGACTGGGATTCGAGCCGTCTTCGCTCGTATCAGTGACGCCCAACCCGCCACCATAGCTGCCCAGATATCCGGTCGCCCACGAACCGGTGGTTTTGTCGCGGCTGAATGCACTGGCGTGGACCGAGACCGGACCGCTGGTGAAGGTGCGAACGTTGCCCGCGGCGCCGGTTGTGGCACTGCTCCCGGTCATGTCGATCGTGACCGCGGAGCCGGACGAACTGCCGAGGTTTTGTACGACACCCGACGCGGTATAAAGCCAGACTTCGCCCGGATCGAGAATAGTGTCGGCGTTTCCGGTTTGCACGCTTTGGAACGTGATCTGACCACCGGTCGTGCTCAGGTCATCGGCCGTGTTGCCGGGCGTGCCATTATCGTCGGTGACAACAACCTGGCTGCGCGGAATGGGCACGTTGCCTGTGTTCGTCACCTTATAGGTCCAGGTGACGGTGGAACCCGGCGTCAGAATGGGAACGCCGGAGCCATTCGCCGTGTCCTCGTTGTCATAGTCCGGCGCGGTTGAATTTGAATTCGTCGGGCCGTTGGTCGTCTTTTCGATGTCGATACCGGGCTTCTTCGGGAAGTACCCAAAGTCCACGGTCAGATCGCTCGTTCCACTCGGCAGCGCCGCCGGCGAAGTGCCGCTCGGATTGACGTTGCTGTCGATGGCTCGGTTTGCGCCGACCAGCGTCGGGGAAACTAAGAAATTAACGAGGGCGCCACCCCCGGCGAAGTTACCCGCATTCACAGTGACCGTGTACGTGCCCGGCGACAGATTCGAGAACAGATAGCCGCCGTTGCCTGCAGTGGTCGTCGTCTGCGTCACCGCAGCACCCGAGCCTGTTGTACCGGTAAGATTCAGGGTAACCCCATTGATGCCCGCTTCGCCGCTGTCTTGCAGGCCATTGGCATTGGCATCGTTCCACACGAAGTCGCCAATGGTAACGGTCTTGAAATACCCAAAATCAATGGTCGTGTTATTGTCCCCGGAGGCGAGCGACACTGTCGCAGGTGAGCCATTGCTGTCAACTGCCGTATTACCACCTTGCAACGACGGACTAGCAACAAAACCCGAAGGAGCAGTAACCGTCACGGTATAAGCGCCGGGGATCAGGTTCGTGAACTCGTAGAATCCCTGTTGTACTCCCGCAAGATGAGGATTGTCGCCAGTGGTGTAAGTCTGAGGCCCGCTTGGTCCTGTTAATGAGACCTGCACGCCATCAATGCCCGGTTCGCCGGCGTCCTGGATTCCGTTGGCGTTAAGGTCATTCCAGACGAAGTCGCCTACGGCGGCTGGCGGCGTCAGGCTGACGACCGCCTCGTCGTCTTCATGAGGCGTGGGGCCGGGGTTGTTGTTCGGCGTTGAATCAACGTCGATTTGATTGGCAGTGGTAACTTGGGCATAGTTGGTCTTCGTGCCGCCCGTGGTGACGGTGGCCACAATCGATAGCGTCACGCTCTGACCCGGCGTCAATGTGCCGACCGTCCAGACATTGGTGCCGCTGTTGTAGCTCCCCTGGCTGGCGCTGGATGAGACAAAGGCCAGGCCGGCCGGCAGCGCGTCACCCACGTTCACACCCGTGGCCGTACTCACGCCGGGAGCTGTGTTGTTGTTAGTCAACGTCAGCGTGAACGTGACATTGCTGCCTACCAGCGGCGTCACGTTATCAACCGTCTTGCTCAGCTCCAGGTCAATGGGCAATAGACCAGCATCGACGGTCGTGTTGTGATCACCGCTGGCCAAGGTGTACGGCCCCGTCTTGCCTGTGCTCGGACTGGCATCGCTGTCGGTGACATCACTGCCCGTATCGATCGTGGTGAACTTATCGTAGGCGCCGGCGGGCGACACAAACTGGACGACGTATGTTCCAGGCGCGGTCGTGAATCCGTATAAGCCACTTCCGTCGGTCGTCGTCGTTTGAAGCACGGTCGTGCCCGTGCTGTCCAATAGCTTGACGGTCACACCAGGAATCCCCGGCTCCCCACTGTCCTGCTGGCCATTGCGGTTCGTGTCCACCCACACATAGTCGCCTAGCGAGGCTAGCTGGTAGAAACCAAAGTCGATGGACGTGTCGCTGCTGCCGCCAGGCAATGTGCCGGGGGTCGTGCCGCTGGGGCTCGGATTGCTATCGGTGGCATTGGTTCCTTGACCGGTAACCGTTGCGGTATATCCTGCGGGCGGGGTGACCGCGACGGTGTACGTTCCCGGCGGCTCCGTGAATGCGTACAAGCCGTTGGCATCCGTGGTGGTTGTCTGCGTGATCGATCCGCCGCTACCCGTCGTGCCGGTCAACGTCAATGTCACGCCCGGAATCCCCGGCTCTCCGCTGTCCTGAACGCCGTTGCCGTTCGTGTCGTTCCACACGAAGTTGCCGATCGTGATCGGCCGATAGAAGCCGAAGTCGATCGTCTGATCGCTGCCGCCGCCAGGCAGCGTGCCCGGCATGGTGCCGCTGGGACTGGCGTTGCTATCAATCGAGCGGTCGGTCCCTTGCAGCGTCGGCGTGGCGGAATAGCCAACGAGCGCCCCGGTGCCCGTGAAATTTGCAGTATCGACGGTGACGGCATAGGTTCCCGGCGGTTCGGTGAACAAGTAGTGGCCGCTTGCGTCGGTGGTGGTTGTCTGGGTGATGGCGCCGGTGCCTGTAAGCCCTGCCAGCGTCAGGGTCACGCCGAAGATTCCCGGTTCACCGGAGTCCTGAATCCCATTGCCGTTCGTGTCGTTCCAGACAAAGTCGCCGATCGTTACCGGCTGATAGAAGCCGAAGTCAATCGTCTGATCGCTGCCGCCGCCGGCGAGCGTGCCAGGAGTGGTGCCGCTGGGGCTGGGGTTGCTATCGGTGGCCGTCGTTCCATGCCCCGTGGCGGTTGGCACGTAACCCGACGGAGTCGTCACAGCGACCGTGTACGTTCCCGGCGGCTCCGTGAATCCGTACAAGCCATTGGCATCCGTGGTGGTCGTCTGCGTGATCGAGACGCCGCTGCCCGTCGTTCCCGTCAGGGTCAAGATCACTCCCGGAATGCCCGGTTCGCCTGAATCCTGAACGCCGTTTCCATTGCTGTCGTTCCACACAAAGTTGCCGATCGTGATCGGCTGATAGAACCCAAAATCGATGGTCAGATCGCTGCCGCCGCTGGGCAGCGCGCCGGGCGTCGTGCCGCTGGGACTGACGTTGCTATCGATGGAGCGGTCGGGCCCTTGCAGCGTGGGCGTGGCGGCATAGGCAACAAGCGCTCCGGCACCTGTGAAATTTGCGGCATCGACGGTTACGGTGTAGGTACCGGGCGCTTCCGTGAATAAATAAGCGCCGCTGGCGCTCGTCGTGGCATGATCGGTGACCGCTGCACCCGTTCCGTCGGTCCCGGTCAGCGTTAAGGTGACGCCGGCAATCCCCGGCTCGCCCGCATTCTGAATGCCATTTCCGTTGGTATCATTCCACACGAAATCGCCAACAGTGATCTTCTGGTAGTAAGCAAAGTCAATCGTCGTGTCGCTGCCGCCGCCGGCGAGCGTGCCGGGCGTCGTGCCGCTGGGAGAGAGGTTGCTGTCCTTAGTCGCATCGCCGCCTAGGCCGGTTGAGCTGGCAATGAAGCCGGCTGGCGGGGACACCGTGACGGTGTAGGTTCCGGGCGGCTCAGAAAACTGGTAAAAGCCATTTGCGTCGGTGATGGTCGTTTGATTGACCGGCACGCCGCTGCCGGTCGAGCCTGTCAACGTCAGCGTGACGCCGTTGATGCCCGTGCTGCCGTCGTTCTGAATGCCATCGGCATTTAGGTCGTCCCAAACATAGTCGCCAATCGAGACCGGCTTGTAATAACCCGCATCAACAGTGAGGTTCGTGTCGCCGGCCGCGAGGGTATAGACACCGGTCTTGCCGGTGGTCACGTCGGCGTCGCTGTCAGCCGTGTCATTGCTGTTCAAGCCAACATCAGCGATGGTTCGCGCGTAACCAGCTAGCGTCGGAAATGTAACCTGGTACTTGCCCGGCGTCAGACCGGTAAACAAGTAGTTGCCGTTCGCATCCGTGCTCTGGTTGCTGCTCGTATCATCCCCAGTCCCAAAAATCCCATCCACCCCCGCATATGCCAAAGTAACGAGTGCATTGGGAATCCCCAGCTCACCACCATCCTGGAGCCCATTGCCGTTAATGTCTTCCCAAACGAAATCGCCTAAAGAAGCCTTGGCGAGGGCAACCGGATGAAGTAGGAAATCCGCATGATCCGTAAAGCCGCCTGGATTTATTGCAAAGGCGGTCGTTTCAGGATCGGTATTGCTCCATTCACTACCGTTTACTGCGGACGCTTGCTTGCTCACCGATCCGTCACGGACCACTAGCTGATATTTGTCTGAAAATGGAGCGGGAATCCCGAAGTCCACATCCTCGCTGAAGTCAACACCAGGAACGTTGTTTAGCGTAATAGACAGACCGCCGTCGAAATTGGCAAGCGTTGTCGAGACTGTAAGCGTAGGTATTTTGCTCGTATCTGAAAAATAATCATTGGGACCGCCAGGAACGTAGTCTCTAGACTTCGCCTCGAAGAAGTCATCAAAATCCGTGATTCCCCCAACAAACGCCAAGCTGCCGTTGTCGCGAATAGACTTGAAATAATCAAAGATATTCGTCGTGCCGTTTCCCGTAGTGTCGCCCGGCGAAGCTATGACAAGATCTACCGGGAATGTCGCAACCCGATCAAAGACGGCGAACAGCCCCTGAACCGGCGTACCAACCAAGTCTCCAAGCCGTAGTCCCGGAGTATCCGTTTGCTTGAAGGAAAGCGCCTGATTAATGGTGCCTGTAAGCGCCCCCGGACTTTGAACAATGGACGAAATCTGCTGACTGAATACGCCGTAAATATGGTTGCGTGTGTCAACGCTAGGGTTGGGAGTAGCGGCGGTGTCAATCCTAATAAAACCAACGAATACGTCACCAGCGGAAACCGTCCCATTCTTATCGGTGTCGACGAAAGCTTCGCGACTTTGATCCTCAAAAAGGTTCTCAGTGCCGAGAACAAATACATTAGCGAGGTACCCGTCCAGAGCCAGCCTAGGCTCAAGTGATTCAAATCCGATTGGCTTAAATCGCAGACGGTTCGCTCGCCCAAACGATGAATTGAAGAACTTTCGCAGTTTACGTTGATGCTGAGTCAAGGAAAGACCTCAAATGTTAGAAAACCTGGCAGGCCTAAAAATGACAATGCCTGCGAGCTGACTTTGAAATTGAGTCGCGCCTCATGCAAAAAAAAGGCTTCCTTCCATGAGGGAAAGAAGCCCGTAAGACTCTTGGATCGCACGGCTGGCTAGGCTGATAGCCTGCGACGTCGAGCCGCTCCAAAGACACCAAGCACCCCTATTGCTAGGACCATAACCGACATAGGCTCCGGCGTAACCGTCACATTCATTAAAAAGTCAGCGTGGTCTGTAAATCCTCCCGTGTTAGTGTAGATTCCCGTCGTTTCCGGGTCCGTGTTTGCCCACTCATTCGCGCGGGCCGCAGAAGACTGCTTGCTAACCGAACCATCACGCACAACGATGTCGTACAGATCCGAAAAAGGAGGCGGAATTCCCGCATCCACGGCCTCGTGGAAAGTCACATTCGGCATGTTGTTTTGAAGCACCGTAAGGCCACCATCGAAATGGGCCAGTGCAGAAGAGGCCGTGAGGGTCGGAAGTTTAGTAAGATCGGTGAAGTAGTCATTCGAGCTTCCAGCGACGTAGTCTGCCGACTTTGCCTGCAAGAAGTCATCAAAGTCCCCAATGCCAGCAGTAAACTCCAGCGTTCCATTTGCTGTGATCGAGTTTAAATAGTCAAAAAGGTTGGTCGTACCATTACCGGTTAAATCTCCAGGTGATGCGTTTATCAGGTCAGTCGGGAATGCCGGGACTGAATCGTAAACCGCAAAAAAGCCGGGGGCTGGCACCCCGGCGATATCTGAAAGAGTCAACCCCGCTTTCGCCGTGTGCGTAAAGCCTATCGTTTGATTAATCGTCCCGGGAAGGGTGCCCACCCCCGGCGTGATGCTGGCGATTTGCTGCGAGAAAACGCCATATATATGTCCGGAGGTATTGATTCCCGCGGTATCCGCGCTGTCAATTCGCAAGAAGCCGAGAAAAACGTCGCCAATACTGACTGTGTTGGAATTGTCGGTATCAACAAACGCCTCACGGCTCTGGTCAGAGAACAGGTTCTCTCCATTTACCATTGCGCCCGAAATGTAAGACGCTTGCACGGAGCCAGCAGCGGCCAGAGACACGAAGGCAGAAAGTAAAAAGGCTTTTTTCATATGCTTATTTTGCTGATGTTTGAAAACTGATAATAACTTGTCGAAAACCGTTTCAATAATCTGTTACACGTGGCGGTTCCAACAAGCCTGTTGGCACGGGTTGTGAAGGCTGAGGCGATGACACAGTGCATAGCCAGCAACTGACCTCAACAGGCAGCGGCGGCGGCACTGCCAACTGCAATGCGAGTGGCTGAGAGCCGCCGGGGTGCACAGTCCTCGAAGGCGCAGAGGTATTCCCTGGGCTGGAGGGCTGCAGATTGCCGTCAAGGGCGGCGGGCGGCACAGCTTGAACCGGCAGTTCATGGTTAACGAAATGCCGGCTTGGGGCGAACCCTACAGCCTGATCGCTAGACGCCGCGCTCGCGATTATGATCGACGCCCGGGCCGGCGTCTCGCATGCCGAAACACAGATCGCTGAAAATGCCAGAGCGTAAATTAAGCGGCGATTCATAGTTTGTGCGAGGGCCGACGGGTGACGACCTTTT
>Ga0170475_121660563_pt1 | contig 9996 bp, 7 predicted proteins | sample Soicark_Litter_5_FD_111474 | JGI IMG/M metagenome (GOLD analysis project Ga0170475, IMG submission 111474) | Avena fatua rhizosphere microbial communities from Hopland, California, USA. Combined Assembly of 48 SPs | reverse complement strand
CTTCCATAAACCGCGCCGGTTATGTCCCTGGTAGATGACATCGGCCACGTGCTGGCCCCGCCGCATCCCACCGGACGCCCGTTCGTTCTCGGCGGCCTGATCGCGGTGATGATCGGCCTGCTACTGAGTGCATGGCTGTCCTGGCTCGGACTGCTGTTCACCCTGCTTTGCCTGTTCTTCTTTCGCGATCCGGAGCGGGTCGCCCCGGGCCGCGCCGGAGCTCTGGTCGCGCCGGCCGACGGCCGCGTGGTCTCGGTCACTCCGGCGGTCCCGCCGGCCGAACTCGGTCTTGGCACCGTTCCGCGCTGGCGCGTGTCGATCTTCCTGTCGCTGATCAATGTGCATGTGAATCGCGTGCCAGCCGACGGCACCATCACGCGAATCGCCTACCGACACGGCAGCTTCCTTAATGCCAGCCTGGACAAGGCCAGCGATGCCAACGAGCGCAACGCGGTGGCGCTGCGCCTCGCCGACGGCCATGAGATCGCGTTCGTACAGATCGCCGGGCTGGTCGCGCGCAGAATCGTATGCGATCTGCGCGAGGGCGACGCGGTGCATGCCGGCCAGCGCTTCGGGATTATCCGCTTCGGCAGCCGCACGGATCTCTACTTGCCCGAAACGGTTCGCCCGCTGGTCGCCGTGGGCCAGACGATGATCGGCGGCGAGACCGTGATTGCGGAGCTGCCGACATGAGCGAGTCGCCCCGGCCCGACTGGCACGGTGCGCGGGTATCTCCGATCAATCGGATCCGGCGGCTGCGGCCGCGCGCCCGGCCGCGATTCAAGGGGCAGTCGTTCAATCGCATAGTCCCCAATCTGCTGACGCTGATCGGGTTGTGCGCTGGTCTGACCGCCCTTCGCTTCGCCTACGAGGGTCGGTTCGGGCCTGCGGCGGTGGCGATCGTGGTCGCCGGTGCCATCGACGGGCTCGACGGTCGGCTGGCACGGCTGCTGAAGGCAACCTCGCGGTTCGGTGCCGAGTTGGACAGCCTCGCCGATTTCCTCTGCTTCGGCGTGGCGCCGGCATTCATTCTGTTCAGCTGGTCGCTGGAGCGTGCCGGCGGCATCGGCTACACGCCGTGCCTGATCTTCGCCGTATGCATGGCGCTACGCTTGGCGCGATTCAATGCAGCGCTCGACGGTGCGCCCGGCCCAGCCTACACCTACAACTTCTTTACCGGCGTTCCTGCCCCAGCTGGTGCCGGCGTGGTGCTGTTTCCATTGTTCCTGGGACTGGAGGCGCGTCAGCTCGGGTTGGATTGGCTGCTGAGCTTCGCCCAGTTTCCGCTGTTCAGCGCGCTGGTGCTTATCGGCACGGCCTTCCTGCTGGTTTCCACGCTTCCGGTCTGGAGCTTCAAGAACTTCAAGGTGCCGCATCAGTACGTGCTGCCGATGCTGCTCGGCGCCGTCACCTTCGCCGCCGTTCTTGTCGCCGAACCATGGGCAGCGCTCGCCGCGGCGGGCCTGATCTATCTCGGCATGCTGCCGTTCAGCGTCCGCAGCTTCCGTCGGCTGCGGCGTGAAGCAGAGGATATGCGCGAAGCCGACCGTCCTGGTTGACGCATAAGGCCGGACTTGGCATCTCGAGGTCAGCCTTTCAGTTTTCCCTGTCAGAAATCAGTGCCCTTTCTGTGTCCACGGTCACATCGTGAGCAAACGAGCGGTGCTACGTCCTCAGCCACCACAGGAGGCATAGCGTCATGCTCAGGATTGTCTTCGCCACCGTAGGTATCGCAGGCGCGACGGCTGCTCCGGCGATGGCCCAGAATTGCTATTATGATTGGTATGGACGCGTCGTCTGCATGCAGGCGCCGCAGTATCAGCAGCAGTACCGCAACTACTACAACCAAGGTGGAAGCCGCATGACACGTGACCCCGGCCCCGTCATCGACAATAGCGGCGGGTGTGAGGGCGGTAGTTGCGTCAACCTCGGCCCCCGGGTATCGCTAAGTTTCGCCTGCAATAGTTGTCGCTCCTCCGGACAGGAAACCGGAGAGAGCTGACGCGAAACTGGCGCGCAGACCCGCGGCCGACAGCCCTCGGGTGATCACTACAATCCGCGTGTCGCGCACATCCGGCGCGGCGCGGTCCAAGTACGCAAGCGGGTGCAGCACATGATGCACCCCTTGCAGTACGATGGGCCGCTCCTGCCCTGCGAGCCAGACGATGCCCTTCAGCCGCAGCACCGCATCTCCGCGCAGCGACAGCACGGATTCCAGCCAATCTCGCAGTGGCGGCCATGCTATGGGCCCATCGTGACGGAGCACGACTGAGCCGATCTGCTCGCCGTGCCGGAACGGCAGGTGCTGGTGCCCATGGCTGTCCAATGGTCGCAGCCAATGCTCCAACCGATCGCTGTCCGGTCCCACGTCGAACACGTCCGGCGCACCGACCGCGCCGGCGACGACATGCCGTAGTGGCGCCGTCGCGTTCAGAGCCGCGATGCCTTTCTCCGCCTCGGCGATCTGCTCTGGGCTGGCGAGGTCTGTCTTGGTCAGCAGGATACGATCTGCCATCGCCACCTGCCGCCGCGCCTCTGGCTGGCGCGTGAGCTGCATCGGGCCATGCAGCGCATCCACCGTGGTGACGATCCCGTCGAGCCGGCAGGCATAGCGCGCGCCTGGCTCGGCCAGCAGCGCATGCGCGACCGGCGCCGGATCGGCCAGCCCCGTCGTCTCGATCGCAATGCGCCGGAACGGCGGGATCTCGCCTGCCTCGCGACGTTGCCACAGCACGTCGAGCGTGTCGGCAATGTCGCCGCGCACGGTGCAGCAGATGCAGCCGTTCTTCAGCAGCACTGCATCCTCGATCGCCTGCTCGATCAGCAGGTGATCCAGACCGACGGCGCCGAACTCGTTGACGATCACCACGGTATCGGCGAGCGAGGGCTGGCGCAGCAGATGGTTCAGCACGGTGGTCTTGCCGCTGCCCAGGAACCCGGTGAGTATCGTCACCGGCACAGTGTTCGCTGCGTCGTTCATCGTGCGCAGCATCGGGGAGGAACCGACATGGCGCAACCGGAAGCCCACAATTTCCGTCTTATCTCACACGACACGATGCGCGGCTTCGGCAATGTCGGCGAGGGCATGAGCCTGCAACTGGCACCGGGCGGTCGCCGGATCATGTGGATGGCGCACGAATGTGCACCGAAGAACTTCACCGCGGTCGATGTCACGGATCCGACCAAACCGCGAGTGATCGCGCAGACCGACCTGCCGCATCGAAACGTGCGTTCCAACTCCCTGGAGATCTGCGACAACATCATGGCGGTCGCCTACCAGACCGGCACGCACGGGGCGACACCGGCGGGGATCGAATTGTTCGACATCTCGCAACCGGAAGAGCCGCGCAGCATCAGCTTTATCGATCGGTCCGGCCCACGGTCACGCGGCGTACACCAGCTATGGTTCGTCGACGGCCAGACGATCCACTGCTCAAGCGGTGCGGCGGATTTCATGCCGCGCAACCTGAAGGACGACCAGTGCTATACTGCGTTCGACGTCAACGATCCGGCGAGGCCACGCGAGCTGGGACGGTGGTGGTATCCGGGGACTGAGGAACGCGACGAGGCTGCGCCGGTGCCACGGCATCCGAAGTTCGACACCGGTTGGCGCGCCCATAATACAAATGTATATCCAGAGCGCCCGGACCGTGCTTACGTCGGCTACATCGACGGTGGTGCCTGTGTCCTCGATATATCAGATATCGGCAAGCCGAAGCTGGTGGGACACTGGAACCCCCATCCGCCTTTCCCCGGCTTTACCCATACGGTGATGCCGCTGTTCGACCGCGATCTGCTGGTGGTGAGCGACGAGTGCGTGCGAACCGAAGGCGCCGACTGGCCGAAGCTGGTGTGGCTGCTGGACGCCCGACGCGAGGATAACCTTATCTCTGTGTCCACGCTGCCGCTGCCGCCGATGGAGGACTATGCGATCGGCGGCCGCTACGGTGCACATAATCTGCACGAGAACCGTCCGGGCCCGGCGTTCCAGTCAAGCGCCCTGGTGTTCGGCACCTACTTCGGCGGCGGACTGCGCGTTCACGATATCACTGATCCGCTGCAACCGAAGGAGGTCGCGTCATACATTCCCGACCCACCGGAAGGCTCCCCGATGAAGGCGGGGATGATCAACGACGTGTATGTCGATGAGAACCGCCTTGTGTACACCGTGGATCGGTTTGCCGGTGGATTGTATGTGCTGGAGATGACGATCTGACGTCGGTTGCTCCGACCGCGGCGGACTCCACCGCCGCTGCCGCGGGTCAGACGCCCGAAGCGGTCACTTGGTCTTCCGTCAGGCATCGGGATCACGGAAGAACGACGTGACATTGATCAGCACGGTATTCAGCAGGTCGATGAATTCCTGCGGATGCGCCTCGAGGAAGGAATGGTACAGGGGGAGCGTGTCGATCTTCTAGCTGTTCCATCCGCAGTGAGATGCGGCGTCGCAGGCTGGTACGCCCGTAGCCCCGGAAACCGCTACAGTCCAGGGCTGCTCTGCATGATTCCGCCGTCGGCGAAAATAGTCGTTGCGGTCAGATAACTTGCGCCGTCGCCGGCCAGAAAAACCACGACATTCGCGATCTCTTCTGGCCGCGCCATCCGGCCCAGCGGAATGGCAGCATTCAACTTCGCCATCAACGACGGATCCTGCATCGTCGATAGATTGATCGGTGTGGCAACCGCACCGGGGCCGACGCCCACCACCAGGATGCCGTGCGGTGCCAGCTCCACCCCGGCCGTGCGGGTCAGCATTCTCATGCCACCTTTGGCAAGGCAGTACGCGGTATTGCCCGGCATCGGCCAGTCCTCGTGCACCGATGTGATGTTGATGATTCGCCCGCCGCCGCCCTGCTTCAGCATCTGCCTGGCCGCAGCCTGTGTGCCAAAGAACGCGCTCTTGAGATTGATCGATAATACTCGATCGTACTGCGCCTCGGTCGTGTCCAGCACCGAGGTACGGGTCTCCACTCCGGCGTTGTTCACCATGACGTCAACGCGCCCGAACTTTGCGACCGCCTGGTCGATCAAACCTTGCAATTGGTCGATTTTGCTGACATCGGCGGCCACGCCGATCGCCGTGCTGCCCAATGCGGCGATCTGCCGCTCCAACGCTTCGGTCGCTTCCGGATGCACGACATAGTCGATTACGATGTTGGCTCCGGCCTTCGCCAGCGCGAGCACGATCGCTTGGCCGATCCCGCTGTTTCCGCCGGTGACGACCGCCACCCTGCCTTGCAGCGACATGATGCCTCCTCTCTAATCTTGGGTGTTTGGCTGACCGCTATGCCAGCACGACGGTATCACGCGTGCGGGGCTTCGTCGCTAATTGCCATATCAGGTTGGCCACCAGGCCAGTCCAGCCGGTCTGATGCGCCGCACCGATTCCTCGTCCTGTGTCGCCATCAAAATACCCTGGAAGAGGATCAGGTCGCGAAAGTAGGGATCCGACTGAAGCTTTTCGCAGTCACCGAATACCGGGCGGCGTCCGTCCGCATCCCGCAGAAACAGTGCAATCAGTCGGTGGCACAGGTGATCAGCCACTTGATCCAGGGTGGCGTTAGTGCCGGATCCCGTCGGGCACTCAACGGTCAATTCGGTACCATAATAGGCGTGAAAGCGACGCAGGCTCTCGATCAGCAGGAAATTGACCGGCATCCAGATCGGGCCGCGCCAGTTGGAATTTCCCCCGAACAAACCGGAACCCGATTCGGCTGGCTGATACTTCACCCGGTAGTGGTTGCCGCGATAACTGAAATCATAAGGCTGATCCATATATCGGCGCGACAACGCGCGAACGCCGTGCGGGGACAGGAATTCCGCTTCGTCCAGCATGCGCTCCAGCAGCTTGGTCATCCGGTAGACGCGCGCGAGCGAAAGCAGGCGGCGGCCATCTGCGCCGGGATCGTACCAGCGCGAGATCAAGGTCGCCAGGTCACTGCGCTCCTCATGAAAATACCGCATGCGCTGCAGAAGACCGGGGAGTTTCTGCAGCGTGGCATTATCGACAACAGCGACGGCATATAACGGGATCAGGCCCACCATGGATCTGATCCGCATCGGAAACGTCGAGCCGTCAGGCATGTTGAGCTTGTCGTAGTAGAAGTTGTCAGAGTCGTCCCACAATCCCCCGCCGCTGCCATCGACGCCCGTCATAGCCCGGGCGATATAGATGAAATGTTCGAAGAACTTGGTGGCCATGTCATCGTAGACGTTGTCGTGCTGGCCGAGCTCCAAGGCGATGTGGAGCATGTTCAGGCAGAACATCGCCATCCAGCCGGTGCCATCGGACTGCTGGATGTAGCCGCCGGTCGGCAGCGGTGCCGAACGGTCGAACAGGCCAATGTTGTCCAGGCCTAGAAAGCCGCCTTCGAAGATGTTTTGTCCCTGCGCATCCTTTCGGTTCACCCACCAGGTGAAATTCAGCAGCAGCTTCTGGAAAATGCGTTCCAGGAATTGGATGTCGCCGACACCGTCGTTCAGCCGCCGATCGTTCTCGAATACATGCAACGCCGCCCAGGCCTGCACCGGCGGATTGACATCGCCGAACGCCCATTCATAGGCCGGCAGCTGACCATTGGGGTGCATCATCCAGACTTCGCACAACAGCAACAGCTGCTTCTTGGCGAAATCGGCATCGATCAGTGAGATGCTGACGCAATGAAACGCTAGATCCCACGCAGCGAACCAGGGATACTCCCACTTGTCGGGCATCGAGATGACATGGGCCGCGGTCAGATGTCGCCAGCCGGCATTACGCCCATTCCGGCGCGACGCCGGCGGCGGCGGTTGCCGCGGGTCACCGTCGAGCCACTGGCCTACATCAAAATAATAGAACTGTTTGCTCCACAGCATGCCGGCCAGCGCCTGGCGTTGCACAAGGCGCATATCCTGATTTGCAACGCCTGCCTGCAGGTCGGCATAGAAGGCGTCAGCCTCCTGGCGACGCTGCGTCATCACCGCGTCGAAATCAGCGAAGCCCGGCGCGTGTGTGGCACCGGCGCACAGCCGCACGCGCACCACGGCTTTGCCGCCGGGCGGCACCACGCGGTGATACACGCCGGCAACCTTCGTACCGCGGCCCTCGGGACAGACGGCATCTTCGCAGCCGTGCACGACGAGATCGTTGACACCGTCCTTGCAATAGCCTGGCGGGCCAGCCGACCCGAACACCTTCGGGAAGTTGGTATCGTTATCGCAGAAGGCGAGCCGGTCGGGCCGATCGAAGCACAGAGAGAAGCAGCCAAGTTCAGCGTGATTGCCCGACACATCGCCAGGACGCTCTTCGTTCATCTCCGGCCGCGCCGATTCGTCTGACCAACTCCAGGTGTTGCGAAACCAGGCCTGTGGCAGGATCCAGATCGGCGCGCTATCGGGGCCGCGGTTGTGCGCGGTGATCCGCATCAGGACATCGTCGGGCGACGCCTTGGCAAATTCGATCTCTACGTCGAAATAGCGGTCTTCATTCAACAGCCCGGTGTCGATCAGTTCGAATTCGCGCGCGGCGGGATTGGCCTTGCGGTTGGCATTCTCGTCGATCAGCCATTGGTACGGATAGGCCGCCTGCAGCAGTTTATAAAGCATGCGGTTATAGGCGTGGCTCGGCACCGCATCGAGATAATAGTATAGCTCCTTGACGTCCTCGCCGTGGTTGCCCTGCTGGTTGGTAAGTCCGAACAGGCGCTCCTTCAGGATCGGATCACAGCCATTCCACAAGGCCAGCGACAGGCACAACAGTTGGCGATTGTCGCAGAACCCTGCCAGGCCATCCTCGCCCCAGCGATACGCGCGACTGCGCGCGTGGTCATGCGAGAACGAGCCCCACGCGGTGCCCCCTTCGCTGTAGTCCTCGCGCACCGTCCCCCATTGCCGCTCGCTGACATACGGTCCCCACCGCCGCCAGTCCTCGCTTTGCGCGCGCATCGCCTGCAGCCGTCGCCGTTCGGGATCTTTGACCGCAGGCATCAGGACCTCGTTGCTTCGCCGCGTCGTGCCGCCTCTAGCGCAAACCAGGCCTGCAGCGTGCAGGCCACCGACCAGGCCTGTGCCGGTGCGCCGCGTGGATCGTGCGGTGCATCGCCATCGAAGATCTCGCCGATCGTGCCCAGGCCTTGGTCTGCGAGTGCATCGCGCATCGGCTCCAGTAGTGCCTGCGCCGCCGCCGCATCACCTGTGACACGGAACGTAGCCAATGCGAAGTGGCCAAGCAGCCAACCCCACACCGCACCCTGATGATAGCCCCCGTCGCGTTGCCTCACATCGCCTCCATAGTGCGCATGGTAGCCAGGAGCGCTCGGTGCAAGCGACCGCAGACCGTAAGAGGTCAGCAGATGCCGGCGGCACACATCCACGACCTCGGCCTGAGCGGTGGCGGTGAGCGGCGTGTGTGGCAGGCTGACCGCAAGCACCTGGTTGGGACGGATGCTCGCATCGATGCCGTTGGGCCCATCCAGCACATCGTACAGCCCTTGTCCGTCGGCGCGGGCAAACCGTCTGAAGCCGTCGCGGGTGGTGGCAGCCTGTGCCGCGTATGGGTCCGCTTCGCCCAAACGCGAGGCGAACTCGGACATGATACAGAGCGCATTGTACCAAAGCGCGTTGATCTCTACCGGCTTGCCGATACGTGGTGTGACCACCCAGTCGCCAACCTTCGCGTCCATCCAGGCAAGCTGCACGCCTGCCTGACCGGCCCGCAGCAGGCCATCAGCGGAATCGATACCGATGCCGTAACGTGTTCCGCGCTGGTGCCAGCCGATCATAGCGGCGAGCACCGGGAAGGCTTCGCGCAGCGCGGCCAAATCTTCTGTTGTCGCAAAGTACGCGCGCCAGGCCTCGAAGAACCACAGCGAGGCATCGGCGGTGTTGTAATCGGGCGTCTCGCCGGCACCCGGAAACACGTTCGGCAACATCCCCTGACTGACGAAGCCCGCGAAGGTGCGCAGGATGCGCAGTGCGATCGCCGGCCGGCCCGCGGCAAGCGTCAACCCCGGCAGGCTGATCATCGTGTCGCGGCCCCAGTCGCCGAACCAGGGATAGCCGGCGATCACCGATAGACCGTCCGGGACCCGAGGCAGCGGCCGCGCGAACACGAAGCTGTCCGCGGCAAGGATGAGCCGTCGGATCCAGGCCAAATCCGCCGCTGGCGCTGCATCCAGCACCTGTCGATCATGCGCCAGTCGCCGCTGCAGCGCCGCTATAAGATCATCCGACGGGTCGGGCCGAAGGCTGGCGACGATCCCGCACCACACGCCGGACCGGAGTTCGATCTCGGCGCACCCCACACAAAGATGCGAGTCCGTGGACCCAAGACCGCGCGCAGCTTCGATGGGCAGATCGAAGTTGCGATACCAGGCACGCCGCTGCGTGATCTTGCCGGGGATCGCGCGCAGGGACAGCGTGAAATCACCATCGGCTACGCGCAGCGTGTCCCCGAAGAGTGACAGTATCGGTTGAAACCCCTCTTCCCAGGTATCACCATGATGGTCACGGTTGTTGACCAGCAACGTGACGCGCAAAGAAAGCACATCACTCTCGCCAACGCTCGGGCGCAAAAGCCAGGCGAGATAAGTCGTGTCCTCGCCCGGTTCCATCCAGATCCTTGCCTCGATGCGTCGGCCGCCGATCGCGAACATCCAGACTGGCACGGTATAATCGAGATGGAAGCTCTCCATGCCCAAGTGTCCTGGCGGAACGATCTGGCCACCGGACCATCTATTGGCGAACAGCGGATATTCGTGCGTCCCGTCGCTGAGCGTGGCATCCGCCTTCGCCAACACGAGGCGACGGCCCAGTGGCGGGTCCACCGCCGCAATCAGCAGGCCATGGTAACGCCGCGTCAGCGTGCCCGCCACGGTTCCTGCCGCGTAGCCGCCTCGGCCATTGGCGATCCACCATTCGCGTCGCTCGGCTTCAGCCAACCGCCCGCAGACAGCACGACCAAGGCGGAGAGGTTCAGGTGCTCGCTCGGATCGGTCGTCTTCGAGGCGCATCGTTACG
>Ga0170475_119166564_pt1 | contig 10001 bp, 10 predicted proteins | sample Soicark_Litter_5_FD_111474 | JGI IMG/M metagenome (GOLD analysis project Ga0170475, IMG submission 111474) | Avena fatua rhizosphere microbial communities from Hopland, California, USA. Combined Assembly of 48 SPs | reverse complement strand
CCGCGTGCCATTCGACACGTCCTCGGCCGAAAAGTACGACATCGCACCAGCCAGTACCTGAACAATCGCATTGAACAGGATCATCGGGGCATCAAGCAGCGTTACTATCCAATGCGGGGGTTTGGTAGTTTTGCAGCAGCGGCGCGCTTTTGTGCCGTTTTTGATGAAGTGCGTCACTATTTTCGGGTTCGTCCAGCCCTCAATCAAATTCTCCCACTCGCGCAACAACGTCAGATTTTCAGCCAGCGTTGGGAAGCCTTGTTGCTTGTTTGGCTCCCCGTTTGAGCTAAATTCGAGGAGCAGAACTCTTGCGTATTCTCCAAACACAATTTTTCATGCGCTGAAATCTGACACTACCGACCCAACTACCGATATCATTCAAGGCGTGTCCAGCCGCATTCAGCAGTAGCAAAATCAAGCAGAACAAGCTGGGAAGTTTAATCCTGGTTCGCTCTGATTTCTGACATAGCCTAAAAGGGCGCACAATTAAGTATCATTATTAAAAATAGCAGTATTAGGTAAATCGATGAGTATTTATACATACGCCGCGCTGCCACCTTGACCGGGCTTTGTAACAATATAAAGGCATGGTAAAGTAGCCCCGTACCAGCTATAAGCGCCACGATAAAGTAAACGATGCCAAAATAGCCCATTGGAAACGCGAACAGCGTGAGGAGAACCAGCAGCAAGGAATACCAAACAATTCCTAGGCGAGCAACATATGTCCCATGCACAACAGGCATCATTGGGATTCCCCCGTGTTCGTAATCCCCCTCAACGAGGACGGCCAGTGCCCAGCTATGCGGTGGTGTCCAGAAAAATATGATGGCGAATAACAACAACGCGCCTGGTGCCAAGTGCCCAACAGCTGCTGTCCATCCAACAAAGATCGGTATTGCTCCTGCGCCACCACCAAGAATTACGTTGAGTGCGGTACGTGGCTTCAACCAGAGTGTATATATTGCCACATAGTAAACTGCACCGATAAGAGCCAATGCAGCCGATAAGCTATTGACATACAAGGTTAGGATGAGGGTTGACCAAGCAATTAGCGCCAGTCCGAACAACAATGCGTTCGTCGGCAAAACCCGCCCAGAAGGAATCGGACGTTGGCGGGTACGCGACATCTGACTGTCCAAATCGCGCTCAACATACTGATTCAAGCTAGCCGCGCCTGCGGCTGAAAACATTCCACCGAAGATCAATCCAAGAGTAGTCGAAAATGATGGAACAACATCCGATGTACGTGCTGCCACTACAAACGCCGCCACACTCGTAAAGATCAGGACGAGGACAATACGCGGCTTGGTGAGTTGCATGTAGTCTCGGAATGCGTTTCCGATGCTTGCCGTGTAGCTTGTAGCTGTTTTATGCAGCCCATGTTTGACGGGTAATGCCATTTTCCACTTTCCTATGGCTGCTGATTGCGAACTGAAATCGTACCGACGCTGTTTTCAGCGCTGGCGGCGTTCGTTGTAAAGAGAAAATCGCCCGATATATTAAAGGTGTATGCCCAAGTTTGGCCGGGATATAGCAGACCAGAACTCCAAGGCGTTGCCTCTGTCGGAAGGCGTACCTTTGCGGGATCACGCGCAGTTGCTGGATCACAGACAACGGAATAAGGGAGCGTACCCGTGTTGTACCAAATGACGGTTGCGCCTTTCGGAATGACCAAACTCGATGGATAAAATAGCCCTGCATCGGTAATATCCATCAGGTATGTCTGCGGACGGGTACTGCACGCCGTGAGCAAAAATATACAGAGACAAAGTGCGAGAGCGGCGCGCAGTCGGAGATACAAAAACCATCGATACACAGCCCCGTTAGCCATAATTTCATCTTCCTACGTGATCAATCGATTAGGGGTTTTCAGATATTTGTCTCGGATTGCATCTCCAGTACGGTAGGCTAGCGCACAGACTGTCCCGGTTGGATTTGCGCCAGGGTTCTGCGGGAATAACGCCGCACCCGCGACGAATACGTTGGGCGTGTCCCACACCTGACCATAGGTGTTGGTCACCGAATTGGCTGGGTCCGTACCCATGATCGCGCCACCTGTTACGTGGGTACTCTGATAATCATGGACATTATAGGGAGCGAGTTCCTCTTTGAAGTTTATGCGTGTCGGCCCCATCTTTTCCATAATTTCTCTAGCTCGTGCCGCCAGATAGCGGTAGCGATTTTGTTCGTCGCGGTGGAAGTCGAAGGTCAGGCGGAGCAGCGGTAGCCCGTACTGATCTTTATACACTGGGTCAAGATCGAAATACTGATCTATATAAGGTAGAACATCGGCTTCGAAGCCAATGGCGGTTGTGCTGTCCCAATTTTTGCGTAGATCGTCCTTCCAAGCCTTGCCCCAGTTCGTCGGGCCGCTGTCTGCGCGATCCCCGCCGGGTGTATTCGGGTTGACGCCTATTGGAAAATCGCCTGCCGAAGTCAGCGGATCACGTTCACCACCAACCGCATACATACGTCCACCGCCGATAAAGTCCAAGTTAGTATGATCGAAGTTGTCGCCGTAAAGATCATAAATAACATTGATGGTGCAACTATTACCTGTATAGGTATTGAATTTACGACCTTCAAAGACGCCACTCGCCGGGTTCTGCGAAATCTGATAGGTATAATTTTTACCGACACGCCCGCGATCATTCCCTATTCCGTTTGGATGTTGGGTGCTGGTCGAAAGCAGCAGCAACCGTACATTCGTGAAGGTAAACGCAGTCAACAACACGATGTCAGCAGGTTGTTCATGCTCTACCCCATTTTCATCTCGATAAGTGACCCCAGTTGCCAGCCCATCCGCACCGACGTTAATTCGTGTAACCTTCGCATTGGTGCGAATTTCATATTTCCCGGTACGCAGCGCTGCTGGAAGATGCGAATTGTTCGGCATGGCTTTGGCGTCTACTTCACAGCCATAGCGCGTACAAAACCCACAATAAACACAACCCGCGCGATAACTCCCTAGTGGACTGGTATAGGCCTGCGAGGTGATCGCTGCTGGCTGTGGAAATGGGTGATAGCCGAGTTCCTGACAGGATTTGGCAAACATCTCCGTATGGATCATGCTGGTAAGCGGCGGCAGTGGATAAGGGCGCTTACGTGGCGCTTCAAACGGATTACCGCCTGGAATGATCTGCCCATTCAGATTGCCAACCTGCCCCGACACGCCAATATCGTACTCAAAGGCATCATAATAGGGTTCCAGATCATCGTAAGTCATGCCCCAATCCTGAACCTGGCTACCTTCGGGTAACTTTTTTTCGCCATAGCGTTCGATGTGATGGCTGCGATAGCGGAAATCGTAGTCTAAAAAGCGCCAATTCTGCGCTGCCCAATGGACACCTGCGCCGCCCAGCCCGGAACCGGGATTGAATGACCCATATTGACGCATCGGCAAGGTCGGCGCTTTTGGGTTTGGTCGCCATGTCCATGTTTCTTTGGCAAGATTCACGCTCAACGCATGGCGAACATGGTAGCGCAGCGAGTCATGGTTATGTTGAAAATTTGGATTTGTCCAGCGTGTTGGCCCCTGTTCCAGAGACACGACGCGCAACCCAGCCTGGGCTAGTTTCCACGCCAGAATCCCGCCTGCCCAGCCCGCACCAACAGTTACTACATCTACTTTTTTATATACCGTCATTGAATCTATTTCCTGCTAGTGCTGCATATTCGAGTTGTTCGGTATTGCTGGCGGAACGAGTGTTCCTGAACCACTTTGCGGCAGAATGACGTTGGCGTTGGCGGGCTGCCCCGGATGTGCCTCGTGTAGCATCGCCATGTTTTGCGGGTGCCGCGTCAGGGCTAATTGCTCGTTGTGAATATCATCAACTGTATAGGCACGCTGCGCCCCTGGATAGCCGATTAGCTTCCAACCGACCATATCCCGGTTACCGCCGTAGCCGGGGTCGCTAAACATCCCTTCAATGGTATGACCACGTACCATCCTGAAAAAACCGATGCCCGTTGGTTGGCTGAATACGCCAGCTTTATTGTTTGCTAAGTCGCCGACGATCTGATCTTGCTGCTCTTCCGTAAGATCGATAAATGCCGCTTGAAATTTCGATTGAGCATATTGATCCAAGGCTGTCAGGCCGAGGCGGTAGGTCTCACGCTGGCTCATGATGGATTGGAAGCCATAGCGATCCAACTGATCGGCCAGAACATAGACGACCTGATACGCTCCTGGCGCATCGCTGATGACTGGCGGCGCGTCGGCGGTATAAGTCTCGGCATAGGGTGCTTGCCGATAGGTCGGCTGGGCGTAGCCTTCTTCGTAGGTCAGCATGTTGTCGATGTAAGTGGTAACTCCAGCTTCACGTGCGCCGGGGTCATCCGGGCTTCCCGGCATAATCCGTGCGGTGAAGGCTTCGACAGTTTTCGCTTCATGAACCGTGAAGAACTGCAATTGGCCCAATGGCGGTGGTTCTGGAGGGACATAGGGCTGTTCTGGGTTCGGGAAATTGACTACTTTAGGCGCGTTGGCAACATCGGAAGCGGCGCAACTTGCGACCGTGCCAATGCTCGACGCCGCGACCACTGTTCCCGCGAGCTTGAGGAAGTTACGCCGTGAAACCGATAGCGTCTGATCGGCTGGGGGGTGATTTTTCTTTTTGTCCATCGTTCCTCACTTCAAGGTATATAGATAGGCGGCCATGTCGCGTGCCGACGGCTCTGGGATATTGAGGGTTGGCATCACGCCGCCCGGTACAACCTCCTGCGCATTTTGGATAAAGCGGATCAGATTATTTGGTACGTTTGGGATCGTCCCCGCAATATAGCTGTTTCTACCAAAGTTATTCAAGGCTGGCCCGGCTGCACCCATTGCGCCGGGAACGCCATTGATCAGGTGGCACGCCCCACACCCATAACGCATCAGGGCAGCAGTGCCTTGGGTCGGGTTGCCGCCCGTTTGCAGCGTGTAATCTGGCGTCGAAGGGTAATCATTGGCGTGAGCAGAAAGCAAAATAATTCCTGTTCCGAGGGCGACCAATACACTGATCACGACAGCGAAAAAACGAATCGAGCCGGGCGTAGCACCTTGCAGCATGGTTTACCTCTTTGCCTCTGTAGGCGGCATTGTCATTTTCTGCTCAAGCGCGTGGAACCACAACACGATGAACACCCACGATAAAATCAGATATGCGATACCGATGGGCATCCACATCATCGCGCCCGCTAACTGTTGATCCCCAAGTGCCGATGTTCCCCATGCCTCGGCATAGGGCGCGTAGGTCGGATACCAGAGTTGATTGGAAAACAGCAATAACGCTCCCAACGCGCCGCCTTCGATGGCTGCGGTGAACAAGTAAAACATGCCGAAACCATAGTGCAGTCCGCGTTCTTTCGTCGGGCGGAACAGGACCCACCAGAACAGACCCGATGTCAGCAAAAAACTGATGTGTTCCAGCCCGTGTACCCATTCGTTGACGAGCGCGGCCTGAAACAGCCCCGGCAGATGCCACAGCCATAACGTAGCGGCTTGCAGCAGCCAGACGATCAACGGCTGGCTCAAACCATGCCACGCTGGGCGCAGTCGCACCGCCACACGGCCTATCCAATGCCGCCAGCGGAGGGGCAGCGCCCACAGCACGACCAACGGTGCGCCACTCACCGAGAGTAGGGGCGCAGCGATAAACATCAGGATCAAATGCTGTACCATATGCGCTGAAAACAGCACCCCGCCCAACGCATCCAAGGGCGAGATCAGAGCGACAAACAACGCCAATAGTCCAACTGTAAACGCGCTCAATTGCCAGCGTGCGATACCGGGAGTCTGGCCAGTGCGTGCCCGCATCTGGCGCAAGCCGCGATGGTATAACCATAAGGCGAGAAACAGCCCAACCCATAGAATCGGATCACTGTTCCAAGCCGTCATCAAGTCGTGTGGAGCGAGGGGGTGCCCAGCGTGCGCTAGCGTGGTCATGGAATCCGCATGGTGAGGATCGGGCACGGATTGAGCACGACATTGGCAATCCCAGTCATAAGAATGAGCAGCACGAAAAGCAGGCTCAGCGCAACGCCTAAAATTCCCATAAATGCGGCCCGATCTTCTGGATCATCCAGATCACGCCAGCCATGGGGCATCACCAGCTGCCATTGGCGGAGGGCGACCAGCCCCGATCCAATCGCAATAATCCCGCACACTATGCCGAGAATTGCTAGCGGAGCAACCGAGTCAACATGGCACGAGTAGCCAGATAAGCCATAGCCGCTCAGAATTTGCAGCCCCCATGCTGTTGGGCTACCCAACACGCCAACCCATTGCAACAGCCGATTACGGGCGCTGCCGCCTTCCGGCGATGAGATCGCGGGTGTTCGCGTTTGCACAGTCATAGCGAACTCTCCTTACAAGTGCGGTGAGAGGTAGACGGTGAATAGTACGACTATCCACACCACATCGACAAAATGCCAGTAGAGCGAAACACTTTGCACAGCTTGATGCCGCGTCTGGTTGAAATAGCCGAATCCAGCCTGAATCTGTAGCACCAGATTGGCAAGCAATGCCACCAGCACGTGTAAACCGTGCAAGCCAGTGATGGTAAAAAACAAGGCTGTATATGAATTCTGCTGCGGCGTAAATGCCGTGCGGCTGTATTCCAATGCTTGTAGGCTAATGAAGATCGCTGCTAGCACAAATGCCGCCGCTAGCCCCAGCCGTAACCGTGCCCGATTTCCATGCTGTATGCCGCGCTCAGCGATCATCATAGCGGCGCTGCTAGCCAGCAGTAACATTGTCATGAGCAGAGGTAAAGGAAGTTCCGGAGGTTCATTCCCACGCGGTGGCCAGATTGGAGAATTGAACCGCAGGTAAAAATATCCTGCGATCAGGCTGGCGAATAAGACGGCTTCGTTAGCAATGAGTAGCGCTGTTCCCCACCAACCAATCGCCCGCGATCCCGTGACGTAGAGTGGCAAGCGTGGCTCTGAGCGAAGTGTTGAGCTAGGCGGTTCGTTCGATAGCGTAGTGGAGAGTTCATTCGTTGTCATGCACGTTCTCCTTTGCAGGCCAGACCCACACGACTATCGAGATGAAAACCAGAATTGCACCGATTGCCACGACGGCCCACTGGGTGATCAGCAGCCCGATAAACAGTATCAGGAGGCTGAAGGCGAGAAATAGTGGCAGCATCGTATCGTTCGGAATACGCATCCGTGCGTCGGGGCTGGCATCAAGCAGTGTCGTTACGAGAGACTCACGCTCCAAGATGTTTGTCGGATCGGGCGTGAGTGTCTCGACCGCATACGTACTTGTTGGCGCACCGCCCACCGCAGGCCACAGAGGTTCACGCCGCCGCACCAAGGGCAACCGTTGGAAGTTGTACGAAGGCGGTGGCGAATCGGTAGCCCATTCCAGACCGCCCGCACCCCAAGGATTTTCTCCTGCAAGGCTACCCGATTGCAGGCTCTGATACACGTTGATGATGAACGCCAGTACCCCCGCCGTCAGCACGAACGCGCCAAGCGTAGAGATCAGGTTGATCGTCTGCCATCCGGTGGCTGCCTCGTAGGTATAGACACGACGCGGCATTGCCATCAGGCCGAGGAGATGCTGCGGGAAAAAAGTCAAATGAAAGCCAATGAAAAATAGCCAAAAATGCCACTTGCCAAGCCGTTCGCTCAATAGCCTCCCAGTAATCTTCGGCAACCAGTAGTAGAAGCCAGCAAAGAGCGGAAATACTGCGCCGCCGACCAACGTATAATGGAAGTGTGCGACCACAAAATACGAGTCTGTAACTTGCCTATCAAAGGCAGTGGCGGGGAACATAACGCCTGTCAGCCCACCGAGGACGAACGTAATCACAAAGCCAACCACAAATAGAAACGCGGTCTTCAGTATCGGACGCCCAGTAATCATCGTCGCCAACCACGCGAAAATTTGAAGCCCAGACGGAATCCCAATCACAATGCTCGCCGCGCTGAAAAAGCTGTTGGCGGTTGGGGATAGGCCAGTAGCGAACATATGGTGAACCCAGACCCCAAAGGCGATGATCCCAATCGAGATGGTACTCAACACCAGCAGCGTATAGCCAACGACACGTCGCCGCGTGAAGGCCGGCAGAATCTCCGAGATCATGCCAATCGCTGGAAGCAGGATAATGTAAACATCGGGGTGGCCAAAAAACCAGAACAAGTGCTGCCAAAGCAGCGGATTTCCGCCCCGCGCTGGATCGAAAAAAGGTATTCCGAATTTCCGCTCAAGTTCCAAGAGAATATTCGCGGCGCTCAGTGCGGGAATAGCGAACAGTACCGAAAAGGCCGAAATCAGAATGCCCCAGATAAACAACGGCATTCGGTTGACCGACATGCCTGGAGCACGCATTTTAAAAATCGTGACAATGAAATTGATCGCGCCAGCGGTGCTGCTAATACTTAGGAACAACAACCCAAGCGCCCAGAAGTCCAGATTCAGTCCCGGCGAATATTTGACACTGGTCAATGGGACATAGGCAAACCAGCCTCCGTCTGGTGCCGCACCGAATAGGAGGCTGGAATACATGAACAGACCTGAAAACAGAAATACCCAATAACTCAGCGCGTTGAGGCGCGGAAACGCCTGATCCCGTGCTCCAATCATCAATGGAACCAGATAATTCCCAAAACCAAATAAAATCGGGGTGGAAAATAGGAAAATCATCGAAACGCCATGCATCGTGAATAGTTGATTGTAGGCTTCTGGGCTGAGCAGCGTATTGTTCGGCACAGCAAGTTGTAGCCGAATCAACAGCGCACTGATCCCCGCCAAAAGGAAAAATACAAAGGCCGTGACGATATAGCGAATTCCAATTACTTTATGATCGACTGTGCCAAGGATACCGAGGATGCGCGTGGGCGCTTCCCATGCACGGCGCAATTGCTCATTTGGTGCGGTGCTTGATCCCGTCGCTACAGCCATGAATTTCTCTTCCTATTTTAGACTTTCAAGATAAGCGATCAACGCCTGCAATTCTTTTGCTCCCACGTCCATCGGCGGCATGTGATTACCTGGTTTCAATGCTTGGGCATTAACGATCCAACCAGCCAGATTACCGCGATTGTTTTCCAAAATCCCAGCGCCGAGCGTGTTTCGGGAGGCCAGATGGGTTAAATCCGGTCCAAGTTTCCCAGAGGCATTCGTTCCCTGAATAACGTGACAATACACGCATGTTGAACCTAAAAATACTTGTTCGCCCTCTAGCAGCAACGGGTCGTGTGGTTTCTCTGGTACACGTTGCTGATTAGTGACCCACGCGGTGAAAGCATCTGGCGTATCGGCAATCACCAAAAATTTCATTTTTCCGTGCTGCAAACCGCAATACTCCGCGCAAACACCTTGGTAGGTGCCGGGTTGATCGGCTTGCAGGTGCAGCGTATTTGTCTGACCGGGAAACATATCAAGCTTGCCTTGAAGTTGTGGAACCCAGAAACTATGGATCACATCGGCAGAAGTCAGTTTGACGGTCACGGACTGCCCAACCGGGATGTGAATTTCATTTGCGGTTGCAAACCCGTATTTCGGGTACTGTACTTCCCACCACCATTCATGTCCGATCACTTCGACAAGCGCACTATCGTTTGCAGAGGCGCTCATTGTCGATTCCATGAAGATGCCAACACCCATCAGGATCGATAAAACAATTGCTGGAACAATCCCACCAGCAACGACAATCGCGGCCAAAGTGCGTCGTTTTTCCGGTTGTGTGATGAGTAGCTGATTATCTGGAATACCGGGTGCTGCGCCGTGCCGTTTCCCAATGGCGAACAGGAGCAATCCAGTCACGATGATGAATACAATTGTTGCCGTGCCGAATAACGCCCAAGAAAGTGTAGAAATCTGTTGAGCGGCGGGGCTGTGTGGATCGAGAATGGCTGGGTTTGCGCTGCATCCAGCAATACTGCAAAGTACGACTACACTGATGATACGCTTTATCGCTACTATTTGCTTGAATCGCAAAATGAATCATCGCCCCATACGCCGTTATGCTGCGCTGAACACCAGCCAACTATATGATCTTCGG
>Ga0170475_110728211_pt1 | contig 10004 bp, 3 predicted proteins | sample Soicark_Litter_5_FD_111474 | JGI IMG/M metagenome (GOLD analysis project Ga0170475, IMG submission 111474) | Avena fatua rhizosphere microbial communities from Hopland, California, USA. Combined Assembly of 48 SPs | reverse complement strand
TTTTTTCAATTATTTTTTTCTCAAGCCATTAATTTTTACATCTAAAAGTGATAATTCTTCAATTTATATTGATAATTTGAATTTTAAAAAATCAGATTTGAAAATGGAAGGTATATTTTTTCCTATAAAAAAATTTTATAATAATAATGAACATTTTACTATTTCGGATAGCGATGTGCGTTCAAAATTATTCTTCGGGACGTTTAGATCTTCTATACACTGGTATTTATATCCAATTCACTATTTTTTTGCTACAAAATATTTAATATCTGATACATTGTATGATTTACTTTGTAAAATTACTAATATTGGTTTAATATTGAATTTTAAATATTTAAAGTTTTCAACTTCAGATCTTATTTATTTACCAAATTTGTTCTCGCCAGCTTCTAAAATTTTTATCAAACTGAGCACTGTCAATGATTTACATTCTAAAATGATTTTTGGCTTACCTGAATTGAAAAAAGATTCAGTTATTTTTTCAGCATTCTCAAATTCTTATTCAAATATTTTTTGTCTCAATTTATTTCCTGGGTTTAAAATAAAAATTAAAAACCGCTTTAATAGTTTTGAATTTTTGAAAAACTTATTTTCTTTTCAAATAGTTGATGAAAAATTTACTAAATATTTCATTGTTTATAATACTTTTTTTTTTAACGTTGATTTTTTGTTTGGAATTTCGCAACTTACATTACCAATTACATTTAATGCTTCTTCCAATTTTCATAATTTATCAGTAGGTTTCGAAAATTTTTTAGATGACTTAAGTTATTTTACAATTTCAGCAGACGGGTCAGGCCGTCATAATCGTCCTAAAAGCGTTTCGCAAACATTAGACCAAATTTTTACTTACAGAGAATATGAAAAATATCGCCATGAGCATCATAGACAACGTTTTCGTGGCATTTCTCCGCATTGGATTCAAAATTCTTTTAAAAACCGTGCGGGGTTCAAGCATTACTATCGTTCTTCAGAACATTATAGGCGTAGATTAAATCGGAGACTCTTAGATTTGATGTTTGAGTATTCTTTGTTTTCTCGTGTTTTGTCGGTTCCGGCACATCACAGTCGTATATCTTATGTTAATTCCTCCCCGGATACCATTGTTTTAAACAAATTATTTACCTTAGAAAGCCCAGACAACTTGAGCTTGAATAATAAACATGTTAATTTCAAAGATACGTTAATTTCCAGTAATTCCAATACCAAAAACAGTAAACCATTAATTTTTCATGCCAAACTTCAGCATAAGCAATCACTGCCTTTCTACGATGATTCTTTTAGTTTAAATTTTTCAAATTTTCCAGACATTTTTGATGTTAAAGACAAACGTCAGGAATTTTTGTCGGAAGATTTTGAGGATGTCCGCCTTCCCGATTATCGTTCTGATAGCAAGGATAATTTTCGTGTTTTAGCTGGTTCAAAGCGAAAATATAAACAACGATTACATCGACAACGCTACGGAGAATTCGCTTTTTTTCCGTATAATTATGCGTTGCAAAAATTTAAGCTTCCTTTTAAGGAAAGTAATGAGTCTATGGCATTGTTTACTCATGTAACTGCGGATGTTTCATCATTTGTGGACGAAGATTACTTGTTCAGAGAATTTGAAAATTTAAATTCGAAAAACTCTAAGCAGCTCGCATTTTCAAATATTTTTAGTGAAGATGATGACCTTGATCATCCAATTTCCAATTTTCTTTGGATTCCTAAAGGAAGCTTTAACGCTGGAGGGGGCAATTTTTTAAATTTAAAAAATTCTTTTTCTATGAACCATTTGTTTCAAAGCCCAACTAGTCATGGTTTGCGACGTGAAGATCATTTTTTTTCTACTGGACAAGCTTCAAAAAATAGTTTATTGGATGATTTTAATTATGAATCACGTAGCTCGAAGCGTTCTATAAAAGAAGCAGTAACCGAGCCTTTTTATAAAATAAGTCCACGTTATCTTAGATCATTAAAAAGTAGAAAACGTTTACATGGAATTTATAAAAATAGTATAGGAGGTCTTTCTTCAACTGCGCGCAGAAATCAACAGGTGTACCCTTCTCTTCTTGGAAAGGATCGTAAAAAACATTTTAAACACCTCAAAAAATATCCTTCTAATGTAAAGCGCTTTATAAGGCCGGTTTCCAAGGTTATTATGCAAGTACCCTATTTATATGCAAAATGGTATACTCAGAATCCTAGGCTAAGCCATCCTGTTGATAATAGTTTAATGAAAATATTTGTTAATAACCAATTTGATGAAATCAATTTTATTTGTATACAATCTATACTTTTGTTAAAGCGAAAAATTATGTTTAATATAATTAATATAAAATTGTTTTCTTATAAAAACAAACTTTTATATTTTCATCCTTTTGAAATCACTGAAAAAAAAGAGACTCGTAATGAAAATTTATTTTCTTTAGCCTTAAAAAAATCTGAATTTTACTTAATTAGCTTTTTAAATTACTTAAGTGATTTAAATTTTTTTTTAGCTTTGTATAAATTACGTGCTTTTTTTTTGGATTTGTTTTTTAATCGTGAATTCTTTTATGTCCGCCTTTTAAACAACCCTTTAATTGAAAAATTTTCCTATGAATCAAAAGTCTCTGATGATTTATTGTTTTTCGAAGATTATTATTATAAGCAAACAGCTAAGCGTGTCTTGAGTGAAATTGCTTTCTCTAGTCATTCTGTAGGTGGTTGGAATAATCCATTTGGACTTGGTGGACAATATATTCCTGGTCTTTCCTTTTACACAAAGGGACCTTTAAATTTTAATTTTAGCTATCAAAATTCAGATTTTTTCAGTGGTCGTTTTTTTGCCCCTGAGCTATTGTTGGACAATAATTTGGTACGACAAAATTTGAATGTATTTGATCGAAATTTTTTTTTTAATGAGTTTAATGTAAGTAATATTTATCGAAAACGGTGGCATTTTTTGTCTTATAGAATAAGTTCTCCTGTTTCACCGTTCATTGAATATGAACGTCCTCATTCGCTTATTTTTCGCCGTGATGTGAAGCATAAACATTCTAGATTGCCTATGCTGTCTTTACGCAGGATTAATAATGTTTATTCAAATCACTTGTTGGGTTTTTTTGACGGTTTAATGTCAGATAAAACAAGTTTGAATGTTACTGATATTACTTTTCCATTCAAATTGAAATTATTAAATATGCAATTAAAATTGGATCCAATTTATTTGCGGAAATTGTATCTTTCTTTATTTTCATTTGAAACTCAACATTTTATTAGCGATGCTTTTGTTAAATCTTTGGATTCTAAACAATTCAAGGCCTTGAGTGATTTCTATAATAGAATGAATTTATCGCCTTTAGTTAACAAACGTAGACTAGGTTTGCGCCGGAAGATTTGGACCCCTTTTCGTTATAATTCTTATTATAAGTTTAATTGGAGGACTTTTCTCCATAAATTTTCCAGCAGTGATTTGCTAGGTTATCGTAGATATAAATTGAATCCTTTTTTTTGATTTGCACAATGGAGCTAATTCGCTTTCGCTAAAATCCCGTGCTTTGCAACATTTAATCATTTCTCAAATCCCGCGATTTGAATTAGATGCTAGGAGGCGTGTACCTTTGAATTTTAATTCTAAGGATTTCGCTTTACTTTTTTTTCACTATTTTAATTACGTTGGTGATAATTTCAGCGATAGCGGTTATAATGTATTTGGAAAAAAAATTTTTAAATATGTTAATCGCAAAGCGTACCCCTATTTATTCACATATTTATATGAGGGTAATCGTAAACATGTTTCAAATTTTTGGAACATTTATGATTTTTTAATTTCTCGAAAATTGTCAAAAAAAAGGTCTCATTTTTATTTCAAACAACCAGTGTCAAAATTTTTATTTAAACTTCCTAAGTATAAATTAGTGAATTCTGTAGTAACACCTCAGCCTTCAATCAAGGCTAAATCATCTTTAAAAATGAAAGAATTTGGTCAAATTTTTAATTTTTCTGAAATTTTTCACAAAAATTCAGCTGAATTTTCCTTAAGACGCAAATTATTTTCTAATCTAAAGAGGAATATTTTTTATTTTTCAAAGCAAGTAATTTATGCTTGGTTAGGCGTTTTATATAATCCTTTAATGTCCAAGCAATTACCTTTTTGTCATCTTTTAAAAAAAAATTTTGCTAAATCAAACCCTCATTTTGTCATTCATATTCAAAAAGCCTTAAAGGCTTTTAAGTCCAATGAAATCATGTATTTCAGATTTATTATTGAAAGTGATCTCTTTAGGTTTTATCCATGGGTTCGTTTTTTTGATATTCGTTGGATGCGTTCTGTTTTTATTTGGTCTTTTTATGCGCGTCCAAATTTGGGTAGTGTGCATGCTCATCAGCTACCTTATTCTTTTAAACAATATGGTCGTTTTAAAATTTTACAACAGTTTTTTGTTCCTTACACCTCAGTTTCTCGGATTCATGGAATTTATTCGCTGCATAATTTGCAAAAGCATAGAGAACGTTCTTTAAACCCCCAAAGCTGGCTTGGCTTTGATTTATTTTCTCGTATAAGACCAGCTTTTAAGCCATTTCTTTATAAGTTTTCAAAACATTTCATGTTTTCTAAATTCATACCGTCTAAAGGTGTTTCGTCTTATAATTCATTTGTTTATTCACATACTGCATTTGATAATTTTTTTGAAAGTCATCCTTATGTTTCTTTTGCTATTGGTCTTAAGGCAAATAACAAGCTAACAAACGCGGAAAGTATGTATAAGGAAATACGAAAAAGAAGCTATATGCTTGATTTTTCAAGACGCCATTATAAAATAGCAAATCCCATTAATCACTCTGGGGTTTCACTTGATTCTGATGGTGAATATAGTAAAAGTTTCTATAGCTTTAATCATAAGTTTGATCATTTTAACTCTGGACGTGCAAAGAAAAGGCTAAAATTTAAAAGCCGTTCAAAATATTTGCATTTAACCAGGAAGATGGCTCATCATTTTTCGACTTATTATGGTCCTGAAGAAGAGCTAAAAGATATCCTAAAGGGTCCTGAGCTTTCATCGGCCGTTAGCGGTAAACTATTTGGAGAAGCAATTGACTCAAGTTTTCACAAAAGATTTTCACGGGCAACTCGAACCATGCCGCTTTTTTTTAGATATAAGGGCCTGTTTACCAACGCTAATTATTATTCGGTAATGGCAAAGCCAAAAAGGAAAACATTTTTTTTGAACACTATTTTGTTGCGCCCTTATAATTCGTTATTGAAGTTTATCAGATTTGATAATTATTTTTTTTCTAATTATAAGTTTTTGTCAAAATTTATAGTTGAACATGGGTCTTTGAATTTATCTAATTCTTTTAGATTTAAAAGCTATTATCAGCCCAATCTAAAAGTTTTTTTTGATTTTAATGCATATAAACAACGATATAATTTAGGCTTATTATTTAGGGGCTTGTCCTTTGAAGAAGATTTTAATTTTTTTTTATTTCGTAAATTGAAATTTTTTTCGTCAACCATCAATTCGTTTTCGTTGGCACAAAACTCAGATACCCAATTACTTTCTAATTTCACCACTTTGCCTCTTGTAGGTTATTTCAAGTTAATTGCTCTAACAGACCAATTTCCAAGGGGTTATTTAATAGACTCAAAATTGGATAATTTTTATTTTTTATTAGAGAAATTTATTCTCAAGTTGAATCCAATTTATATTTTTTTAGTTTTTGTTGATTTTTATCTTTCAGTAATTTATTCAGTTTTTTCTCTTCTAAAATATTTTTATTTTTTTGATTTTTCATTTTTTGTTAATTTCTTTCAATTTGATAATCTTTTTATTTATTATATTCCTCGTCGTCCAATTTTTCAGGCTTTTTTCCATTTTGCAATTTTCAAGGAATATTTAAAATTTTCTTGGCTATTTAGTTTGAAGTTTTTAATATTTAATATAGAATATTATCCTTATTATTTTATAATTTTCTCTATTCTAATTATTCTAAGAATCCTTTCTTTTAATGTGAGTAAATCAAATTTTGTATCTTCTCCACTTGCGGTTCCTCATTTCTGGAAATTTTCTGACTTACAGTTAAATTCTAACAGTGGGTGGTTTGACTCTGCTTGGAGTGAAATCAAATATGAAGCGTTGGATCGTTTATATGCATTGCATGCTATGAATAAAATTGAACTTTCCCATGAGTATTTGTTAAGTTATGATGATATTTTAAAAGTAAAGCGCAAATTTGGTATAGATAAAAAAGATAACACGTTTTTTGAATCAGAGGATTCCAAAACAAAAGTTGATTTGAATGCATTTGAGCAAGCATCTAGAACTGATCGAATGTTTCAAAAACCACTTGCTGTCGTTGACTTAAATCACACTTTATCGCGTTTTTGGTCCCCTGGGTTTATTTCACCTTCTATAGAGCCGACCACTTCTGATAAAATGAAATTGTTAGATGTAGACAACGCAAATAACTTTTCAAAAGCTCCAGAAATGAATCTAATTCAGCCTACTAAAATTGATTTGTCCGTGGAAAAATTTTTAAATGTGAAACACACAGATTTGCGATTCTCTTTTTTTCTTTTTTATAAACAATTAAAGTTATTATTCTCTGGAAGGTTGTCATTTTTCAAGTTTTTGAATAATTTAAATTTTGGGGCTAGAAAATTCTCTTATAAGAAAAATATTTTGGCTGATAATTATGATGTTGATGATTTTAGTGAGGAATTTTTTAAGTTATTCTTGTCATCTTCTGATGATTTTAATTCTTTTACAGCACAAAATCTAAAAAATCGCCGGATGTCTCCAGATGATGAAAATATTCACTTTTATAGAAAGCCTGGATCTATATATCAATCTGAGCTTTTGCTTCGTAAAACTGGCACAGAAAATGATCAATTATATTATGTAGTGGAATTTCCAGGTAAATTTAATAATACATATATTAATGCGTTTTCTAAGGCTTATGCTCTTAAACATTTAAATTCTAATTCGCCTTATTTTGGGTTTTTTACATTTTCAAAAAATGCTAAGTTACCAACCACTTTTGAAGAATTTATGGCCTTCTGTTCTAACAGCCAAAATTCTACAGATACTAGTAAACCTAAAGACATTTCATTAGAACCTAATTTAGAAAAGATGAAAGAATTATGGAGTTTGTTTCAATATGTTATGAGATATGATTACAACATGTTTAATGAATTTAATATGGAGGATCAGCATTTATTTGATGTTATTTCACACATTGAACAGAGCGATCAGTACACCTTATTTGATAATTTAAAGTTTTGGTCTAATAAAGCTTTAGTTGATTCAATTGATTTGAATTTTTTGAGTAGGCGTTTTTTTTCAAATAACACAGAAATAGATTCTAACGAAGTTTTGTCTTATGGTCAGGTGAGCAACGACGACGATGATCTTATTGATAAATATTTTGGAACTGAATCTAGTGCTTTAGGTTCTGTTACCCCTACTTATTCATTTTTGTATATTTTTTATACCTATTTATTTTTGTTTTTATTTTTTATTTTCCTTTCGTTTTTGTTTTGTTTCATTTTTCTTTTTTTATTTTTTATTTATAATTATGTTGTATTTTTATTTTAATTTTTCATTTTTTTTAATTTGTGTTATCTTTGAAGTTTTAAGGTTATCTATGTTTTCTTATGGTTCTAAAAATTATAAATTTTGTTTTCCGTTTTTTTTTTTAGTGTTATCTGATGAGATGACATATTATGCTTTTTTATGTTTGTTTGATTTTTTTTTTTTTTTTACAAATGCTGGGGTGTTTTGAATTTTTTGCTGTTGTCGAGTTTTACCTATATGGTTTTTTAATAATTTGCTTTTCGCATTTTTATTTTATTTGTTATTCAATTGTTGTTGTTTTTTTTTCTGCTTGGTTTATTTTTTTTTGTAGTTATTTATTTATTTTTGTTTTCATTTTTTTCATTTTGTTGGTTTTTAAACATTTTTGATTCCTTTTTTTACACTAAGCTGGCAAGTTTGCTTTTTCTTTCTAAAGATATTGTTGCTTTAGAAGAAGAGGATCTATGGATATCTTCTAATTTTTTTTTTTTTGATCGTAAAGTAAGTATATCTAAAGATTTTAAAATTTCATTAACTTCGAATGAAATCGAAGTTTTTTACACTTTGATTCAACTTTTTTTTAATTTACCTTTGAAGAATAACGACTATCTTATTTTTTCTAATGAGTTGTTTAATTTTCGGCATGCTAATATTGCAAAGTTGCGAAAGTTCAAAAAGCTTCCCGTGGGCTTACCATCCAAAGCAAAAAGAAAAAAATTACGATTTAAATTAAAATTTACCAAATTTAATAAATATACAAAATTGGCATTTAATAACAAATTTAAAAAGAAAAGTGATATAGCATTTCCTTTGCAATTGAGCTTCAAAAAAAAAATGCCATTATCAAAAAATTTATTACCATCTTCATTCTTTTATTTTCTATTTAGGCTATTAAATTTTTATAGTCCAGCTAAAAATACATTGAAGCTGCAAAATCGTTACAGTCGCCGCCAGCGTCTTGAAGGTTTTAGGCGTAAAACTGAAAACAAAGTACTAGCCGGTAAAACGCAATATTCAAAAATTTTGCATTTAAATTCTAAACCTATTTTGCATTTCCGCAATTCGTTAGATTTAAACAATTCTCGCATTTTTTCTAAATATGTTCAGTACAAAAATACAGATAAAATTCGCTTTAAATATTCTGAGAAATTTTCCCCATACTTATTTTCAATGTTTCGAGATAGTCCAATATATTCTCAACATCCCGAGTTATCTAGGTTTCGAAAATTTTTTTGGTTTTCTTTTCCTTTTTATATTTTGGAAGTTAATTCTTTTGTTAGTTTAGGCATTATTTCCACAATATTGCATTTATTACAAAATTTTATTTCTAAGGTAGTTTATTCAATCTTTTTTTTGCTGGGAGAGCCTTTTTTGGACGTTAATCCTCTTTTTTTGTATACTTCTAAAGATTACAAACCTATGCAAAAAAAATCTAATTTCTTGAAATTTTTGTGGTTTGACAGCGATAACAGTAAGTTATTTTATGATTTACCAAATCTTAACCAAGCCAATGCTTCTTCTAGTTCACCAAATAAAAATAAAATGGAATCAATTAAGGATGCTGAACAACCTTTAAAAAAAAACAAATTTACAACTTCAAAAAAAAAATCTAGACTGAGAAAGCGAAAAAAAAAACAAAAAAAAAGAAATCAAAAATATATTAAAAGAAAGTTAGGCCACAATAAGAAAAAAATTTTATTGATCCTAAACAGATATAGGTTTCTCAATAAATATAACACTAACAGTCGTAAGTTTCCAGAACTAAATATTTTGAATACTTATCAGTTGTTGGAATATTTTTATTTTGTTACAACACAAGATATAGATCTTTATGATGAAGCAGTTTTTAATGCTAAAGTTTCCGTTTTGCGTGATGCCTATGGTCAGTCTATTGTAAAAGATTTGCTGTCGCGAAGTGATCATAAGCAGGCAGCAAAAGTTAGTGTTATTATGCATATTCAAGATCATGTTGTACCTGATTCTACTTTAGTAAATGTGCTCAAAACCGGGACTTTTGATTTTGACAATTCAACTGCTGAAGATCCTAATATTCGTCTTGTTTTTCCGCAACATTCTTCACAAAACAGTAAATTTGTTTCAAATTTCAGAACAGATTTGATTCTTTCCTATAAGTCCCGCTTTCGCTAGTTAGTCATTTAAAAAAAATTCTTATACTTTATCTTTATTGCATTTATGTTTCTTGTCCCCAACGCTTTTAATCTTCCATTTTTTAACATTGAAGTTTTTTTTTTTTTCGATCTTATTATTTTTGACATTTTTTATTATGGGTAAGGGGATAAATCAGAAATTACGTTTTTTTTTTACATATTATTATAGGGATAATTTTGTTTTTATTGTTAATACGCAGGTTTTTCATTTTCTTAGTTTTCTTTTTATTCTTGTTTTTTTTATTGGGATTTCGTTATTGGATAAGCGTTTTTTTTTTTTTTTTTTTTAGTT
>Ga0170475_104686492_pt1 | contig 10005 bp, 1 predicted proteins | sample Soicark_Litter_5_FD_111474 | JGI IMG/M metagenome (GOLD analysis project Ga0170475, IMG submission 111474) | Avena fatua rhizosphere microbial communities from Hopland, California, USA. Combined Assembly of 48 SPs | reverse complement strand
GTTCATGAGCTTGCTGACAGAGGCGTTAGGCCTCCTGCTTGGGCTACCCGATCAATTGAACAGATCGCTCTTCTTTTTCACGACTGATGTCGCGATACGGGTTGTGCTGAAAGCCGGGAGGATTGGCTTAGCTACAACTGCGGGCTTGGTGACAACTACCGGCTTTGTGACAACCGGGGCTTTGACCACAGGATTGGTCACGGTCACCACCGGCTTGGTCACGGGGACCACGGGCTTGACTGGGGTCACAACAGGATTGACGTTCGTGAAACCCGTGCCATTGAAACCGAGCGACGCCAGGTCGGACGGTAAATTGGCAGAGGCCGCCACTGGGGCCGCGCCCGATGGCGGGGCAAGGGTCTTGCCGTAATTCTGCGCCAGTTGCACCAAGTCAGGGAAACCAACCGCACCGTCACCACTCAGATCGCCCTGAGCGAAGGTCTTGCCGGTACCGCCGTAGTTCTGGGCAATGATCACAAGGTCTGCAAATCCGACCGTTCGGTCACGATTGACATCGCCCTTGAGTGCGAAGAAGTCAGTCGTGGAGAGCGCGGCCAGCGGATTACCGGCGGCGTCGGTTACCGTTGTCGGAACGCTAATGCGATAGTTGCCGTCGGGCAGATCCCCGGCAAAGTGCAACGTCGCAACATTATTGACGCCGTTATAGGTCAGCGTGTACGGAACAGCGCCACCCGCCGTCAGATTGGCCACCACGATCGGCTGGGAGGCCAGGCTGGCTGACACATCCTCACTGAAGGTGATCGTGGCCGTTGGCGGATGCGCGGAGAACTGATAGGCAGAAGCGGTCACCGTTGGCGCGACGTGGTCGAGAACCTTGGTCACGGCGGCACCGACCGAGTCATAGTTGATCGCGTGTACGCGATAGGTGAAATTACCCGATGGCACGTTGGTATCGGTGAAGCTGGTACCGTTGATGCCAGTGGTTCCAACTATAACATCGTCGGAGACAAAGTTGTCGCTGGAGCGTTCAACGATATATCGGATCTCGCTGGTGTTGGTGTCACCCCAGTTGACCTGGACCGAATTGGCAGTCAGGTTGCTGAAGGAAATCGCACCTGGTGCAACCACGGCACTGCTAAGGGTCGTCATCGCGCTCTGGGGAATAATTGCCGGGCTTCCAAAAGAATCGGGGCCGTTGTACTGAAGATGGAAGTCCCATCCGCCGCCCTGCTGGCTGACAAAGAACAGGAAGTCGTGATTACCCGGCGTAAGGTGAATCGGGGTCTGATTCGGAGCATCCTCAATGCCGTGCGGCTTCGGATCGGACGCGACCAGCACGCCATCGACATAGAGGTAGCTGTCATCGTCCGACCGGGTCGGGAAGGTGTAAATACCGTCATTGACGATATTGAGTTTCCCCGTGAAGGCGACGGAGAAGTTATTCCCACCGATGCCGGCAATCGGAGTCGCTGGATCTGCACCGCCCTGGTCAACCGTGGTGTAAACCGCGTTGACATCGGCGGGAGCCGATGCACCGTTGACCACGGTCCCAGTCGTTCCACCCGTAAGATCTCCGTTTGCAAATCCGGAGCCCCACCAGGTGTTGTTATAGAAATGCGCCTCGGCACCGGGCTGCGTCAGGGCGAACGTATCGAGCGGTACAGCCGCAGTCGTGGTGCTGCTGCCTTCAAAGTTTACCGCCGTAAGACGATAGTAAACCTTTTGCAATCCAGAGTTGGACGTGTCGGTGTAGTTCACCACCGTGCCACCTGTGTTATCGTGCAGCGGGAGGTTGAAAGTAGACACCGTTCCCGAAGCAAAGGTCGGCGTGCTGGAACGTTCAAGCACATAACGCAGCTCATTAGTCGCGTTATCATTCCAGCTCAGGGTCGCGCCGACATTCTCTGTGAAAGTCGCCGTTAACCCGGTGGGTGCTGCGGGAGCGCCCGTGAGAGTCAGGAACTGACCGGCCGGAACTGGGACCGAAGCATTGGCCGCCTGGCCGGTATAGTGCGTGATCCACTTCAGCACGGCACCGGCACCGCCGCCGCCTTCTGAATGGAACACGATGAAGTCGTGGGTTCCGGGGGTAAGCGTGATTGGGGCTGGGCTACCCGGGTTACCACCCAGGAACGTCTGATCCATTCCATGTCCGCCGGGTTCGCTGGCAACCAGCTTACCATCGACATAGATGTAACCGTCGTCGTCGCTGTTATTGACGAAGACGATTGGGTCAAGCGTCACGCCGTCGGCATTGAGAGCATCAGCCGCTGTCACGACGATCTTACCGGTAATTACATCAGACCAGTTATCAGCCTGAATGCCTACCACCGGCGGCGCATCGACGCCATAGATCTGATTGACGCTGGGGTAGATGGCCGTCGCATCGATTCCCGTTAGACCCGGGCTGGCCTGGCCATTGGTATTCTGCAGCGACGAACGCCACCACTGATTGTTGACGTAACGAGCAGAGACGCCGTTCTTCAGGTCGGCGGTGACCACCGGGGTGGTCGGGCCGCCGTTGTTGGCGACGATCTTGTATTCGTAAATCTGGCCGGTTACGGCTGTGTTATCGACATACCCGCTGCCTGCAACTGCTGAGGCGATTGTGGCGTATGGTCCGCCAACCGGGCCGCGCAGAATGTCATAGGCAGTGGAGGTAACTGGCCCAACCCACGACAAACTCACTTTGTTGACGCTGACGTAGGCACTGGCAGCAAAATCGGTGACGTTTTCAAGAACCGCGGCACCGATGGCAATCGCGCCGCCGCCATGGTCGGCTGTTTCAGTCCAGTCGATGAAGAGCAACTGACCTGGGCCGCCGGCTTTGTAGTTAATCGTATAAACCGCGGTTCCTGGCGTCGTCCCTGTCGCATCCAGCGTGGTAGCGGTGAGGGGCACTGCGCTGCCATCGCTCAAGTGGGCACTGAGCGTGCCGGTGGCATTGAGTGCGCCGACATAGACAGCGACTCTCTGGTTGGTGGCGCTGGCGGGCACGGAGAATTCAAAGCCGTTCCCAACACCCGAGGTAACAATCGCGCTGGTCGTGTTGTTGAAGGCTCCAGTGGGAGTCCCATCCGACCAGGTAAACGACACAGGATTGGTCAGGAAGCGGGTCTTGGTGGCTGCGCCAAGGGTTGTGAGATTGCTAATGTGCTGAGTCGCCGATGCCTTGTGGTCGTATGAGTTGGCATCGTTCAGACCCCAATGCGCCCAGTCAAGGGTGCCCAGGGTCGTCAGATTGATCTGCGGGGCGATCGATCCTTTGGTTGCGGTAATGGAACCGCCGGTTGCCACATTGGCACTCGTCACGCTGCCGATAGTAGCGGCACCGTTCATGTCGAAGTTAAGAGCGTGGACTCGATACTGGTAGAGCGTATTAGGGGTCAAGCCGTTGTCGGCGATGCTTGTACCATTCAAGCCTGTTGTCCCAACCTGCACCAGGTTGTTCACGAAGTTGTCGGTTGAACGTTCGACGACATACTGAATTTCGCTGTTGTTGGTATCGCCCCAGTTGATGGTGGCGGAACCCGAGGTGACGTTGGTAAAGGTCAGCGCACCGGGAGCAACAAGGTTATCGCTGTATGCCGAGTTCATTACTGAGAACGGCATGATGACGGGGACATTACCGGTATCCGGGCCGCTGTAGTACAGATGGAAATCCCACCCGCCACCACCTTGGCTCTGGAAGAACTGGTAGTAGTGAACGCCGGGTGCCAGCGTGAGCGGATTGACGGTGGGAGCTACACGTGGGCCGTGTCCACCCGGATCAGCCGAAGCAAGCTGCCCGTCAACGTAGAGATAGCTGTCATCGTCAGTCTGAGTGGGGAATGTGTAGGGCGCACTGCCATCGGTGACCGTGAACTGGCCGGTAAAGACGGACGAGAAGTTCGTGGCGGTAATTCCGGTGGCGGGGGTGGCGGAAACGGCCGAGCTGCCGTCCACCGAGGAAGCAATCTGATTGACATCGGCGCTGATGGATGCGCCTTGGCTGACAGGGGCGGTGGTGCTCTGGTCCGCTGACTTCCACCACTGGTTATTGAAGAAATGTTGCTCGACGCCTGCCGTCGCGGCGACGAACGGAGGAACCGTCAGGATGTTGCTGGCGGTGCTGGTGCCTTCGTAGTTGGTAGCGAGAACTCGGTAATAGCTCGTCTGGATACCGACGTTACCCGAATCGGTGAATGTCGGGTTGGGAGTGGCGTTATTGTCGGACAGCGGGGAGGTGCCGATGGTCTGGACCGTTCCCGAGGCAAACGTTGGGCTGCTGGAACGCTGGATGACGTACCGAAGCTCGTTGGTGGCGTTATCTTTCCATGTCAGCGATACGCCGCTGCCGGGCGCGCCAAAACCAGTCAGGTTCGTGGGTGCGAGCGGAGCGCCGGTTTGGGCAAGGAGGTTGCCGGCTGGCACATCGACCGCCGAACCCGCGGCCTGACCGGTGAAGTGCGTGATCCACTTCAATCGATGGCCGGCACCGCCGCCACCTTCGTGCATGAACTGAATGAAGTCGTAGGTGCCCGGTGCCAGCGTCAGCGGAACCGCTGTGCCGCCTGTGCCGCCAAGGAAAGCATTCTGCTGGCCATGGCCACCTGGATCGCTGGCAACCAACTGACCGTTGACATAAAGGAATCCGTCATCGTCCGTATCGTTGACGAAGGCGATTGGGTCAATCGTCACGCCGTCGGCATTGAGCGCATCGGCTGCTTTGACGACAATCTTGCCGGTGACCACAGTCGACCAGTTATCGCCGGGCAGATTGGTATCTGGCGGCTTCGTGTCCGTGTTGTAAATGACATCATCAATCGGATAAATGGCAACAGTTGAATCAAAGCCGGTCGGGCTGGTGGTGAAATAGCCCGTGTTGTTTTGCGTGGGCGACTTCCACCAGTTATCGGCGTAATAGTGAACAGTCACGCCATTGAAGAGGTCGCCCTTGGCGGGCGCGGATGCGGGGCCAGCACCGGCAGTGTTGGTGGCGATGACCTTGTATTCGTAGATATTTCCGGCCGTTACGGTGTTATCGAAATAACTCGTTCCCGTTACGCCTGTGGCAATGTTGGCATAAGGCCCGCCGACGGGGCCGCGCTGCACGGTATATCCCGTGGCAAACGGAGTCGCCGTCCATGTGAGAGTGATGCTATTGATAGTGTTTGGATGGGTGCCAGCGGCCCCAAAGCCTGAGACTGGTCCGGCCTGTACGCCCGTTACCTGGACGGGGGCTTGCAGTGCGGGCGTGGCGGACACAGAAGCGACCGGCGTGCTGCCAGCCGTCACATTACCCTTTACCTGGTAGAAATATTGATGGCCATTCGTCAGCCCGGTGTCGGTAAACGTGGTCGCGGTGATATTGTTCGCCACAGGGATAAACGGCCCTGCGGCTGAGTCGCCACGCACCAGCGTGTAACTATCGACAGCCAGTGATCCCCAATTCAAGATCACCGTGCCGCTGTTGACGGCGGCGGTAAACGGTGCCGGGGCAACAGTGGGGACGAGCGCAGAGACTTGCGATTGCGGAATAATCGCCTTGGGAGTGGAGGGACTGGACCAGCTAAGCTGATAACCCCATCCGCCGCCACCTTCCTGATACTGCATGACCACGTCATGTACTGATCCCGCTGCCCATTGGACCGGATTGCCGTCGGCATCTTTAACCACGAGCGTATCCGGGGCGATTCCGCGACCAAGATTAAGCAGGTCTTCCTGAAGAACCCCATCCACGATAACCCTGACGCCGTCATCCGTCGCCGGATAGAGTGTATATTGCTCGGTGTATTGCGCCTTTACGAGGCCTTCCCAGCGAATAGAGAAGTTGGCGCCCGCTGTATGACTAAAGCCGGTATTGAAGGTCGAGGGTATGCCGGTGCCAGCAACCTGACCAGGGCCATTGGGTTCGCCGGGGCCAATCAGATTGATTGTGGAATCAACCTTCTGGAATGTCGGCGTGCCTGCGGCATTTACGTTATCGGCAAAGTATTGGGCGCTCCAGCCATCGCCGGTTCCAACCAGCGTGCGGTTGCCTGCAACGGGCAGCGAATCGGGGCTTTCGGGATTCGCAGAAAGTGTGGAAACCACATAAAAGTAGCTGGTCCCCGCAGCAGCCGTGGAATCAGTGAAGGTAGTTCCCGATACGTTGGAACCGATGGTCGTGAACGGCCCAGCAGCGGTAGCACCGCGCTTGACGTTATAACCTGTGGCTCCATCGATCGCACTCCAGTTGACCACCACATTTGACGCGCTTCCCAGCGTCGTCACAGTTGGAGCCGCCGGTGCCGTGACGCTCGTCGAGACTACTTTAGCGTCGGCCGAACTGCCGCTGGTGGCACCAGTCCCTTTGGCAGTTACGACGTAATAATACGTTCCCGCTGCAGGCAGAGTGTCAGTATAGTTATTGGTTGCCACGTCCGTGGCGATTGACGTATAGGGGCCACCGGGGGTTGTTCCGCGCTTGATGTCATACGCGGTTGCAACTGCGACCGAGTTCCAATTAAGGCTTACCGACACACCTGTCGCCGCACCCGTGACAACGGGCGACCCAAGCTGGACCGCCGTATCGGTAATAGCATCAAGCTGGGCGCTGGTGAGCGAAAGATTTTGGCTGAGCACAATGCGGTCAATGAGATATCCCGACTCTCTTTGGCCCAGGCTGATGGTTTGATCCCCAGCCGCAGCGACCGTGTAGGTCGTCGGAGTGGTGCTGATGACCCAGGTATATTCGTTTGGAACGCGACCATCAGCAGTGCCGCCGTCGTTGGAGTAGGTCTGGGTCGGAGCCGCCGTGATTGCCCCGCCGCTGGGCGGGACGTACATGCTGTTGTCGCCAGCGGTACCTCCCTGGCTGAACTTGTCGCGCACATAAAGCTTATAAGTGCCAGGGGCACTAAAATGGAGGTGATAGGTAGCTAAACCTTCGGAACGGCCATTGTTGCCGTTAGGCTTGGTCGCCTGCAGCGCTGCTCCGCCTACGGCAGTGGTGACACCACCATCGGCGGCCGGGCTCGCCAATACGTTCCACGTGGCAGCAGTTCCCACCGTTGTATTGGTCGAGTTGTAGGCGTTCTCCGCCTCAAAGGCGAGATATTGATTGGTGCCATCGGGGAGGATGGTTGTAGATGCCGAAAGCATTCGGCGATCTTCCAATAGCTCTAAAGCGCCTTGACAGGCCTTGACGATCGCCTTCTTTTTGCGACCCAACGACTCGAATTTCCGCCGCGCAATATTTTGACCGATGTTCGCCATAGTGTCCTCCGAGGGAGCGCACCAATTTTGTGATGCGATCCAAGAAATGTTCTACTCATCTGTCGACAAAGTCGACTTTTCATGTCCGAACGCGCTGACAAAGTCGCTGCGTTTTCCGTTTCTCACACTCACTCCGAGCCTCATACAGACGGCTTCACCGCTCAATTCGATTATCGATTCCGCTTTCACTTACTAAAGCAATACCTCCTTATTTTTGTTTGCAGTCGTGATACGCATTGTGCTGAAAGAGGTGACTACCGGCTTTGCAACCGCGATAACGACCGGCTTGCTCGCCGCTTTGAGGCTGGCGGGCTTGGAAGTCGTCGTTGTTGCTGCGAGTTTGGAAATCGTGGTCACTGGTGCTGGCTTGGAGGCGACCGGAGCGGGTTTAGCAGGGGTTGTTGGTGTCGATGATGACCCAATGAGTTGGAGGGCCAGCGTCTTGGCAGCGCTCGGTGGCAGTGCGGCCAAAACCGCAGCTTGCTCGGTCGGCGACAAAACCGCACCTGAAGGCAATGCGCCGGGTGTCGCCCCCGGCAACGCAGCCAAGGTGGTGCCGTAATTTTGCGCTACGGCGACCAGATCCACGAAGCCGACTTTACCATCACCATCCAAATCACCCGTAGCCAGCACGGCTCCGCTATTTTGACCATAATGCTGGGCAACTGCCACGAGGTCAGCAAAGTTCACTGAGCGATCATGGTTGGTGTCACCGTTAAGCCAGAAGAAATCCAGGCTCGTTGCTGCGGTAAGGAGATTCAGCGATGAGTTACTGACGCTTCCAGCAGCCAGGGAAGCGTGATAGTTTCCATTGGTCAGCGCGGAGAACGTCCATGTCGCAACATTGGTGGCATGATCATAGGACAATACGCCCGTGGAGATGTCGGTATTTGTGGTGATGTTATGAACGAGTAGATCCGATGCAGTCAGGCTAGCTGACACGTCCTGGTCGAACGACATGGAAATGCTGCGCGGGCCACTCTGATACAGGAACTGGTTGTTGGTAGCGACGGGAGCTTTGGTAAACCGCCAGTTCAAAATATCTTGAACCGAGTTGGCTCCGCCGGTCGCCCCAGTGAATCCGACATACGCGTTGGTGGTGCCGAGAACAGCGGGCACATCGACGGTATAGGAATTGGTGTAGGTGGTCGTTCCGGTTCCGCCTGGCTGGGTGCTGCCGGTGTCCACAACGGTTTCGGTTAAAGTCTTGGTGGCATAGTTGTAAGACAGGACGACATGGAAGATGTCAGTTGGAGCGCCGGCTGCCGGGTGGAACGCGTTGCCCAGTGCTGTCATATCCACGCGATTGTCGGAGGTGGGTTCACCGTTGATCAGAATACCAGTCTGGGTCACGCCATTGTACATGTTGAACTGAATCGCAACGCTGGTGGGAATGCCCTGATAAGCCAGGCCGCCACCACCACCGCCCAATGCCGTGGGTCCGACGGCCTGAATTGCGAAGGTGATTCCGTCTGCAGCGATGTTGCCGCCGAACTGGAAATCGAAAGTGGATGTGAAATCGCCGGTGATCGTCTGGGCCTGAGTCAGGAAGGCGCTACGTGTGGCGTTGTTGGCGCCGGAGGCGAGTTCCAATCTGCCGCCTGGGGTAATGGATGCTGTCGCCCCCACCGCTTCGCCATTGAGTGTGAAATCGGTCGCGCCGCTAAAACCACCGGAATGATCGATTTCGCCCTTGCGGTAAATGAAGGAAGCGACGTTTGAAAATGCGGACGTAGTCGCGCCGTTGCTCGCCTGGACGCGATAATAGTACTGTATGCCCGGTACAACGGTCGTATCGGTATAGGAAGTAGCGTTGCCGGTGAGCGTGAATACCGTCGGGCTTGCGAACCCTGGATCGGTCGAGCGCTGGAGAACCATGCTCGTCGCGTCGTTTGGCGAGTTATTCTGGAACGTGATGCTCGCGTTCGCACCTGAAAGAGTGGCTTGCAGGCTCGTCGGAGCAATGAAGTCGTTAGTGTTGCCCACAGCTACAGCGCCGAGCGCCACACTACCGCCGCCATGATCCACGGATTCTGTCCAGTCAACAATCAGCTTCTGATTGGCAGAACCAGCCTTGAAGGTGATTAGGTAGACACCAGTGGCAAGGGAGCCGGTCGAATCCAGAGTCGAACCAGTGAGCGCCACGGCACTGCCGTCGGTCAATCGGGCTGTCAGGACGCCGGTTGCATTAAGCGTACCGACATAGACATAGATTCGGCGGCTGGTCGTATCGGCTGGGACGTTAAATTCGAAGCCCTTGCCGAGCCCCGAAGTGTAGATAGCTGTAGCGGTATTGCCGGACGCGGTCGGCGTGCCTCCCGTCCAGGAGAACACGATTGGGCCAGCGGTAAGTTGGGTCTTGCTTCCACCATTCAGCACGGTTACATCGCTGATCGGAACGGCTACCGATGCTTTATGATTGAATGAAGAAGCAGTGGAAGCGCCCCAATGCGCCCAATCAACCGTGCCCACGGCCGAAAGAGTCACGCCGCCTGGTGCGGTCGAAACTGTTCCGCCTGAGAGCAAGCCACCTGTAGCTGCGGGAGGTATCGAAATCGATCCCGTTGCAAAAGCTCCTACCATATCGAAGTTCACGGCGTGAACTCGGTACGTGTATGCTGTGCTTGCAGAGACGCCGTAATCGGTAAAGGTGGTATTGTTGATGCCTAGCGTTGCGAGCACGACATCGTTGCTTACAAAGTTATCGGTCGAACGCTCAACGACATATTGAATCTCACTGTTGTTCGAGTCGCCCCAATTTACCGTGACTGCGCCGGAAGCAACATTAGAAAAGGTGATCGCACC
>Ga0170475_105631896_pt1 | contig 10009 bp, 7 predicted proteins | sample Soicark_Litter_5_FD_111474 | JGI IMG/M metagenome (GOLD analysis project Ga0170475, IMG submission 111474) | Avena fatua rhizosphere microbial communities from Hopland, California, USA. Combined Assembly of 48 SPs | reverse complement strand
CATCCATCTTGTCGCAATCGAACAGTGCGGGTAGCATGGAACGACGATCAGGTTTCGACATTCGCTATCTGGAGGAGTCATGGCACTTTTCGTTATCGATGCGGTTCAATTCAATGCTGAGAATGATCAGGTTGAAAAGGTGCGCTGGGGTAAAGTCAGAGGCGGAGAGGTAAGCCCGCCCGCATGGACTGCCACACCCGCTGTTGCCGATGTGGGGATGGTCGCGGAGGTCATCCACAGCGGAGACGAGGTGATGACCTTGTTTACCACCGCCAGGGGCGCGGTGTTTGGTCCCAAGGTTCATGTGGTTACCTATGACGACGGCACGCAAGGAATCGAGATGGAGCAGAACGACACGCCGGAAAGAAGCTTGCGCGATCTGCCTGCGATCTAGCGGGTCACTTCGCAACGGAATCGTCATTCCTGTCGCGCAATGCAGTAGCCCGAAGGTTTTTTTCGTTTCCGTATTGCACTTAGACGATTTCCTGAAAAGAAAATATCCCTTGGCACCGCGCTGGGACACCTTGCATTGCATCCCGCCAGTGCGGCGCAAGGGGGTATTTTCTTTCCCGAAAACCGCCTTAATTAGGCCCGTTTATTGCCTCAAAACGTTCTCCTGAGGCCGGCGGTAAGGCGCGATCTTTGTCCCCACGCCTGCGAAATTCGGGGAGTAACGGGAAACGCGAGTCGTCGTCATGGCCGAGGTTATTTAAAAAGGTGTTTGAAGAGGAAACGATACGCTTGTAGCGTTATAAACGCTTCGATTCCGCTCCGCTTGCAGTCATGCCGATGTGGGCTTGCCCATGTCTTTCTTCTTCGGTTGCAAAGGCAGGAAGTATTGTGTGCTTCTCTCAAGATAGATATAGCGCCGCCCCGTGAGCGGTTATGACGCGCTGCGCTTCTTCGGGCTACTCACCATTGCCACATGCAGCCATTATTTTCGGGAATCGCTCATTCCAGATACTGCACATTCCAGCGCGTGTACAGCGCATGCGCCGCGGCTTTCATCGCATATTTATCGGCATAGTTCTTCGGGTCCATCGGGTCGTACACATAAAAATTGGCGCGATTGTTTACGACGGTCATCATGTGCCATATTTTTTGCGGCAGCGTGTACGGCGGCTGCCACTCAAAATCGTCTTGCGCTTCGTAATGCAAAAAGATCGGCAAGATCGGGATGCCGGTGCGCATCGACACTTCAAACGCACCGGATTTGAACTCGCTGAACAGGCGCCGGCCCTTGCACCCGCCTTCCGGATAAAGCGCAATGTTGTGGCCCGCGTTGACCGCATCCACCATCGTCTGGATCGCTTGCTGACGCGACGCCGGGTCGTCGCGATCGACATACAAGGTACCGGCGGCCTTGCTGATGCGGCCCACGACAAACCAGTCTTGCACCTGCACCTTGGCCAGCGACACCACGTCAAACAGTGCGGGAATGCCGATATCTTCAAACGCGGTCGGATGATTGGCGATCAGGATGAAGCGCGCGGGGAGGCGTTGCCGATTTTTCTGATGCAATCGCAAATCGACGTCGAGCGCCCGCACAAACGCCCGACTCCACGCCTGGAACAAGCGCGCCACCGGGTGCGTGCCGGACCAAGGCAGCCAGGACAGCAGTACATCAGCACGGTGAACGCAATGAAGTCTCCCCATCCGATCATTTTTCGCATCAAACGTAGCAGCGGCAGCATTCCGGTTTATCCCTGTTGTTGTACAAATCTGGCGCGAAGTCATGAGGTCCCCGCCCATCTTTTGCTGCAAATACGCCTCCAGCCATGCGCGGCTGACGCTGGCTTGCCATCGCATGTATCTGGACAGCGTTGACTATGGGTTCAGCGCCTGAACATCTCTTCGAATTTCAGGTGATCGGTAGTCGCCTTGCGCGCGTCGTCGTGACTCACCTTCTTCGCCTGTATCAGCGCCTGCAAGTCATCGTTCATCGCATGGCATCCCGATGCGGCGTCGCGGCCCAAATTTTCCAGCAAGGGCCGTATGCCCGCCAGATTGCGGCTCTCGATCAGGCGGCTGACCTCGGGATTGACGGTCAGGCATTCGGATGCCAGGTGATACGAATCCCCCTTGGCAGACGGAAGCAAGGCCTGGCAGATCACGCCGCGCAGGGAATTCGACAAGGCTTCGGCCTGGGCATCGGTGCTGCCCAGCAAGCGCAGCAGTTTTTGCAGGCCCAGCTCGGTCGAGCGCGCATGCAACGTGGCAAACACCAATGGCCCGGATTCCGACAGCGCCAACGTCTCTTGCGCGGTTTGTGCATCGCGGATCTCGCCGATCAAAATGATATCGGGCCGCTCGCGCAACGCATCGAGCGCTCCCAGATAAAAACTCTCGACGTCGCCATCGGCGCCCACCTCGCGCTGCGTAATGATGCATTTGCGCTGCGGGATCAGCGTTTCCACCGGGTCTTCGATCGTGATGATGTGTCCCGACCGCGTCTTGTTGATCTGATCGAGCAAGGAAGCCATCGTGGTCGACTTCCCCTGGCAGGTATCGCCGATGATCAACACCAGACCGCTATTCAACTTGGCGAAGTCCTGCGCGCACTTGCGCAAGCCGATCCGATCCAGTGCCATCGGCTCGGTCGGGAAGCGGCGAATCACGCATCCGAGACGCTTGTTCCCCTGGAACGAAAAACAATTCGCCCTGATGCGCGCGCTGTGGAGATCCTTGGAGCGATCGAAAGCACGGTCCCTTATGCGCTCCTCCCAGTTCGGCTCGATCACCTCAAAAAACTCTTCCAGCTCTTCGCGCGTAATCGGCGTGTCTGAAACCGCGACCAGACGTTTTGGCTGGCGCAGCATGATCGGGCTGTTTTGATGAATGATGATGTCGCTGAATACCGTATCGGAATTGAGCAAATGGACGATTTGCTCAATCAAGGTGCCGAGGACGGGAAGACCGACTGTTTCGCTGAATGTCAGTGTTTCAATCAGAGAGTATTGCTGATTTTCCATCGGTGTCCCTGGTAGTTGAAAAGAGCCCCGAGGTCTTTTCGTTATTGTCGGAAAGCGAATCTTATGCTGCCGTCAAAATTGCCGATGTTCAAGTTATTTTTTTGGATATGATAATTCGAGTTTGCTGTTTCGTCGCTCATAACGTTGGTCTTTTTAGCGTATTTTGGAACGCAAAAACCACACGACCGGTTAACACTGAGTGAACGGCAATATTGTGATCATCAATGTCTTTTATGCATCGTAGCGATCATTCTCGGAATCGGCCATGTCGAGGGATATACTGCAACGCCAAATTCACTCTGTTAAAGACATCGTCACATGGCCGATCTCGATACGATACGAAACCTGCTCATCCAATTCAGGGATGACCGGAACTGGCAGCAATTCCACACGCTTAAAAATCTCATCATCTCGTTAAACCTTGAGTCGGCTGAATTGCTGGAACTGACGCAGTGGAAGACCGATGAGGAGCTTGCCAGCCTGAAGTCGGATGACAAATTTCAGACGCAGCTCAAGGACGAATGCGCCGATGTATTTCTTTATCTTTTACTGATTGCCGGCGATAGCGGGTTTGACCTGATGCAGGCAGCGCAAGAGAAGATCAAAAAGAATGCGGCGCGCTATCCTGTCGCGCTCTCCTATGGGTCGGCGAAAAAATATACCGAACTTGATCAACCCGAAGAGTAGGCTGTGATGCAATCCCAGCCTATGCCCCTCAATTTGCTTCTTGGTATGCCCGCAATTTCTCCTCCAGCCGTTTAATAAGCCGTTCATAGAAGACGATCCGTTTCGCATCAATCGAATCACTGAAGGTTTTGGATTGATATGTTCTGGTCGTAAGGCTGTATAACCGTTGCGTAGTCTCGTTGTCGTCGTAGCGTTGCGCAAGAGACTTCTTCTTTTTGTTGACCGGCTTGTCGATATCTTGCGCATGGCGCGGATTGTTTTTGATCTGATTAATGATCTCGCGCGGTTGAGCATGTTTGTAATACGTGATCGGCAAATGCTCCGCTTTTTCGTCGGCAATCAGCTGAAAGTCGAATGGCTTGCCCTCCTTAAAATCGACAAGGCTGGCATCGAACTGCTCATCCAGTGATTTCAATGCGAAGCTGAGCGAAAAAATGTCGCAGCCCGCAGGCGAGTGTTGCTGTCCCGTCGCAAAAGTATCCAGCTTGATTTGGTATTTTTTGCCTTGGCAGGCCGCTTTGATGTCGTTGCCAATAGCATCAAAATATTTTTGCGAATTGGATTTTGGCAACGAGTCAAAGCCGCGTATGTATATCTTTCCTGGTGCAACAACGGTGGCCTCATACGCGACAACATGCCAGAGACGTGGTAACCGAACGGTCGTTATGTAACGGGCTTTCTGCCCTGGATCGCCGTTCTCGGCCAACTCATTGATGTTGCGCGCAAAAGCTTTTGCATTGCGGCACAAACCCAAATTCAAATTTGGTTCACGTTCATTTTCAGAGGCAATAATTTCCTCAATTAACAGCTCGCTTTTGAGATGGTCTCGTGTGCGTAAAATAAAATCGCGGGGTGGTTTATGCTGCTCCTTATGTTTCTTCAGTTCCTCGACATGCGTCCTGGTAGTGCTGAGTAGGCTTTCGTAATTCTCCTTCTGGAAAGCTCCAGGTAAGTTGCGTTCTCCCGGCATTTCATTTGACTGAATAATTGTCTGACGAGAAGGCGGATTTTCTGTGCGGTCGGCACTTTCGCCAGAAAGATGACGAGCGATTGCGGGATGACTTCCGCGCTTGTTCCTGTCGATGGCATATATTGCGGGCATGTCACCTGGGGCGCGAGACAAATCAGGACAATTTCGCTGTTGCGATGATGACGAAGATTGGCTGTCATCCGATTTCTCAGTGCTGGAAAAACGACTGCAGAAACTGTTTAGGTTCAAGCGCTGCATAGCGGACCCCTCAATTAGTCAATAAGACCCTATGGGTGTCGGTAGGCAATAAAAAGTTCCATGTCGAGCCTATGCGAAGACCTGCCGAGAAGCCCAGCTGCTATAGTCCACCGTCACGAAAGAGCCGCCGCGATAGATCACAAGCCGATCTGCCGCGTGTTAATGCCGCTCAAGGCCGAGGTGAACTGCGCGGAGTTGATGACGGGACGAACCTCTTCTAGTCGCGATACAAGTTGCCGGTGATATTCAGCATCACGGAAGGAATGTCAAAGCTGCTGTGACGGTCCGATGCGCTCCCCTACTCAGTCCGTCAATGGGCTTGGCGGCAAGTAATGCAACTCGGTCTTTTCACACTTCATACGGCCGCACATCCACCGGCTTTCCATTCGCGTCAAATTTCATTGCCAGCGACAACGACTTGACCCCGATCGTCATCAACGCGTCGTAAGCGTCATCGACTTCCACTTGCAAGTCGCGCGTGACCGCTAACGGCTTGTCCGAAGAGGCGACCATGACCCCATCCGCTTGCGCGTACAAATTCACGCGCAGCACCATGTCGTCCCCGACATCGGCCGGCCCGATAATGGCGGTCGTGTCTGCCGGCTTGATGCCGTGCTCGTGCAGGTCGTGATTTAAATCCGACATCATTTGCAGCATGAAGTATTCGGCAATGCCGCGCTCTTTTCCGCCATGGAAAAAATCCTGGTATAGAAAATTCACCTCGATGTTGCTGCCCTCGGCGATCAGGCAACGCTTCACCAGCGGCGTCACCCGTTCTGTCCAGTGTTGAAACCGCTCGCTGCGCGTATCGAAATAAGCGTCGGCGGCGGCTTCCTCTTCCGGCACTTGGTAAAACGCATCGTCCGTTGTCTTCAGCGCGAACCCTAACAAAAAGCGCAGTTCGATCACCTGATCCTGCACCTCGAAAAGATTGTCGGGCCAGCCGGTAAAGCTGCGATCGATGGCTGGCGTCGCCACCACTTTCTTGTCTGTCATGGACGCACATGCGTCGCGCACCATTTCATTGAGATGACTGAACGTAATGCCGTCGATTTCATCGAGATGGTAGGCGTAATTGACCAGGACAACGATGGCGTCCCGGCTTTCCAGTTGTTCCGTTTTAAAACTTTTCGTGAGCGCATCGAACGCTTCCTGATCCTGAAAACATTGCTCGCGCTTGAGCCCGCCAATGGTATGCACGAACAGCGGGATCACAAACGCATTGACCTCGAACGTGTTGCCTTCGTCGCGCCGGATAAAGACGATTTCCGATGCTTCTTCGATGTGATCTTTTAAAAATCGATAGGCGCTGCTGTCTGCGTATTTTGTACGTTCAAGCGCTTCGTACAGAATGTCGTCCTTTTTCTGATAAAGGCATTTCTTGATGCTCTTGTGGAAATCGCTTTCCTTTTGTTGCAACGAATCCGACATCGATTCGTTGTCTTCCTGCTCCACCAGGTCGATTGCCAGCTCGCACAACTTTTGCGTCAATGCGTCTTCCTTGTCCTCGGAAGATTCGCTGGATTTTTTGGGAATGGGTCGTTTATTTTTTGGCATGGTTGTATTTAATTATCTGAAGCATGGAGATAGAAGTGTTTTGACATATTGCCAGACCGCGCTTCATGTCCAAAAACTTTGGACCACTGGATCAGGATTATCGATTCAAAAATAACGCCGCCATATTATCGCGCTCAAGCTTGCGTTGCTTCTAATCCGACAGGCATTCGCCAAGGAATAGATGGTATTTTGGGCTGCGATCAAGTTCTTCAAGAATCAATGAATCTCTTCACCATCAAAGCATCCCGCGACTTCGTCCGACATGAGTGATTTGAATGACTTGCGCAATGACTTCCTTGGCCTTTTCCAAGCCCATGATGGCGAACAGGCGCGGCAGCAGCACGTTACGGATGGCCGCCTCAATGTTCTGCGGGTTAAGCGAGTTCTCGGCCACGGCATTCTGGACAATCTTGTCGATATCCAATGCTTGCTCCACATAGGTTTGCATCCCGACCGCATCAGCCGTCTTGAAATAGTCTTCGCCCAAAGCCATCAGGAATGCACCAAAGTAAGCACGGGCGCGATGGTTGTTGCCGAACGTGTCCGGCACACCTTCCACCTCAAGATTTTTCACCTGCTCTTCAAATTTCTTGAACAGCGCATATTGCTTCAGCGGATGCTCGAACATTGCCGCGGCTTCCGCGATGGCCAGCTTCAGCAAATCGGCAAACACCTTCCGTGCGTAGGGATCGCCGGCCAGTTCCTGTTCGATCGTTTTTTTCAGCCGTGTGCGGATGATGTCCGTCTCGTTGCGCGTTTTTTCTGCACTCCACGTAGCCGGATCTTCCTCCTGACCCAGCTTGTGGGCCATGTACACCCCCCCGGGTTCGCGCACCTCAAGACCGACGACCTGTTTATCGACCAGCCGACGAATCTGCTCTTCATACACGCTGTAATCTACCGTCTCCAGCGCATCCTGCCGGGCCATATGGCGCAGCTCCGTAAAAAAGCGCAAGTCTGCCTTGTAAGTGCGAACATCCTGCTCGGAGAAACTGCGATCCTCAAAGAAAGTGCGCGATGACAAGGCTATCTGCAAGCAGAGGCCGAATTGCGTCAAATCCTCATAAAAATCCTCGCGCAATTTTTGCCGCACATCATAACTTTCACCCTGTTCATCCTCGACGTACTTTGGCATCAACACCTGACGGAATTGCTCCAGGTCCTCGCGATTATTCACACTGTTGAAGTGTGCCCACAGTGCATCGTGCAATTCGGGCAAGCGTTTGTATTCCGTACTGAACTGTTGATACAGACCTTCAATATCGGCCAGCTCGTAGCCGCCTTGGGTCTGGGTCTCCAATACCTGATAGGCGCGTATCGCCGTATCCAGCTCTTTCAAAATGCCGCGATAATCCACCAGCACGCCGTAGCGTTTGACCTCGTGCAATCGGTTCACCCGTGCAATGGCCTGAATCAGGTTGTGCTGCTTCAGCGGTTTGTCGATATACAACACGGTATTGGCAGGCTCGTCGAATCCTGTCAGCAGGCGATCCACCACAATTAACAGATCGGGGTCGCCTTCCGTCGAAAAATGATCAAGTACTTTGCGCTCGTATGCATCCTGATCGTGGCCGACATGGTCTTTCCACCATTGCTGTACTTCCGGCATGGTGCTTTCATCGACCTCGGTATTGCCCTCGCGGGTATCCGGCGCAGAGATGATCACTGCGCTGCTGACCAGGCCGGTCTCATCAAGATATTTCTTGTAACGGATCGCGTCCTGCTTGCTGGCGGTGGCAACTTGTCCTTTTAATCCCGGATACAGCTTCTTGATGTTCTCATTGAAATGCACCGCAATGTCCCATGCGATCAACTCGATCCGGTTGGCGGAACTATAGATTGCACCTTTGTTGGCGAATTTTCGTTTGAGGTCGGCCTTCTGACTATCGGAGAGGCTCACTGTAATTTTATCGAACCAGCGATTGACTGCCGCTTCGTTGATGGTCAGTTCCGGCACGCGCTCTTCATACAGCAGCGGCGCTACCGTCTCGTCTTCCACCGCCCGCTGCATCGTGTACGCATGCACGATCGGGCCGAACTTGTTGGCGGCCTTCTCATCCTTGAGCAGCGGCGTACCGGTGAAGGCAACGTAAGCGGCGCGCGGCAAAGTGCGGCGCATGCGCTCGTGGGTTTCGCCGCCATGACTGCGGTGGCCTTCATCGACCAGCACGATCAGATTGTGGGAAGGGTTGAAGCACTCCGGCAACTTGGATGCCGTGTTGAACTTGTGGATCAGCGTGAAAATAATTCGCTCGGTACCCGACCCGATACGCTTGGCCAGATCGCGTCCCGAGCTGACCTTGGACTTTTCACCTTCCTTTTTGGTTGCGATTGCAGAACCGAAGGCGCCGCTGCTGATGAAGTTTTTCGATAACTGACTTTCCAGATCCAGCCTGTCGGTTACCACCACGACGCGGCATTCCTTCAGGCTGTCGTGCAAAATCAGCGCCTTGGTCAGAAACACCATCGTGAACGACTTGCCCGATCCGGTCGTGTGCCAGACCACGCCGCCTTCGCGTCCACCATCGGGGCGGCGTCGGCTGATCCGCTCAATCAATGCGCGGATGCCGAAGAACTGCTGGTAACGCGCCACGACCTTGCCTACCTTGTGGTCGAACAGCACGAAAAAGCGCAAGAACTCCAGCAACCTTGCCGGAGTAAGCAGGCTCACCAACAAGCGGTCCTGCTCGCTCGGCAACATCTGCCCAGACCACAGGCGTCTGAAATACGTGCGCAATTGCGGTGGCTTCGCTGCAAAAAGCGCTGTCTGCACCTCGACTGGCAGCGGCGTGTTTTTTATTCTGGAAAAATGCGCATCATCGAACACCTCTTCACGCCAGCGCGCCCAGAACTTGGCCGCCGTATGCGTCGTGCCGTAGCGGCCATCGGTGTGGTTGATCGAGAACAGCAACTGCGCATACGCGAACAGCAGCGGCACTTCATCCATGCGCTGATTGCGCAATTGCTGGCTGATGCCCTCGGCGATCATCGATGCATTGCCGTTGCCGGAATCGGGACGCTTGGCCTCGATCACGACCACCGGGATGCCGTTCAAAAATCCCACCACATCCGGCCGTCGCGTGTGCGTGCCCTGTGCCGACAAGACTTCGCATTCATCGCTCACTTCGAAGCGGTTTGCTTTCGGATTTTGCCAATCGACGATCGCAATGGTCGGCTGATGTTTTTTGCCATCCGCCATGAACTCGGTGACCGTGATGCCCAAGGTCAGCTTTTCGTACAGCCGTTGATTGGCTGCCGGCAGCCCCTCTTGTAATGAAGCTGTAGACAGCTCGCGCACGATTTGATCGATGGCGTTTGGTGACAGGGGATGTGATTCGCCCTTGTAGATAAAGCGGCGGGTTTGCAGCACCTCCACCAGCGTGGTTTTGAGGATGACATCACGGCTGCTGCCGCGCTTACTCATGCAGATGGATGGCGTCAAGTAAGTCCAACCCAATGCGCATAGCAAATGCAGCGCGGGGATGTGGGCGCTGAATTGCTCTTTGGTTTGTGGAACCTGGCTTGACATGAAATTCCTTATTTTATAAATGCGTCAGACTTTTTT
>Ga0170475_127108401_pt1 | contig 10010 bp, 3 predicted proteins | sample Soicark_Litter_5_FD_111474 | JGI IMG/M metagenome (GOLD analysis project Ga0170475, IMG submission 111474) | Avena fatua rhizosphere microbial communities from Hopland, California, USA. Combined Assembly of 48 SPs | reverse complement strand
CGGCAAAGAAATGCCGGATATCCTGCCACAACTTTGTCCAAACAGACCCCCAATGTTAATTGTTACTTTAATCCCAAAAATAATGAGTGTGTTCGAAGGAGTGTATAATGGAAAGAGCAGAGTAAGAAAGCGAAGTCTTTACTATTTTTTTTGTCTTGCAATAGCAATGACAATTTCATTTTCAAATCACGTAAAAGCACAATGCGTGCAACAAGTTTGGTTTGATGATTTTAATGATCTTTCAAAGTGGGACTATGAGATTGGTGATGGCTGCGGAACTCCTGCGGGTTGCGGATTCGGAAATGGTGAATTACAAACATACACCAACAGTGCAGCAAACGTTTCGGTATCGGGTGGTAAGCTTAGTATCAATGCACTTTATAACAGTGCAACAAATAGCTATACATCTGGCAAACTCGTCACAAAGAGCAAATTGAACTCTTCTTTTACCTATGGTAAAATAGAAATAAATGCAAAGCTATCATCTGCCGGTGGCGCATGGCCAGCATTCTGGATGTTGCCTCAAAATAATCAATGGCCAATGACTGGAGAGATAGATATTCTCGAATCGAAACACAAAGCACCAACTGTAGAAATGGGAACCATCCACTACAATTATGGCGCTCATCAATATACTGGTGGACAAGTTACAACAGTAGATTTATCCCTTGCATTTCATACGTACGGAGTAGAATGGCAGAAGGATAAAATTACCTGGTACCTTGATGGTGTAGAATTTTTCAGCGTAACCCCAGCGGGTACTGTAGGAAACGCGTGGCCTTTCAACGACACGACTAATCCTTTTTATATGATTCTTAATCTTGCTGTGGGCGGCCCAGGTTCTCCTTTTACAGGAAACATTCCACCAACACCTGCAGATTATCCGACATCATTTCAAGTTGACTGGGTTAAAGTATCAAGCGGTACATGGAATGTTGCTTTAACTGGCAGCAACTATGTTTATCAAAATTCTACAGGCAATGCATACAATGTTACGCCTGTATCAGGTGCTACTTATAGCTGGTCAGTGCCAGCTGGCGCAACGATCACTTCAGGACAAGGCACAACTGCCATTAATGTAAATTGGGGCACAGCAAGTGGTGATGTTTCTGTTAATGTAACAACAAGCTGCGGCACCAACACTTACAAGCAAGCTGTTATTGCAGAAGCACCTTTCACCGTTGATAAAATTCTTGAAGATTTTGAGACAAATAGAAATGTCACACTTAAATCTGCAACGGGTACTTTCGTAAACGGAACCGCTAATCCAAGTGCAACGGCACCCAATACTTCTTCAACAGTTGGTAAGTATACTCGGAATGCTGCAGAGCAATATGATGTATTGGCTTACAAGAATGTAGACATCGGCAATGCCAATGATTTTGTTTCGCGCAAGCGTAGAATACAAATTGATGTTTATACGGCTGCACCTGTTGGAACGAAAATCACATTGCAACTTGAGAATTCAACTTCATCTTTATCTACAAACTTTCCAACCGGAAGACACAGTGTTTATGAAGCGGTAGTTGTTAAGCAAAATGCATGGCAAACACTGGAGTTTAAATACGTTTCTTCACCAGATCCTAACGTAGGCATTTTCGGTGTTGATCAATTGGTGTTCTTATTCAACTCTAATTCTTTCACATCTGATATTTATAATTTTGATAATCTGAAAACGGGTAGATCAGGTGTAGTACCAACGGGTACAGCCTATAATACACTTTTGGATTATGATGGAAATAATAAACTTACTTATAAATCTTCAACGGGTGTTTATGCTGGTGCCGTACCGAACCCAAGTGTAGCTGCACCAAACACTTCTGCCACTGTCGGAAAATATACACGCAGCTCAGCTGATCTTTACGATGTATTATTTTTCACTGGTCCCGTAGGAGATGCTGGCTTGTTTAAAGAAGAGATTGATTATTTCACTGTTGATGTTTATACAACAGCGCCAATTGGTACTGTTGTCTCTCTTCAATTGGAGAACAGTTCTCAATCATTAACCACCAACTATCCAACCGGAAGAAATAGCGTTTACCAGGCGAAAACTACAAAAACAAGTGCTTGGGAAACAATTCGATTCTATTATTCATCATCACCTGATGCTGCGTTATCAAACCTTGCAATTGATCAGGTTGTGATATTGGTTAATCCAAATTCAAGTACCAATAATGTTTATCATTTCGATAACCTGAAAGAATACACCACAGATGCAAATCGTAGTGTTCCTTTTACAACTGAGACAATTCTAGAGGACTATCAAACAAATAGAAAAGTAACTTATACAACCTCAACCGGAACTTACGTGAATGGTCAGGCAAGCCCTGGCGGAACAAACACTACAACGGTTGGAAAGTATACACGTAATTCTGCGGAACTATATGATGTATTGAATTTCAATACAACTTCTGTTACCGATGCTAGTCCGTTTAAAAGCAGAACAAAGAAATTCGCGATTGACATTTATACAACAGCCGCTGTAGGTTCAGTTGTTTCATTTCAGTTGGAAACCAATGCTTCAGTACCAAGCAATTACCCAACGGGAAGAAACAGTCTTTATCAGGCTGTAACAACAACACAAAATCAGTGGGAGACGCTAACATTCAGTTATGTTTCGTCACCTGATGGCGGTTCTTCGAATACTGCAATTTCGAAATTTGTGATTTTGTTCAAGCCGAACTCAAGTACAGGTGATGTTTATTACATCGACAATATTCGTACCTTATCCCAAGGTTCTTCAACAGTGCCAGTTACTGGCGTAACGGTATCACCGACATCAGCATCTATCGCTGCTGGTGCTACGCAACAATTAACAGCAACGGTAGCACCGTCAAATGCTACAAATAAAAATGTAACGTGGACTTCAAGCAATACCGCTGTAGCAACAGTTAGTACATCGGGTTTGGTTACAGCAGTTGCAGCAGGAACAGCAACGATCACTGTAACAACACAAGATGGTGCAAAGACTGCTACTTCAGCAATCACCGTAACGGCTGCAAATGTTGCTGTGACAGGTGTTACAGTTTCACCAACCTCAGCTTCTATAGCAGCGGGCGCCACTCAACAGCTAACGGCTACGATCGCACCTTCAAATGCTACAAATAAAAATATAACATGGTCGTCAAGTAATACAGCTGTTGCCACCGTGAATACAAGCGGACTTGTATCAGGTGTATCAGGAGGAAGTGCTGTCATCACCGTAACAACACAAGACGGTGCAAAGACTGCAACTTCAACAATTACAGTTACCAGCGGCACATCTTTACCTGCACCATGGGTAACAGCTGACATCGGTTCAGTTGGTGTAGCAGGTACAGCATCTTATGCGGCACCAACATTTAGCGCGCAAGGTTCAGGTGCTGATATTTGGGATACCGCAGATGCCTTCAGATATATTTATCAAACCGTTACCGGTGATGTTACGATCACAGCACGTATTGCTACATTGGGTAATTCAGATCCATGGGCGAAGGCGGGTGTGATGGTTCGTGAAAGCAATGCAGCGGGCTCAACGCATGCACTCTCAGCAGTTACCGTTTCAAACGGAACGGCCTTCCAGAATAGATTGACAACAGGTGCAGCAAGCAATCACACGGCTGGCCCGGCAGGCGCAGCACCATACTGGGTTCGATTGACAAGAGTAGGGAATGTATTTACAAGTTTTGTTTCTACAAACGGCACAACGTGGACACAAGTAGGTGCAGCAACTACAATCACCATGGTTTCACAAGTGTTGGTAGGCCTCGCAGTAACTTCACATAACAATGCCGTTCTCAATCCAGCAACTTTTGACAATGTAACGGTCACGACAGGCAATGTTGCTGTAACAGGTGTAACAGTTTCACCGACATCCGCATCTATCATTGCTGGTGCAACGCAACAATTGACAGCAACTGTAGCGCCTGCTAATGCTACGAATAAAAATGTAACGTGGTCTTCGAGCAATACAGCTGTAGCAACAGTTAGTACAACAGGTTTAGTAACTGCTGTAGCTGCAGGTTCGGCAACGATTTCAGTCACAACGCAAGATGGTTCAAAGACTGCTACTTCATCAATTACTGTAACAACTGCGAACGTTGCTGTAACGGGTGTTACAGTTTCACCAACATCAGCTTCAATTACAGCAGGTGGCACACAACAACTGACAGCAACAGTAGCGCCTGCTAATGCTACGAATAAAAATGTAGCGTGGACTTCGAGCAATACAGCAGTAGCAACAGTTAATACAACTGGTCTGGTAACGGCAGTTGCTGCAGGTTCGACAACCATTACAGTCACAACGCAAGATGGTTCAAAGACTGCTACTTCAGCAATCACCGTTACAGCCGCCAATGTTGCTGTAACCGGTGTTGCCGTTTCACCAACATCAGCTTCGATTGCAGTGGGTGCAACACAACAACTCACGGCTACGGTAGCACCATCAAATGCTACGAATAAAAATGTAACATGGACTACAAGCAGTGCTTCAATTGCAACAGTAAGCAGCAGTGGATTAGTAACAGCGGTAGCTGCAGGAAGCGCAACCATCACAGTAACAACACAAGATGGTAGCAAGACTGCAATTTGTGCTATTACTGTAACAAGCGCAGGAACTAATCTTGCACTTAATAAAACGACAACAACATCGTCTACAGAAACAGGAACTTCTCTTGGTTCATTAGCAGTTGACGGAAATGCAACCACAAGATGGTCAAGTGCATTTGCTGATCCACAATGGATCTATGTTGATCTAGGTGCCAGCTACAACGTAAATCGTGTAAAGATTACATGGGAAGCTGCCTACGCCAGCGCTTATACAGTTCAAACATCTCCTGATGCTGCAACTTGGACAACAATTAAAACAGTAACAGGAAACGCAACAACAACAAATGATTGGACTGGTCTTACAGGAACAGGACGTTACGTTAGAGTTTATGGAACTGCAAGAGCAACAGTTTATGGATATTCCATCTTTGAACTCGAAGTGTACGGAACACCTGCAAGCACAGCATGTATCCACACAAGTCAGTTTGGAGATTACACTGTTGAAATATCCAATGCATCGCCTAACCCTACGTTGAAATTTATTCCTTCAATTACAGGCAATGGTTCACCTACTTGTATTTTATACTATGGAACAACAGCTACTGGAAATTATCCGGGCTTTGCTGTTACACCTAACACTGCGTTTCAAATAACTGCCGCAGCAGGTACAAAAGTTTACTTCTACTACACATACAGTTTAGCAAGTGGTGGTGAGCAAAATACTTCTGGTAGCAGAGATAGCTATACAGTAGGTGGTACTTGCACGGGTGGACGTCTTGCTTTAGGTGAAGAAGAAGTTTCGGAGAGAGATTATGTTGTGTATCCAAACCCTGTTTTGAATACGCTAACCATTAGCGGTTCTAGCGGAAGCAAAATTGGAATTATCAATGCACAAGGTATCGAAGTATCAAACGGTGTGATGGAAACAGATGACAGAGATGTTTCTGAACTGAGTTCAGGTGTTTATATGGTCATGCTATCTAAGAATAATAAGATGGTAGTTAAACGCTTTGTGAAAAAATAGATACTGTTAAGACGGATATGTTTGTATCCGTCTTACTTTTTATAATTCAAAATTTAATGTTTCACTTAAAAATTAATTATGCAAAAACTAGATGATTGATGGGTAGGAAATACAAATGGTACGATCTATCAGCATTAAATTAACCTAAACACTAAACCTAAAATCAAAAAATGAAAACAAGAATCAATTCTCTCAACGTTCTGGCTTTTTTGAAAGGCAGGACACTAGCAGCGGTGCTCGCACTTACGTTGCTATCAACGTTGGCTTACAGCCAACCCACTGTTCCATTTACCCTTGTCAATCGCTCAAATCCAGCTATTGCTGATGCTAACATTTTCGTAGCAGTTGTAGGTGAGCAACCAGCAGGTTACCACGTGTGGTTAGATCTTAAAACAGGCGCGGTAAAACCAATGAGTGTTTCAGACAATACCGTGACGGGTCCTACGATTAATGGTAATACTGGCCCTGGTGGCAATAGCAAATATGCAAATTGCTTTTCACGCTTAAGCGAAATTCCAAACAAGATTATCAACGTACCTGGTATTGCAGGATGCAGAATTCTAATTTCGTTCAATCAGCAATTGTATCTTTATTTCTTCGGAGCCAATGGCGCACCAAGTGGATATGCTGCTCCTGATGCAAACAATCCTAATGATCCAAACACGGGCATCAAATTCGAGAACATAGAATTGACAAATGCAGCAAATGGCTTGTGGGTAAATACCACTCGCGTAGATGCATATAATTATCCAATGGGCCTTGAAGTTTGGGGCAACAACAGCTTCTATCAAAAGGTAGGTGAGTTAATGACGCATGCGCAGATTACTTCCCAATGGACATCAACAGTTCCTGCGGCATTTGCGGGTTGCTATGATGCTGCTAACACAATCATTCATTTCCCTTCAAAGACTGCTGCGTTTAAAGCAGGTGGTTCACAGGCAAATTACTTCGGATCTTATATTGATCAGATCTGGTCTAAGTACACTGGTGGTGATCTTGTATTCAATGCAGGTGATGCAGGTGTTTGGAGAGGTCGCGTTTCTGGTACAACATTCCGATTTGTAAGAGATGGTGACGGAGCAGTTGGTTTGATTAATGGCAAGCCAACTACACAAGATGCGCTTGAAGCGAAAGGTACACTTGCTTCTGGTGGTCAGTGGGATTTAGTAGTGCAAGCACAAGTAGCTGCGGCAATCAACAGACATGCTATTGATTTAAATCTGGCCGTAGGTGCAACACAGGATTTTGCAACACCTTCAAAATACTATGTTACATCTCCATATAACTGGTACTGCAAATTCTGGCACCGCTCTGATATAAGCTACAATTCAAAAACATATTCATTTGCTTATGATGATGTGTTCAATCAATCATCTACAATCAATGCAGGTTCTCCTACAAGAGCAACCATCACGATCGGTGGATTCTCTGGTCTGTCAAATAATCCTACAGGCAATGCTATTTTCTATAAAGACTGTAACTATGCTGGAACAGCAGTAGGTCTAAACGTAGGTACATATACACTGGCACAAATGAATGCTGCTGGTATTTTGAATGATGATATCTCTTCTGTAAAGGTTACTTCAGGTTATAAGGTAACGCTTTATATGGATGATAACTTTGGTGGTACTTCTAAAGTGTTAACAGCAGACATGGCTTGTGATGGTACTTTCAATGATAAAACTTCTTCCATTAAAATTGAAACCAATGCTGCTGCATTCTCCTCTAAGATCGAAGCTGAAAGTTATATTTCAATGGCCGGAGTTCAAACAGAAACTACTACTGATGCTGGTGGTGGCTTGAATGTTGGCTGGATTGATGCTGGCGATTGGATGGCATACAATGTAACCATTCCATCGGCAGGTACTTACAGAGTTATCTATAGAGTAGCTAGCCCCAATGCTAATGAAACACTTCGTCTTGAAAAAGATGCAGGTGCTACACAACTTGGCACCGTTACAGTTCCTAACACGGGCGGCTGGCAAAACTGGAGCAACGTTGCTCACAACGTAACATTGCCTGCAGGTACTTATTCTGTTGGTATTGCAACAGCAACTGGTGGATTCAATCTTAATTATTTCACAGTTACTAACAACTTGTCTGCAAGAGCTGCGGCTGATGAAGAAGTAACATCTAATGGTGAAGTATTGATCCTCGGGCCAAACCCAGCATCGACTGATCTTTATATTGGTGGTGTTGAAAAAGCAAAACGTGTTAGAGTTTATGACATGCAAGGTCGGGAAGTGATCTCTGTGGAGAATCCAGGAAATTCAATCTCTGTTCAATCACTTTCAACGGGTGTACACTTTGTAGTTGTAGAAAAGCATAACAACACAACCCTTCGCGGTAGATTTGTTAAGAAATAATATTGATTTAAGAGAGGCAGCATGTACTGCCTCTCTTACTTTTTTTGATTTAAATTAAAAGTAATAATAGCCTATGTTCAAATTTTTTACCTGCAGAACATTATTCCTTGTGAGGCTATCCAGACACAGTATTTCTGTACAATTACTAGAATTGTACATCGTGGTGAGTGAAAGAGATCGTGGAGCAGAAATTTTATCACGAATAGAACAACCTAATTAATCCTAAACCTAACGTTATGAAACAATTATTACCTAAAAAAATAATCTTCGTGGCTTGCCTTGTGTGGGCGGTAACGCAAAGCAGTTTGGCACAATCGTGTTACAATTCAATCGGATATATGCCTTCATGGCAAGGCGATGTAGCTGCAATTGACTACAGCAAGTGGACACACATTAATTATGCATTCGGAATACCCAATTCGAATGGAACTGTTAATGCAATTGAAAATTCTGCAAAACTCGTTGATCTCGTAAACAGAGGTCATGCTTCCAATACAAAAGTTTTATTAGCTATTGGCGGATGGATGAGTTCATCACCTAGTGCAACACCTTTTGATGCCATGGCTACAAATGGATCTGTAAATGCATTTGTAAACACGTGCGCTAATCTAATCACACAATACAATCTTGATGGTATTGACATCGACTGGGAATATCCAACGTCACAAGCAAACTGGAATGCGTTGATGGGACCATTAGCATCTAGAATACATAGCATGGGAAAATTGTTAACCTCTGCTGTAGCAGGTGGTGCGTATTTTGGAAATGCTTTTGGTGATATGTCACAGTTGGATTATATCAACATCATGGCTTATGATTGTAATTGTCCAACCAACTCACCTTACTCGGCAGCGGTGGATGGTGTAAACTATTGGGCTGGCAGAGGCATTCCTCAAAATAAAAGAATGCTAGGCCTGCCATTCTATAGCAGCGACAACAATACAAGCTTGCATGTTCAGAAAACAAACTTTGCAAAAACAAATGCAGGTGGTATAATGGTGTGGGAAATTTCTTCTCCTGGTGATATCAACTCCATTGTATCAACACTTGGTACACTTTGTAAAGGCAGTACACAATCTGGTGTTGCTACTTTTTATAAAGATTGTAACTATGGTGGCACAGCAGTATCACTGGCAGCTGGTGATTATACTTTATCACAATTGAATGCAAAAGGTATTTTGAATGACGATGTCTCTTCTGTAAAAGTAAATTCAGGTTATAAGGTAACGCTTTATTGGGATGATAATTTCGGGGGAACTACCAAAGTGTTGACATCTGACATGGCTTGTGATGGCACCTGGAACGACAAAACGTCTTCAGTTAAAATTGCTACTAACAGTGGTTCATTCTCAACAACAATTCAAGCTGAGAACTGGATTTCAATGGCTGGCGTTCAAACAGAAACTACTACCGATGCAGGTGGTGGCTTGAATGTTGGCTGGATTGATGCTGGCGATTGGATGGCTTACAACGTCACCATTCCATCTGCTGGTACTTACAGAGTCATCTACAGAGTGGCAAGTCCTAATTCAAATGAAACGCTTCGTCTTGAGAAAGATGCAGGTGCAACACAGTTGGGTTCTGTTACAATACCTAATACGGGTGGCTGGCAAAACTGACTAACGTTGCACACAACGTTACACTTCCGGCAGGCACATATTCAATTGGAATTGCTACTGCATCTGGCGGATTTAACTTAAATTACCTCACTGTTACTAGTAATCTATCAGCAAGAATGGCAGATGGAGAAGTTGTTTTAGAAGGTGATGACAGTGAGATTGTATTATCACCCAATCCGGTTGAAGATCATTTATTCATTGCTGGAAAAGTAAAACAAGTGAAAGTTTATGATATTCGAGGCCAGGAAATGATGTTAGTTGACAATCCGGGTTCAAGCATTTCGGTTGAGACATTAAAGCAAGGTCTTCATGTAGCGCTGATCATAAAAGAGAATGGTAAAATAGAGCGACAAAAATTCATAAAGAAATAGTGTATAGATTGACAGTCTCGTAAAAAGTTTCCGTCAGTCTATCAAAGGTAACATCGCGTTGTTAACTAGCGCTTTGTTAAGGTAGATAGGTAGTTAGTTAAGT
>Ga0170475_100235114_pt1 | contig 10010 bp, 3 predicted proteins | sample Soicark_Litter_5_FD_111474 | JGI IMG/M metagenome (GOLD analysis project Ga0170475, IMG submission 111474) | Avena fatua rhizosphere microbial communities from Hopland, California, USA. Combined Assembly of 48 SPs | reverse complement strand
TACTCCACTGACATTACATACTGCATCAACAAAAGTCTGCCAACTTCCAGTTGTAGGAACTGCACAAGTTCCTACTAGAGTACCTGTAGCACTATCAAGTCTTAGCTCAATATTACCTCCATTAGTAGCACTGGATACTCTAGCCTTAAAGGTTTTAGCACCAGTGTCGAAATTTACATTTTTGTAAACAACATAATCCCCGTTTTCGCTATATCCAATAGCCTCTGTTCCTTCGTCACAGGTTACCTTTTGGATTCCAGACTGGTCGTTGTAGCTCTCTGCTTCGATCTTTGTAAATGCTGATACTTCAGGAATAACTACTGGATCTTGTGGATCTGGATAACCGTCGTAATTTCTGATAAGACCGAGATCCCAGATGATCTTCTGATATTCAAGGTTTATGTTGGTACTACCCTGAATGAGGAAATCCACCTTGTTTATATCCTTAATTTCCAATTTCTGATTGTAACCTGCACGCAGGAGTTCACCGTGTGAAACATGTGTTGTCCACTTGTCGGCATTATATTTTGTAAGATTTCCGCGCCATGCCCATTTTTCAGCTACCTGAGTCCAAGGCCCGCCCGCACTTGATGATGTCCACAGCTCGTAATACCTGCCATCTTTCTGGTCTTCGATAAGCAAATAGTACTGACCGTCTGCAAGAGATTTATATATCTCAGCAGCTTCAAAAGAATTTCTTAATGCAACAGTGGGTGAACTCCAGCCGTTAGGGAAATTTGCCAGGGATGTCTTACGGAGATATAGGTTTCCAGAACCGTCACTCGGTGTATTGTACATATAGGCGTATTGATCGTCACATATTATGTAGTAATCCCATCCCATGTTCCCGGATATACCAAAGGATTTAGGTCCTACCCATGAATTGGGGTCAGCTGGATTTGTCGATGTGGAATAGGCTGCCCCATGAGTTCCATCTTGGTAAACAAGATACCATAATTTCTGAGGCTCGAAATAGAATAATTCCGGTGCACAGAAATAACTTTCGCCAATTTTACTCATATAGGTACGGGGAGCGGTTTTCAACCCGGCAATTGTGCTTGCAGATGTAAAACACATTTGCCATCCTCCGCTTTGATTCGCACCAGTGTAATACACTAGGTATTTACCTTCGTAGTAAACAATAGTGGGGTCTTTAGCTGCATAATAATCGTACGGTAAGCATTGCCCGTGTAAAATTACTCTCTCATCTACACTCCATGATGGATTGGGGTTTGCCGCTGCGTTTACTACAGAACCAAACGATAATAACATTAAAACTAACCCGATAATAATTGTAAAACCTTTTTTTATTAATCTCTTCATAATTTTAACCTTCCTTTCAAAATAATTTATTTTATGTAATTGCTTGAACTGTTTGTCCAAGATTCATTTACATCTAGGCCCAAATGCATTGCATAAATACTATTGCCCTTTAATCTGGCTAGTGTTAAATAACAAAATTTATTCCTACTACTTGCACACAGAATATTTTGTTCTTTAGCACTTCCTTGATTGTTATGCCCTGCAACCGAAACTGAATTTTTGCTACAGGGTACTGTTTATACTGGAGTGCATTCTCGGTGTAGTTGTCTATGCTGCACTTTGTCCTGGAAAACTAGTTATTGTACCCAGTAAATATTGCTTAAGCAACAATAAATCAAGTGAGTCGACTGCGCCATTGGCATCTAAATCAGCCAATTTTGTATTTTCAAGAGTTCCTAAGCCTAAAAGGTATTTTTTCATCAACTGGAAATCTATTGCGTCTATTTGCTCATCTGAGTTTAAATCACCTAATTTTTCCGTAACAACACTTCCTGTACCAAATGTGAACCAATTAAGGTTGATTAAAAATCCGCTTTCTCCGATAAATTTCAGGTATAAGTCATGTTTTCCACTTACACCGCTGACATTGCACAATGCATCACTAAAGGTCTGCCAATCCCCAGTCCCAGCAACTGAGCAGGTTCCTATTAGAGGACCGCTAATACTATCAAGCCTTAACTCAATATTACCTCCACTGGTAGCACTGGCCGCTCTTGTCTGGAAGCTTGCCGCACCACTGCCAAAATCGACATTGTTGTAAACAACATAATCCCCGTTTTCGGTATAGCCGATTGCCTCTGTGCCTTCGTCACAGGTTACATTTTGTATTCCTGATTGGTTATTGTAAGCTTCTGCTTCAATTCGTGTAAAGGCTGATATTGGAATTTCAACATTGGTTTTGCCCCATAGTTCAAGTTCATTAATTCTTGCACCGCCCGAGCTATCCTGAGAGGCAGTATTGACATATAACCGTACATATCTTGTACTAAAGGTAGAAACATTCCGGTCGGTTATATTTTGTTGATTTCCATAGACCGCATCAACATCAGTCCAGGTACTTCCATCCTCACTTTTTTGAAGGGTGAAGTCTCTGGTATTGAACTTAATTGCTTCAGCGACTCCAGCATTCTTCACCACCCAGCGACTGATATCATACTTAGCACCAAGGTCAACTTTTATCCACTCACCACTTATACCGTTAACATCACTCCATTTGGTAGTAGTAGCACCATCAAAAGCCTTACCAGGTTCTTCACCTGTGCTATTACCCGAAGCAGTGGCGGTCTTATTCAAGGCTACATTTGAAAGGGTGGTACTGGTATCTACCAATAGTAATGAACCATTTAATTGATAAGTACTTCCTGCCTTAGTCGGGAAGCTAATGGTTTTGCTGCCATAACGCACATTACAAACGTTGCCTGAATTTGACTTGATAGTAGCTCCAGTTAAAGCTCCATTTGCCCAATTCATTTGTGTAACTGTAAAATTACCGCGGGCACAAAGGCCGTTTGCATGACCGGTGGACCATTGGCTCGGTAGTGCCGGTAAAAGTTGAATTTCGTTATTCTGGCTTTGCAATAGCATTTCCGCTATTCCTGAGGTAAACCCGAAATTACCGTCAATCTGGAACGGTGGGTGGGCATCCCATAAGTTATCGTAGAGACGACCATCTTTGTTTGCAGGTGTAATCAGCAGTTTAACCAGATTGTAAGCATGAGCGCCATCCTCCAGCCTCGCCCAGCAATTCAATTTCCATGCTTCAGACCAACCAGTTCCAACGTCTCCACGCGTATTTAAGGATTTAATTGTTGCATTTGCAATAGTAGGTGTATTCCGTTTACTTATTTCAAGCCCTGGGAACAGGTCATATGCAAAAGAAATATGCCTGTTTCTCTCACCCTGACTATCCCAGTCATAAGCCCACTCTTGGAGTTGACCCCAATTGCCTATGGTATCGGGTTTAATCTGTGAAACCTTGGATTGGAGCGTGGAACGGAAAGTAGAATCAACATTAAGGATTGTAGAGGCCTGGATTACATCTTTGAAAAGTTCACGACTGATACCGTTATCCATAGTCACCCCATAACTGTTATATGCACCTTGACCGCCACTGGTACCAGGTGGCGTGAGTTCAGGCGAGGTGCTGGGACAAATTACCTGATAATCTTGTCCATTAATACTTTTCGATTTCATCAAGGTTTGTAAAAAATCGGCTGACCCCTTGATTACTGGATAAATTTCATTCAAATACGTTGTATCCTGATTAAAGCTATAGGCATCATACAGCATATTGGAAACCCAAGCACCACCAGTTGGCCAGAATCCCCATTCACCATCTATTGGAGCAGTTCTGTTCCATAAATCAGTGTTATGATGTAATACCCATCCATTTGAAATATTATAATGGACACGGGCAGTTTCATTGCCAGGCGCTTGCATTGCTTTTGCCTTTTCTACAAACGGCTGAAAACACTCGGCAAGATTGGTGGTAAGAGCCGGCCAATAGTTCATTTGGTAATTGATATTAGTCGTCAGTTTGCAACCCCAGGCCGGATTACGGAATTTATTCCAAATCCCCTGCAAATTCATCGGCTGTGAATCACGGGATGCACTGATCATTAAGTACCGTCCATATTGGAAAAGTACTTTCGCTAATTTTGGATCATTTGTAGATCCAAATTCCGAGATACGTTGTGCCATTGGTTTGCTATTCTCGCTACCACTGCCACCCAGATCAACATCCACCCTCTGGAATAAGTTCTGGTAGTCAGCAACATGGTTGTTATACAAAGTATCATAGGTTTTAACGGAGGCGTTAGTTATATCAGTAGTCGCTTTTCCTTTTTCATCTCCGTTAACTGTTTTATAATTAACAAAATTAGTACGTACAGAGGTAAGAATAACCGCAGAATCCGCATTTGTAACAGTAATGTTGTTGCCACTAGCTGCGACGGAACCATTTGTATTAATAATTTTAGAGCGTGTTGAGAACCATACAGCATAGGAAACACCATTGTCAGAGTCCGCATGACCATTCATCACCAGGGTATCCGCACCCGAAGTGGAATTTGTATACTGACCCGAAAGCGAAGATTCATAGCTGGCAGTAAATGATACAGAACCGGCTGAACTACAAGTTATTTTTGTTACCATAACCTGATCAGGATAACTGACAAAAGACTCTCGGTGATATATTTTTCCATTATAGGTGTAATCACAGGAAACCACTCCAGTATTCATGTCCAGCTGCCTTGAATATCCGGATACCGAACTGTGGCCAAACGCCAACTTTAAGTCTCCAACTGATTGGTACCTTGCTTCCCCTCCACCAATCATATTCTTAACAGTTGCAGTTCCCGTCGTATATTGACCGGCAAACAACTGGTCCTGAGCTGTTTTCAGAGAATTTGCAGCTCCAGCTTTATTATTATTGCTTGGTCCACTACTCCAAAAGGTGCTTTCGTTCAAATCAATTCTCTCATCAGGATAGTTACTATAGACCATTGCACCAATACGGCCGTTCCCCAGTGGCAGTGCTTTATAAAATGATTCGTTTATATCATAGGCATCACCTGAAAAATTAGTTCCTGCCATACTGTTGTACAATAATTTCAAGTCATTATCCTGAGAGGCGGCGGAAGCAGTAGACTGGTTTGAACCGTTAAATGGTAAATTCCCGCTTACCATTAGTGCACCCGCTAAGACAATTGTACCAATTCTCTTAATAATCATTTTACTAAACTTCATTTCAACACTTCCTTTTCAGTTTTATATATTAAAATTTGAAATCAAATTCCCATAAATTTTATGCCCTCGTTAAATATCCCGATCCCGTTATTTAGCACATGTGATTTAGAGCCGGCATTTACGATACCATAAATACCGGCAATCAGTCTGTAAATAATCATGAAAGTTCCAGTTGCATACGCGCTGGTCTGTATCCATGATTCTAACTCAATTCTAGGCTATTTAAGAGTAGGTAGTGGTCTTTCACTTTTGTCCCGGGAAAGTAGTTATAGTACCCAGTAAATATTGCTTAAGTAGCAATAGATCGAGTGAGTCGACTGTACCGTTGGCATCTAAATCAGCCAATGTTGGATTTGCAAGAGCTTCTACTCCCAAAAGGTGTTTTTTCATCAAGAGAAAATCAATTGCGTCTATTTGCCCATCAGAATTTAAATCACCCAATTTTCCTGAAACAATTTCTTTACCAAATATAAACCAATTCATGTTGAGTAAGTATCCGCTTTCTCCAGTAAACTTCAGATATAAGTCATGTTTTCCACTAACACCGCTGACATTGCATGATGAATTACTAAAGGTCTGCCAATCTCCGGTTCCGACAACTGAACAGGTTCCTACCAAAGGACCGGTAATGCTATCAAGTCTAATCTCAATATTACCTCCACTAGTAGCACTGGCTGCTCTTGTCTGGAAGCTTGTTGCCCCACTGCCGAAATCAATACTCTTGTAAACAGCATAATCCCCGTTTTCGGTATAGCCTATAGCCTCTGTACCTTCGTCGCAGGTTACATTTTGGATTCCAGATTGGCTGTTATAGCTTTCGGCTTCTAGTTTTTCATAGGCTGTTCTATCCTCAATAGGAGTAGGGATGTCTGTACCTGGTGCATCATTTAACCTGAACCAGTCAACATCCATATAACCTGTACTTGCTGAAGGGTTAAAATTCATAATTGCATACTGTTCACCCTGGAAGGTTCCATACTGCCAATCAAAGCCCATGGTTATTGCTGTTCCAAGTTGTTGCCAACTCTTTGCCTCGTCATCCTTCCAGAAAAACTTAGCTTGCTTGGTGCTGTAATTCATTTCTATCCTAAAATATAAAGTATTTGAAGTTATATTATTAACAGTTGCTTTTACAGTTTCTTCCTCAGTCATTATAATACGCTTTGGATTACTCGTTACAGCAATATACCCACGTGGATCACCTAGCATCCCTAATCCTGAGATGTCTCCAGCCTGCATGTTACTGCAGTCAATTTTAATTGTAGCTGAGCTTGTCAGACCCTGACCTTTTTGAGTTAAACTGTTTCTGGCATTCCAGAAGCTGGACGCAGTAGTAGCTTTTAATCTCAAAGATGACCCAGTTAAAGACCATTTGGTATTATCCGGATTATGATTCCACATCCATTGTAGGCCTAAAGAGCTTCCATTAAACTCATCTGATGCTTGTGGATTTTTAATAGCCTTATCTTGAATTGGTTTGGTATAAGTCGATTCAACAACACCTAAATTCCCAGCTCTTCCAAACATCGGCCAGTCATTCTGCCAGGTAATAGGGCAGATTCTGGTAGGGCGCCCTATTGCACCGTCATCCTGGTGAAGATAACCCCAATAACTACCGTCGGGCAGATCTACGATACCTCCCTGATGACCGCCTTTCCCTGCCGTACACAGGGTAGTAGTTTCACCATAAGGTCCCCAGACGCTGGATGCACGGGAACAAACCAACTTTTGTGCCGGAACAGCGTTAAACAGATAATATTTACCTTTTGCTTTAACTAGATGTGAACCTTCAACACTATTATAACCAAGAATTTGACGTGATGAACCTGTTGTAGCACTTAAGGTTGAGTTCAACTGTATCATGCTGATTGAGTTTTGCCAGGCTCCACCATATACCACATATGATGTACCATCGGTATCAATAAACAGAGCTGGGTCAAAATAGTTTCCGCCTAATTCACTATATTTCCATGGTCCCGCCACATCTTTGGCATAATAAATACGTGTCCTTTGACCATCATTCAGATTGACTATCACATAAAACGTGCTGTCTTTGTATGCTATGGAAGGAGCGAAACATCCACCGGCGTATTTAATTGTGCCCGTCATATTATACGAATCGGAGCCGGTTAATGTATCCATACAATGGCCGGCAATTTCCCAGTTAACCAGATCTTCCGATCTTAAAATTACCAGACCCGGTGAATTAACAAAAGTAGAGGATGCTAAATAGAAATAGTTACCAACCCTGATAATGCTGGGATCCGGATAGTCAGCATACATTATCGGGTTGTTAAAGGTACCGTTTCCATTATCAGCCTGCCATGCATATACGAAAGTCATCTGTGAAAGCATTAAACACAATACTACAATTAAAGCAATTACTTTTTTAAATCTTAAGCCTTTTTTTAGCCTCAAAGTGCTTACCATAATAAAACCCCCTAAAAAATTTTTTGTTAGTTTTGAAGAACTTATTTCAATTGTTTATATTGCGCCTTGTCCAGGAAAAGTAGTTATTATACCCAATAAATATTGCTTAAGCAGCAATAAATCGAGTACGTCGACTGTACCATTTGCATCTAAATCAGCCAATTTTGTATCAAGAGTTCCAGTTCCTAATAAGTATTTTTTCATCAACTGGAAGTCTATTGCATCTATTTGCTCATCTGAATTTATATCACCCAAAGCTACTACTGGTCCAGATGGTATACTATCTTTACTAAATGTGAACCAGTTAATATTGAATAAGTATCCACTTGCTCCGGTAAATTTCAAATAAACGTCATGTTTTCCGCTTACATCGCTTATATTGCATGCAACATCACTCCAAGTCTGCCAAGCGCCAGTTACAGGGACTGCACAAGTTCCTACTAAAGTACCTGTAGCACTATCTAGCCTTACCTCAATCTGACCTTCGATAGTAGCACTTGATACTCTAGCCTTAAAGCTTTTAGCACCGGTGCCAAAATTAACATTTTTGTATACAGCATAATCTCCATTTTCTATATATCCGAGGCACTCCCCGCCTTCGTCACAGCTTCCATTTTGAGTTCCTGACTGGTCGTCGTAGCTCTCTGCTTCCAATTTAGCGAAAGCATCTTTTTCTACTATAACTGGAGTTCCAGCATCACAAACAAAAGTTATAACACTTTGAGCAGGAAGTTGAGCAGTGAAGGAGTTTCCAGTATATGCTGTTGATGCTGCAACATTTTTGCTACTATCAGTTATCCAAGAAGATACTTTCGCATCTGCTGGTGCACCCTGTACATTAAATTTTTGACTTACTGCAGAAGTGCTTTTGTTGATTGCAACAATTACAACCTTACCATCGCCTGTATAGGCAGATATGTAAACATTTGTATTGGGGTTCTTTGTTGCATCAACTCTTACATATCCAGGACGAACAAATCTTGAGTAATGAGCCATCATAGCACCACGCTTACTCATAGTACCGTCCTCTTTCATAGGACCGTACTGTCTGCGGATATACCACCATACATATGCTTGAAAATTCCCCTCTACTATACCATTGTGCATATTCATTGCAACATCTAATGCTTCTGGGAAGCGATCTGCCGAGTTTTCGTCACTGTTTGGAACGTATACCTCCGTCATCCAGAGCTCTTTTCCTGCTCCTTTTTGTTGGAAAAGAGGGTAAGGCATATTGCCTACACTAGTACCATAAAAGTGAGCGCCAAGAATATCCATATTAGCAAGAGCCGTAGTATCGTTCAATATGGGGTCTGACATGTTTTTCAGATATTGAAATGACTCAGGAGCTATTACCTTGGCACCAGTGATTGATCCAGCATTGTTTTTCATAAAGTTAAGCATTTCTTGAGGAGTCCACCATGTCCAAGTATGTGCATAATCAGGCTCATTTTGGACAGAAATAGCATAAAGCGGAGCACCATTATCTTTCATGAATTTAACATAATCGTTAAGATGCTGTGCATATGCAGCATAACTGCTTGCTTTAAGCCTTGTTTGGTTTGCAGTACCATCATGAGTGAACTTCTCTTGCATAGCAGTTGGAGGATTCCATGGTGAAGCAAAAACTATTCCTCCGTGTGAAATCGCACTTTTGGCACTTTCTACTCCTTTAGACCAATTACTACTATTCTCGTCAACATGAAGTCTTAAAATGGTAAAACCTAACTGCCCATTTCCAGTACCAAAAGCTGTTTCTCTTTGAGCTGCGGTCAAATCTGATTGCCAACCCGTGTGAACCATTCCTCCAAAGCCTCGCATCTCTTGTTTTATTGCTGATACATTTACTGTTACATCACTTGCTGCTGAAACTTCAGCTACCGGCACAGTAACTATCATTGACATTGCAATTACACCAGCCAATAAAGTACTAATTGCTTTTTTCACATTGCCTAACATAAATCTCACCTCTCCACGAAATAATATCCCAACCATAAAACGTGACTAGAAACGTATTCACGTATTATGGTTGTTTAAAATACTGTTCCTGCTACGTTTCGGTGTTACCGGATATGCATCTTTCTTACATTTGAAATCGCTCTTGGCTTTCCAAATTTTTTAACCCTATTTTATGCACCTTGTCCTGGAAAAGTAGTTATTGTACCCAGTAAGTATTGTTTGAGCAGTAAAAGATCGAGTGAGTCGATTGTACCATTAGCATCCAAATCAGCCGATTTTGTATTTTCAATAGTTCCTGAACCCAAAAGGTATTTTTTCATCAACTGGAAATCTATTGCGTCTATTTGCTCATCTGAGTTTAAATCACCTAGTTTTACTGTAACAACACTTTCCTTAGAAAATGTTAGCCAGTTAACGTTAATTAAGTTTCCGCTTTCTCCAGTAAATTTTAGATACAAGTCATGTTTTCCACTTACTCCACTGACATTACATACTGCATCAACAAAAGTCTGCCAACTTCCAGTTGTAGGAACTGCACAAGTTCCTACTAG
>Ga0170475_110391317_pt1 | contig 10012 bp, 9 predicted proteins | sample Soicark_Litter_5_FD_111474 | JGI IMG/M metagenome (GOLD analysis project Ga0170475, IMG submission 111474) | Avena fatua rhizosphere microbial communities from Hopland, California, USA. Combined Assembly of 48 SPs | reverse complement strand
GGACGAACTCTGAGTCTTTGTGTTGGTGATCGCTGAACTGGCGTTCTGCCAGCTCTGCGTCACGCTGTGAGTTATCGGCGTTTGAATACCCTTCCTTTCTTACTCGGACACGTCGGACGTGTGACGGGAAGAGTGACTACTTGTGGCTCAACAGCCCGGTGCCAGGCTCGTTGCCCATGTTGTGCGTCTTGGCGGCCACGGCCGTGTCATGGGCACCCAGCTTCTGGTCAGCCGAGCCGGGTTCCGGCTGCTTGTTCTCGGGAGCGTTCGGCTTCTCCCCGGACGAATCGGTCTCGTCGCGGTGGACTCCCAGCTCGAAGCCCTCCTTGCCGGACGGGACTTTGCCGTGTTCTCCCGGGCGTTCGGAGACGTTGTCCGTCTTGTGGGGGCTAGGCTTGCCGCGACTGGCGAAGCATTCCTCCCACGTATGGTAATACTTGTTGTGAGTGCGAGGCGTGGCTCCGACCAGACGGCGGCCCTCCTCGCCCATCAGCTTGAGCGCACCCATCGGCATGGGTAGTCTCCTGAGTTGTGGGTTGAGATTGTGTTGTGGTAGGTGACTGGTTAGTAGGTGACGGGGTAAACCATCGGAGGCGGAACAGTGTAGACTTGCCTCTTGGAGTCTCGGGTCTGAGAAGAGCAGCCGGGAAGGACCCGTGTGCGCTCAACGTATTGACCGCACTTAGTGCACTTCTTGCGGGCACACTTAGTGAAAAGCACTCGCTGCTCATTACAGAAGGGACAGTAGCCTTTAACGACCACCGCCTCATCGCGGGCATCGTAAATCGGCATCATTTTGCGGCTTCCTCCAGCAATGGCTGCTCGCAGCTGGGGCAATAGCACAACGCCTTGTCGAATACGAAGCTCCGCGGAATACGGCAAATCCACGAGCCGTGTCTCACGGAATGTAGTAAACGGTGTCTCTCTAGCTCGTCCGTCACACCATCAGCAACTTCCGGCTGCTCATAGTTGTGTCCGGCAAGTACGCCTCCGGGTATCAACTTCGGCAACCAGGCGACTATGTCAGCTCGCACGGCTTTGTAGGCATGGTCGGCGTCAATAAAAACGAAACTCAGGCTGCGGTCATCAAAACGTTGCGCTGCGACTACCGAAGGAAGTTGCAAAATCGTGACTAGATGAGAAACGTTGTAGCGCTTGAGATTCTCCTCGAACGCCTCCCTCTGTCCTTGACTCCCGCCATGCTTCTTCACAACGTTGGCTTGCCAAATGTCACCCTCAGCGCCGGCAAACGTATCTACAGCTGTAAGGCGAACGCTTTTGCCAGACGCTTCGATCAAACGAGCCATCAGTATTGCAGACTTACCGAGCCAAGAGCCCACCTCAACAAAGTGAGCAGTCTCTTCAGCTTCGTAAACGGCAAAAGCGTAAATGTCAGCAAAATCCGTCCAACCATGAACGTCTTGAGGCACAAAGCCATCGGGAGGCTCAAAGACGTTACTCTCCCTGTAGAGCACACGAGTAAAAGTTGTTGGCATCTGCTTACAGTCTACGGATTAGCTGACAGAAGACTCTTCGTTACCTTCCCTGCCGGCAGCTTGCTCGGCTTCCTCGTACCCCGGACCTTCGGAAGCTTCCTCAATCGGAGAGCCCTCTCGGAAGAGAGCTTTCGGAGGAGCGAGAGACGGCTGCTTTGTTCCGGTAGCCGACTGCCGTAACTTCGCTTCTGGAGGTTCTGCCTTACCGAATAGAGCGTGTTTCGCGGCCGGATAATCCCATTGCGAGTCGTACATCTCGCCTTGATCGGGAGTTACGGCACCAATCGACTTGCCGCAGGGAATGCAAATGAAATCCCCACCTTCGGCCTTGACTTCTACGCGGCGCGCACAATGGGGGCAGTACTCTCTTTTGCTTCCATGCGTACGGCTTCGTGAGAGGGCAATCGCTAGCGCCTGGCGACGGTCATGTACCAGAGGACCCTTCTTGCCGTCGCTGCGGCCAGAATGCAGCTCTCCGTGCTTGAACTCGTGCATCGTAAATTCAATAGGGTCTACGCCCTTAGGGATGGGAATTTTTGCACCTCCGCACGCTCAAAAGTTCCACAGCCGACTTGTTGCAGACCGAGCATTCTTACGAGTGCGCATACTGCCGGCAACCGAACCGCCAGTGGCCGGCTCTTGAGAGTTACCCGTGGGACGAGCAATTGTCTTAAGGGGAGAACGTCCTAGACTTGTGCCGCACTCTGCACAAAATGCCTCACCGTCGTGCACAGAAGCAGCATGTCGCTTCCCGCATTGCGGACAGTATTCAGAGTTAGCCTTCCAAGTTGAGCCAACTCCCCTATCGGGAATGCCCAACCCAGACGTCTGACTCAACGGCACACTAACGCTTAAAGGCGCACTCAACGAGAACTTTCCTCTTCCCCTCTTCCGGTCCTTTATAATCAATACCGAACGAGAGACATGTTTTACAACCTCCGCAGCAACTTTCTTTTGAAATACTTGCGCTCACCCGCATCCTGTGGTTGATCCGCAGGTATCACAACGGCTGCAGGCTCCATCACGCAAAAGCGTAAAGTGTCCACACTGACGACAAGGGTCACCTTCATAGCCCCGCGAACGCGCAAGTCTCAGACGCCTGTCTACATCAGTCTCGACGTTTGACCGACTAGTTGTGCTACTCGCTACACTATCAATAGGCACACGAGAGTTCTCACCTTCGGTCGCCGCGTCTAAAGGTACGTTTGCCAAATCGTGACGACCCAAATAGTCGATTCCCAGCGCTCGGAAGAGGAAGTCGACTAGTGACGTTGTCATCTTAATACTGTCGTGACCCTTAACAACACCACGCGGTTCGAAACTCACCTGCGTAAAAGCATCAACAAACTCTTCCAGAGGCGTCCCGTGTTGCAAGCCCAAAGAGACAGCGATTGCAAAGCAGTTCATCACACTACGGAATGTAGCGCCCTGCTTTGAAAAGTCGAGGAAGATTTCGCCCAGCGTGCCATCCTCGTACTCCCCTGTACGATAAAACAGCGTCTGTCCGCCCACCTTGGCCTTCTGTGTGTAACCCTTACGACGATCGGGTAACGGACGCCGTAAGACGGCTCTCGCACCTTTCTCTGCCGCATCTTTAATCACTTCTGTCGTTGTGCGAGAAGAGGAGTACGGCTGGCTAAGCTTGCACCCATCGCGGTACAGCGATACCGACTTGTTCATCAACTTGTGGGACAATCTGTAGGCGTTTGACACCTCGTCGATTGTAGTCTCGCTCGGCAGATTCACCGTCTTGGAAATTGATCCACTCACGAACGGTTGCACTGCAGCAACCATACGTATGTGCGACGTCCAGGACAAACTACGTTTCCCGTCGGCACCGCAACGAGAGGCACAATCAAAGACTGGAAGGTGCTCCGCCTTAAGCCACGGAGCGCCCTCAATCGTCATATATCCGCACACGTAGTTGTTGATGTAACGTATGTCTTTAGGCTCAAAGTGCTTCTCCAAGTCTTCGAGCACAAAGCGCACGTCAAAAGCTGACGGCAGACATTTCTCAACCTCGTTGAGTCTATCACGACCGTAAGCCTTTTTCAGCTCTTCGAAGAGCAGGCATCCCTTGAATGTGCGATAGCCGCTGATGCTCCTCACGATGTCGCGGATCTGTCCTCCCGTATAGCCGAGACGATGAAGAGCTGACTCAACTGATTGATTGACAATCGACAGATAACCGCCTCCCGCAAGCTTCTTAAACTTAACGAGGGCGAAGTCAGGCTCAACGCCTGTTGTGTCACAATCCATCACCAACCCAATCGTACCCGTCGGGGCAATCACTGTAGCCTGCGCGTTACGGTAGCCGTGTTCTCTACCCAAGCGCTTCATCAGATCAGCCTCTCGGCATACAGACTCAAACAAGTAGTCGGGCACAAAGGCACGATCGATGAGTACTGGATAGATAGTAAGTCCGTGACCCGGAGGCAGAGACGTCCCATGAGCGGCGGCGTGATGGTTGTCAATAACACGAAGCATATGCTCCTTGTTTGCCTCGTATCTCGCGAAGGGCCCCAACTCTGAGGCAATTTCGGCACTGGTGGCATAAGCCCCGCAATGCAGCATAGCAGTAAGACAGGCTACGTAATTACATCCCTCCTTCGAGTCGTATGGGATGGCAAGACGCATTAGTAAGGCACCAACATTGGCAAAGCCAAGACCCAATGTACGGTAGAGGTACGATTTCACCGCAATCGACTTGCTCGGATACTGAGCCATGTAGACGCTAATTTCAAGCACCAGCGTCCAGAGACGAGTGGCGTGACGATAACTCTCAACGTCAAACTTATCGTCCTCCCAGTCGTAGAACTTCAAAACGTTGAGAGACGCCAGATTGCAGCCCGTATCTGAGAGAAAACTGTACTCACTGCACGGGTTAGTTGCCTCAATACGTCCATCGTTCGCGCACGTATTCCACTCGTTGTACGTATCGTCAAACTGCACACCCGGATCTGCAGAGAACCAGGCAGCACGACAAATGCTCTTCCACAAATAGTGCGCTTTCACGATACGGCAGGGTTTCGGCTCTCTCCCTTCCAGCCGGGCAGCCGTCTTCTCCGTACGCCAGTACAAATGCCAGTCGGCGTCTTCATCTACAGCCTGCAGGAACTCGTTAGTGATGCGCACACTGTTGTTGGCGTTCTGTCCGGTGACGGTCTGGTAGGACTCCCCTTCGTAGTCTGTCGTCAACTCCAATGGCTCAAAGAAAGGCTCTCCCTGCTTTGCCGTCTCCAGAGTCTTCTGAATGTAAGACTCTGGCACAAACTGTTGCCGAGCACTCTCGAGAAGTTGAGGAAGTTTGGCTCCGTCATGAGGACCCGGAAGCTCATCTTCACGCGCCTGATTATAGATGAGCCTTAAGTGATGGCGGAGAAGAGAGGAGCCAGCGACCATGGCAGCTACCTTCATCTCCTCTCGCAGTTTCAACTCCGTGAAGTCAAAGATGTCGGGATGGTCTACGTCTAAGCCCACGAGCTTCGCTGCGCGCCTGGTAGTGCCCCCACTTTTGATCGCACCGGCTGCTGTGTCCAAAATCTTGAGGAAACTTAGCAAGCCGCTTGACTTACCGCCTCCGGACAACGGCTCGCCCTTACCGCGCAGGCTGCTAAAGTTCGACCCAGTACCGGAGCCGTACTTAAACACACGGGCTTCACGCTGCAGCAGATCCATAATTCCGCTTTCGCCAACGAGCGTATCGTTAATCTGCTGTATGTAGCACGCATGTGCCTGCGGATTCACATAGGCAGAATCTGTCTCAGTCGCCTCTTCGTCCCTACCCTTTGCTGATTCAGTATCAACACGCCAGTAGCCGGTAGAGCGACCGCGAATGCCGTACGCCCAGTACAAGCCAGTGTTGAACCACTGCGGGCTATTGGGAGCAGCCATCTGAGCGCAAAGCATGTAGCAAAGTTCGTCGAAGAAGGCAAGAGCACTCTGAGCAGCAAGCTTGTGCTTTTCCTCCCACTCCTCGCGATGCAATTGCGGGCCTTCCCTAGGCCAAAAGTAACCTCCCTCCCAGCCCCACCAAGTCCAGCAGCCAGCGAGACGACGGAAGACTTGTCGAGCATCCGTCTCGTATCCCACTGATGGACGATCGCTCGGCTTTGCGTTTTCGCTTCTCCAGAGCCACTCGGGTACTTCCTCTTCGGGTACCTTCTTCAGCGTGTCCGGTACCCCAGCTTTGCGGAAATACTTTTGCGCGAGCATGTCGCAAGCAGTCTGCGACCAATGCTCTGGCATGAGCACGCCTTTCATCTGGAACACGATCTTGCCGTCGGGATCGACAATCTCCGAGTTGCGTTCGACGAACTTGAAGCTCTCGAATGGATCGTGCCCTTCTTTCGTGTACTTACGAGTGATCTTCATACAGACTGTAACTCCTACTCGTGCTCAACGATGGAGTAGTGGCGACGAAGCTCTCCGGGGTGCCCCTTGGGTAGCCCAGTGTGCCTTACCCTCACGTGAGACTCTCCGTGATGCATGATGTTATGAGACACGTCAAGCACAGTATGCTTTTGTGCTTGACCGCTCGCTCCACGATCAACGATCTTATCGCCCGGCTGTAGGTCGCCGGCATTCTTCGTGCCTGGCCGGCCACTTTGAAGTACGCCGGCGGCAAAGAGATAAGCCAACTGAGCACGGTTAAGCAATTGACTGCCTCCTAGATCCCGCTTATGGAACGTGTCCTGTAACGAACAGGCTTCGCATCTCGGGCGCTGTACAAAGCGTATCTGAGCGCATCCAGCCCGTGATCCGCGTCTTTCACCGGTAACCCTGTTTTGTCAACCTTGCCGTTCGCATAGACTGGCCAGCTGTATGCACCAAACTCAGCGATTAAGTTTTCGCACTCGTACCAAACGTAAAGCATCGGATCTTCAAACGGCGGATAACCGCTAAGAAGTTCCGAGATGTAGTCAATACCGGTAAGCACTGACTTATCAGCAGCCTGTGTGCGCACACCCTTCGCTTTCAACTCGAGTCTGTCTTGGCGATCGTGGTCTGAAAAGATGAGCTCCCCGGGACTATAGAACGGACTGCTCTTGATGGAGAGCGCATGATCGCGAAGTAGACGTTGCTCGGCATAGTACTCGTAAAAAGCGAGCCAGGCACCATCCGGTAGCTGACAACACTTAATGTAGGCAAACGGGTGGCCCGGCGAAGACCCAAAGTCTAACCCGGAACGCCTGTACCAGACATTTTGCGGATACTCTACGCCGAACTTCTGCGCGAGTACTCTGGGCGTCATGATATGCTTGGCATCAAACTGATGGTACACTTTCTTGTGTCGCGAGGGCTTTTCGTTTAACCACTCAGTCTCCCAAGTCTCGCGATCGAGCACCCGCACTTTGTCGATAAAGTCGTCGATCTGATAAAAGCCATCGCAATGATGAGCACGTCCTTCACAGAACGTGTAAATGGGACAGCAGCCGTGTACTGGATCGTCTACACAACGGCGAGTGCACTTCTCCAGCACCTCCCAAATGTTCCACTCGTAAAGCTCAATACCCTTCGCTTCAGCTGTGTCGAGCATGTACTGCATCGTCCCGCCCTCGTACTGACGGGTTGATGTAAACACGTTTTGCCCTCTAACACCATCGCTGGATCTCGCCATCGAGAGACCCGTTTGAATGATGTTCCAGCTCATCAGGTCTATCTCGTCTAAGCGAGCCTTATGCGGATGTGGAGACCGGAGCCCGCTTTCGGTCCCGGTTAGGATCTCCATGTGTGCGCCGTTGCCAAAAGCAGTATAGCTCTGTATCGACTTCAGCAGAAACTTCCTCCCCGTAATCTGCTCGTAGCGCTCGCAAAAGCTCTCGAACCACGGAAAAGAGAGGAACTCCGCGAAGTAGCCGTAACAACGCTGCGCTTGGCTTAAAATAGCCCCGGCACTCGCAACCTCGCAGTACTGCTTAAAGAAGATGTCGATGAAGTTGAGCACGGCGACGCTCTTTGTCTTACCGCCGTTGCGACAAGCAAATGCCAGCGCGTTTTTGACTCTCTCAAAGAAGCAGTCAGCGACAAACTCGAAGGGAGCACGATGATGCTTCATCACGCGTTTGCGCGGAATCTTCACGCCGAGTGCGACATCGATGAATTCCCACAGTTCCGCGTCGTCCTTCGGTGGATTAACAAAACGCCCGCGTTTGTCCAGCTGGGTGTAGTGCTCCACGATCTGCAGCCTTACAGCATCCTGCAAATCATCAACAAGTCGTAAGCTCTGTTTGGTTTGGGCGGTTTCTGATGCGCTCATAGCTGTTCCAGACTTACGAAGCGTCCTGCTCTTCCTCTCCCGGCGCAAAAGCTGTCAGGAAAGGAGCCTTCTCCACCGTTTCAGCGACCTTCGATTTGTCATCGCTCTCAAGAAGCCCCTTTAGTTGCCGCAACTCCCCAATGGACAGCTTCGTGACTTTCACGTCTGTTTCGTCAATCTTGTTCGGAATGTCGTAGGTGCCTCTGAGAGTGGCGATCTGGTTTGACAACGCCGTAAGGCACCGGAGACCCGCTTCAAAATTCGTGACGTGCAAACCCATCTGTAAGATGTCGCGCTTCTCGAACTCTTCCATTCCGCGCGGATAGACGACGCCCGGGATCGGAAGTGCGACGCCTGTCAGGTTGTAAAAGACTTTGGTGTAGAGCAACTCAAGATGCGTAAGGCGCTCTAAATCACTGCGCACGATGGCATTGATCAAGTTCGCTTTGTCGTCACGAAAGGTAGTCTCCAGGGCGTCTTCGACCGTCTTCGCCTGCTCGAGAGGCGTGATCGAACCCTTCTTCGCTACCAAGTTGGTGACGTCTTTCATCGCGCGGGCGCGTTCTTCGAGTAGATCCTCCCATCCGTGCCACGGACAACCGAAGGGGCATACGTAACCCTTCTCGCTCCATCGGAACACCGTATCCGTATTAGAACCCAGAAAACGAGCGGCAGATGCGTAGTGACGCGTCTCGGCGAAAACTTCAAAAGCCGCCTTATGGTCTTCCATTCCATAACGCCCGGCCATCTGTTTATCTCCTTAGCAGCGCATTGAGCAAGTCGTAGGCTTCGAAAGAGAAGAACGGAGGGGAGACCGACCCACTCGAAAAGTCGGTTGCGCGCTCCCCTCCGCTTGGTGGGATCGACATCTGCACGTTCAGATGGACGGTCAGACGCTCTGGAGAGCCTCAGTCACCTTGCCGAAGTCGTCGGACGGCTTGGAGACCACATCGCTCACCGACTTGTGCGAGAACACGCTCTCGTACACTTGAGTGACCTGGTTGCCGTGTTCGATCAACAGATCGACCCAGTCGCCGTTGAGAGCCTTGAAGCCGAGGACCTTGACGCCCGGGTATTTGGCGTCGTCGATCAGCTTGGTGATGCTCTCTTGCAGGCCCTCGAGCTTGGTGTGCGGCTTGAGCTTGATACTCAGAGCGCACGTCTTCCCGAGAGGCTTGTGAATCTCGCCGTTCTCCTCGGCACCACTGCTCGTCGCCTCAGAAGTCGGCGCCGTTTCTTCGCGTTGCCGGGCCTCCTCGGCAGACTTGTCCTGAGCCGCGGCCTCTTCGGGCTTCTCTTTGCGCCAGATGAGGTCCTGCACGATCGCCAGGAAACGGTTCTGCGTAGCCGGCTTGTAGTTGTCGACCACGTAGGCAGAACCCAGACGCTCGTCCCAGTGAGCGCGATCCCACTCGTCGGCGTGTTTGACCAGGCGAGCACGTACCGCCTCGAGATCCGTGCTGGGGATCTTCTCCTCGAAGCAGATGCGAGCGAGTTCCGCCGCGAGTTCCTTCACCCACGGCTGCTCGAACGTGCGAGCGCCGAAGCCGGTCGGTTCACCGCTTGCGGCTCTCTCGGAACGTCTCTTCTCCGCCTTCTCGGCGGCCTCGGCCACGGCCTTCTCGTAGGGCTCGACCTCCTCCGGCTTCTGCAAACGCCAGAGGCGATCTTGCACGATCGACAGGAAGCGATTCTGGGCCGGCGGCTTGTAGTTGTCGATGACCCAGGCCGAGCCCCAGCGATCCTCACCCTTCTCTTGCTTGCGATCGAACTCGTCCGCGTGCTTGTGCAAACGTGCGCGGATCGCGTCACGATCTTCGTGTGGGATCTTCTCCTCGAAGCAGATGCGCGCTAGCTCGTTGGCTAGGTCGTTCTGCCATTGCGGAAACGCCATAGATACTCCTCCTGAACAGCAGACAGCGCCCTTGCTTATTGCAATACTTAGGCAATCTGTCCTACACCCCATTATATTGACCCAGCTCTCGGCTTATCGCGAATCCCAAGAAATTGTTGAGCTGATGGATCTTTTCTGATTTCTTCACGTAGCCAAGCTTCCAAACGTCCAATACGCGTCTGGCTTAACGCGTGACGTACAGACAACACTCGCTGCTGAGTACGATCCTCCGGAAAACAGAAGATTCTCTCCGCGAGTATGTCCGTATAGACCTCGCCAAGTAAATGTCCCACGCTGATCCACGTATCAGACAACTCCTGCAAATAGGCACTGTCCAAGGCATTCTCGTGACGAGTGAATGAT
>Ga0170475_101731651_pt1 | contig 10013 bp, 4 predicted proteins | sample Soicark_Litter_5_FD_111474 | JGI IMG/M metagenome (GOLD analysis project Ga0170475, IMG submission 111474) | Avena fatua rhizosphere microbial communities from Hopland, California, USA. Combined Assembly of 48 SPs | reverse complement strand
GGCTCGGGGCTCGCTGGCGGCTCCGACGGGGCGAACGGCGACGCGCGCTTCAATAATCCGGAAGGCGTCACCGTCAGCGCCGGTGCAATCGGAGGTGTGGTCTATGTAGCTGACACCGCGAGCAACACGATCAGAAAAATCGCGGACGGCGTGGTCGTAACGATCGCGGGCTTTGGCGAAAGTCTCGGTTCCGCCGATGGCTTTGAACAGGCGGCGCGCTTTGCCCATCCATCCGGCGTCGCGGTCGACTTGCACACGCCTTTGCAGTGTCTGCCCCTGGGAGGGTTGCGAGAGAATTCCCTTTACGTCGCCGATCGCGACAACCACACTATCCGCCAAATCACGTTGGCCGGATTCCACTCGGGAACAACGCCGGGCGTGGTCAGTACAGTCGCCGGTTCGGCCGGAGACCCAGGAAGTGCCGACGGGACAGGCAGCGCCGCCCGGTTCAACTCTCCTCGCGCGGTGGCAGTCGCCAACTCGTCGTCGTGCGGGTTCTCAATCCCAAACTGGGGCGCACTGTATGTGGCGGATAGCGGCAACAACACCGTGCGGATGATCATCAACGGCGTCGTGACGACCCTCGCGGGCCTTGCGGGACCATCCGGATCGAGCGACGGCACCGGCAGCGAAGCGCGCTTCAACCAACCGGGCGGCATCGCCGTGGACAACGCCACCGGCGTGGTGTATGTGGCGGACAGCGCAAATCACACGATACGCAAAATTGAGTCGGGCGGCGTCGTGACGACGATTGCGGGTCTCGCGGGAACGAGCGGAACCGCCGACGGCGACGGCAGCACTGCGCGATTCAACAACCCCACCGGTCTTACCGTGGATGCCACGGGGATCGTGTACATCGCCGACACCAACAACCACACGATTCGGCGCATGACCGCCGCGGGTGTGGTGACGAGGCTGGCCGGCGTGGCCGGTTCGCCCGGATCGAATGATGGCCCTGGCGAAGCGGCGCGGTTCAACAGCCCTCAGGGGATTGCGGTGGACCGCGCGGGCACGATTTACGTCGCCGACACGGGCAATCACACGATCCGGCGCATTACCGCCGGGAACGTGGTTACGACAGTTGCCCCCTGTCGGGAGTGTTTCGGCACGGGAAACGACGGCCGGTTCAATACGCCCGAGGGGATCGCAGTCGATTCGGAAGGGTCCCTCTATGTGTCCGACGGCCGGAACAACACGATACGAACGACGGCTACAGTCGGACCCGGGCTGCTGGTTGACTTCGGACCGGCGTACGGGATCTGGCTGCGCCGCGGGACCGCGTGGCGACAGGTGATCGGAAGAGGCGTTAAGGGGCTGATTCCGATGCACAACGGCAGTGATGATGCCCTGATGTTCGACTTCGGTCCGGGAGACGCTCCAGGACTCGGCATCTGGTTGTATCAACAGGATCCGGCAGGCAACGAGTCATGGATCCAGATCCATCGCTTGAGCGCTGATTTGATGGTTGGGATCGATTCAAACGGCGATGGCGAAACGGATAGCGTGGTGTTCTCCTTCACGGGACAAGGGCTGTGGCTGTTCAACAGAGATACCAACGGCTGGACGCAACTGCATACAGCGAATCCCCTGCATTTGACCGCAGGAAACCTGGACGGTGCGGGCGGCGATGAATTGATCATGGACTTTGCCGGATATGGTCTGTGGGTCTATTCGGCAGGCGTCTGGTCGCAGCTGCACCCCATGACCGTGTCCACGATGACCACCGCCGATATCGACGGCAACGGAAAGCAGGACCTCATCGTGACCTTCCCCGGCTACGGCGTCTGGGATTACGCGAACGGCACCACATGGAACCTGATCCACCCATTCGACGCGCGGCGGATCGTGGGGGGTTACGCGAACCCCTTCCCCTACTCCTCGGACCTGATCATAGACTTCGGTACCGGGATTGGACTGTGGAGCTGGCACTACTTCGGGACATTCGAGTCCTGGAGGCAAATCTCCGCCTTGACGACTGAGAACATCATCGCCAGCGACCTGGACAGCGACGGCGTCGACGAACTGGTCGCCGACTTCGGGACCGCGGGAATGTGGCTTTACCAGGGCAACCAGTGGACGTCCGTCCACGGATTCAATCCCAACTTGATCACGACGGGACGGGTGCATTAAGTCGTTGAACGATTCGAGGGTTACGGTCTATTCGGCCGGCGCGTCGGCTGCATGGGTTGATGTCTCCACCATGACGACGGCGGATATCGATGGAAACTGAACGCGACCCCGGCGCGAGGATGATTCCGCGTTGGCGCAACGGCCTGTTCGTCGGCGCACTGTGGCTAGTGCCGCTCTACGCAACGGCGCAGACGTGGGTGCCGACAGACATCGGGGCTCTCGGACCGGCAACCACCAGTCAGGCACAGGCCGTCAGCGATAGCGGAGTCGTGATCGGGACCTATACGACGGCCGCTGGCGCCACGCATGGGTTCGTCTGGAGCGCCGCCACCGGCTGGACCGATCCGGGCACGCTTGGTGGAACGACCACCGTCCCGCGAGCGATCAATTCGGCCGGCCAGGTTGTGGGCTACAGTGCGACCGGCACGACCACCCATGCGTTTCTGTGGACAGCGGCGGGCGGCATGGTGGATATCGGAACGTTGGGAGGAACGACCAGTGCTGCGCTTGGCATAAACGAGCTTGGGCAAGTCGTCGGCTACAGCTACCTCTCTGGTAACACTGCCTATCACGCCTTTCTTTGGACTGATGGCTCGGGGATGCTCGATCTCGGCACGCTCGGAGGTAATGACAGCACCGCCTACGGCGTCAACAACGTGGGACAGGTCGTGGGAGAATCCTCGGTAGCCTCAGGCTACACGCACGCGTTCGTGTGGTGGGGTGTCGACTACGGGAAGACCGACCTCGGGACGTTGGGGGGGAATTATAGCTCGGCGCTGAGTATCAGTGATTCAGGGCACGTCGCCGGATTCGCCTATTTGGCCGGGGACACTGTGTATCATGCGTTCCATTGGCAGGTTTACCAAGGCACGGTCACGGACCTCGGAACCCTCGGAGGATCGGACAGCTACGCGACCGGCACCAACGAAGCCCGCCAGATTGCCGGCTATGCGCACCTAGCCGGCGACACGTCATTTCACGCATTCTCATACAACGGCAGATCAATGGTGGATCTCGGGACTTTGGGCGGGACTAACAGTTATGCCTTTGGATCCAACAACGCCGGCCAGGTCGTAGGCAGAAGCGACATCTCCGGCGACGGCGCCTATCATGCCGTAATCTGGAGTGGCCCCTGGAAGGATCTGGTCGCCAACTTCGGGCCGACGTACGGGATCTGGGCGCTGCGCCAAAACTCGTGGTTCCAAGTCCACCATTGGAGTCCTAAGGCGATGGTCAGCGGCGACTTCGACGGCAACGGCCTCGACGATCTCGCAATCGATTTCTCGCCCAATGCTGGCGTCTGGCTCTGGATGAACCACTCGAACTGGGTATGGTTGCATGGTCTGAGCCCGACCGCCATGGTCGTCGGGGATTTCGACCATAACGGCAAGTCGGACCTCGTGCTCTCCTTCGCCGGGTATGGACTGTGGGAGTGGATGAACAACACCACCTGGCGCTCCCTTCATTCGTTCGAGGCGGTCCGCCTGACGGTCGGTGATCTCGATGGCGACGGATTTTCTGATCTCATCGCCGACTTTCCGCAATACGGTCTCTGGGTTTTGCAAAACAACACATGGGGATTTCTGCATCCCTTCAGCGTGAGGGCGATGACGGCTGTGGATGACAGCGGAAAAGCCGATCTCGTCGCCAGTTTCGACGGTTATGGCACCTATGTATTTCGCAACGGCGTCGGCTGGACCTTTCTTCTTCCCGTTGCGGCGGACGTGATCGCGGGCGGGCAACTCGATGCGGGAACCCAGGCGGATCTTGTGTTCGACTTTGGGCCGAATTATGGCATCTGTACGTACCGCAACTCGGAGACTTGGATGCAACTCCAATCGCTAAGCAGCACAGGGCTCGTGGTCGCTGACCTCGACGGCGATGGGAAAGACGAGGTTGTGATTGGTTTCGGTTCCGCTGGCGTGTACCGATACTCGGCCATCAGCTCCGCGTCGTGGAAGTACCTGAATGAGTATCCAGTCTCGGCGCTCGTCGCCAGTCGAATTCATTGAACTCGCCTCACAGGCCGGCGGATCGCTCATCTTACCGAGGTACTCGTCGCGTACGCCGATCAACGAACACGTTCACTAAGCGTTGCTCGAATTTACTGAGGCTCGCGATATTCCGGGAGCGCATGGTGCCAACGACTGTTCGCATACTCATGATGTTGGTGCTGACGGCCGGCGTCGCCGTCTCGGCGACGGCACAGGATCAATGGATCGCGCAGGACCTGGGCACCCTGGGCGGCGAGAACAGCGGCGCGTATGACGTGAACGATCGCGGCGTTGTCGTCGGCACGAGCACGTTGCCGGACGGGCAGTATCGCGCTTTTGTTTGGACGCTCGCCACGGGCATGCGCGAATGGCCAGGCTTGGATGCCGAGAGTTGGGCAACCGCGGTCAACCGCCGTGGCTGGATTACGGGAGTGCGTCTGAACGCGCCCGATTCCTGTGCCTTCGTTTCCACCCCGTCCTCAACCCCGAAGAAGTTCCTCTGCTACGGGCCCGGTGGCAGTGTTCGTCCTGTCAGCATCAACCGCGATGGCGCGATCTCCGGCAGCTATCACGCGCATCTAGAGGATGGTGTCACTGCGTTCGTCGCGACTCAGAGCGGCGTGACACGCATTACCGGTTCGTTTGGTGGCGGATCTATGAACGATCACGGCACGATGGCTGGGTCCAAGGCCGACGGGGCATTTCTATGGACCGCGGCCGGAGGGATGGTGCCCCTGTCAATTCCGGGCGCTGACAGTATTCGCATCAACAATGCCGGCCAGGTTGTCGGATCATCGTTCACCCGCCGCGGTTTTTCGTGGAGCGCAGAGACCGGTTACAGCGAGTTGCCGAGCTTTGGCGGCACCTTTAGCCGTGCCTGGGGACTGAACGATCGCGGTATCATTGTCGGCGATTCTCAGCAAGTCGATACTCCTACCGCCCCGTACTTCGGCTACGTGCTGCGACCAGGTGATACCGCGCTGGAGCCGCTCAATGGCCCCGATGGAGATCCTGCGACGCCTCTCGCGGTGAACCGTCACGGCACAATCGTCGGCACGACCCGCGTGAGCGCTATTGGTGGTGCCTCCCGCGCCACCATCTGGCGGCGGGCGGAGACCCTGCTCGTCGATCGCGGCAGCGAGGGTCTCTGGAGGCTCGCGAACGGGCCGTCATGGACGCAGCTGCATCAACGCAGTCCGGAGGACATGGTCCGCGCCGACCTCGATGGCAACGACTGCGACGACTTCGTGCTCGACTTCGGTGCCGATGGCGTCTGGGTCTGGATGAACAACTCCGCGTGGATCCAGCTGCACGCCCTCAGTCCGATCGCGATGGCGGTCGGCGATCTGGATCACAACGGCCGCGACGACGTGATTTTCAGTTTCGAGTTCTACGGCGTGTGGGTGTGGCGGAACAACACGACATGGGAGCAGCTGCACTGGGTCACCGCGGCGCAGCTCGCGGCAGGCAATGTCGATGGCGAGGCCGGCGACGATGTGGTGATGGATTTCCCAGGCTACGGTCTGTACATGTGGACCAACGACAGCGACTGGACGTTCATGCACCCATTGAGCCCGACGCGATTGTTGATCGCCGATCTCGAGGGTGATGGTTCCGACAACCTGATCACAGAATTCGAGGGCTGGGGCATCTGGAGCTACCAGGCGTGGCGCGCCGACTGGGACTCGCCGCCGACTTCGGAGTGGCGGCAGCTGCACCCGTGGAACGCCGCGCACATCGCCGCGGGCGATTTGAGTGGCAGCGGCGCGGCGGATCTGAACGTCTACTTCGGGCCCGCTTATTCGGCGTGGACCCCCGCGGCCTGTGGATGCTGCGCGGTTCAACATGGACCTCGCTGCACTCGGCGATCGTCCCTATCGGCGCCATCGGACTGGCGGATCTCGACGCGGATGGACGCGACGACCTGCTGGGTGACTTCGACGGCTACGGCATCTGGCGATTTGTCGACGGCGGGGGGTGGACCTTCTTCGCTGCGAGCAGTCCGCGCATCTTCGATGCGGGCAGTGTGCGCCGCTTCGAGGCGCGGAAGGTGTACTGATGCCGGTCGCGGCAGAGCGTACCCAGATCGCCGATGCCAAGCCGGGCGCACAGGAGCGCATGGTAGTAGCCAGTCGAGATCGCGTTGTCAGCTCTCGCGTCGACGCAGAGACGTCGGTCTGTTGCTGCTCACGCTGTCGTCGGGGGGCGCTTTCACTAGCCTAACCCTCCATGTTTCAATTCACCCATTCTGCTCATCGAGTCGTCTTGGCTGCTGCGCTCAGTATCGCGTGGTCGAGCGCTGCGCGTGCGCAACCAGCATGGGTTCCGACCGACATCGGCACGCTCGGCCTGGGATCCGTCGCGCGAGCCGTCAACAACCACGGCGTCGTCATGGGCAACAGCTTGCTCGTCGGAGATGCTTCAACCACGCGTGGTAATCGCGAATCCAGCCTTTCTTCCAGCTTGGCTACCCACACCTTCCTGTGGACGGCGGGCGATGGCATGGTGGACATTGGCACGATGGGGGGCTTGAACGCGTCCGGATGGGACATCAACGACGCCGGTCAGGTCGTTGGCGCCGCGAACGCTGCTGATGGGGAGTGGCACGCGTTCGTCTGGAGCGCGGCGACCGGCTTCATCGACATCTGCCCGGGCTCGGCAATCGCGATCAATAACCTGGGTATGGTCGTTGGCGAATGCAAGGGTCACGGCCCGATCATGTGGAGCGCCTCTGAGGGAATCGTGGACCTCGGGACGATTCCGGGTGTCGTGAATGCAGGGTACACCGCGACTGATGTCAACGACGCGGGCACCGTAGTAGGCCGCGTGAGCCTCCCATGCCAGCTCGAGTGCGGCGGCGGGAACTATCCCTTCGTGTGGACGCGCTCCGGTGGCATGGCCTTCGTTTCTCGGTCCATCGGAGGCCTTGGCCCTTCGGTTCGCATTAATAACCGCGGGGACATCCTTTGGGAATACAACGTGTGGCCCCATGACGGTGGTGGCCCAGTAGGTATCGGCTTTTCAGGCGGCGATCTCAACAACCGTGGACAGGTTGCAGGGCCAGCGGGGATATCCACGGTCGGGGGAGTGTGGAGCGCCGATCGGGGCGTGATCGAACTCGGCTCGATCTTCGGAGTGAGGGGCAACGCCTACAGCATCAACGATGCTGGCCTGATCGTCGGCTGGGCGGACGAAGCGACCAGCAACGGGACTTTCTCCCGTGCAATCGTCTGGCGACCGCGCCAGGATCTCGCCATCGACTTTGGCCCGGATTACGGGACGTGGAAGCGTGCGGGCACAACCTACACACCACTCCACGGGCGCAGCGCAGCAAACATTATCACCGCCGACCTCGACGGGAGCGGCACCGAAGATCTCATCATCGACTTCGGCGAGGGTGTCGGCGTGTGGGCGGCGATGAACAATAGCGACTGGATCTGGATTCACGACCTGAGCCCCAGCCGGATGATCGCCGTCGATCTCGACGGCGACCTTCGCGACGAACTCGTCTGTGTGTTCCCTGGTGCAGGGACTTGGTACTGGCGTCAGGGCACCTGGACGCGCCTGCATCACGTGGACGCGACGGCACTCGGGGCCGCGCAGCTCGATGGCACCGGCGGCAAGGATCTCATCGTCAGCCTCCCCGGGTACGGCATCTACGCCTGGCAGAACGACTCGACTTGGATTCAGATTCACCCGTTGGAGACCTCGATGATCGTCACCGGAGACCTTGACGGGAATGGGCGGGACGATCTGGTGATTGACTTCCCTGGTGCAGGTCTCTGGGCGTTTTTCAACAACAGCACGTGGCGAGCGCTCGAGGCCCCAAACGCGTCACGAATCGCCGCCGGCGACATCGACGATAACGGCTACACCGATCTCGTCGTCGATTTCGGGCCCGGCCCAGGGGTGTGGATCTATCGCAACGGCGAGTTGTGGGTTCCCCTGCATCCGCTCTCGGTCGAGAGCCTGACGCTGGCCGATCTCGACGGCAATGGACAGGACGAGATCGTGATGGATTTCGGACCCACCTACGGGTTATGGCAATACGCCAACGATAGCGGCTGGGAGTTCCTCCACGGCCGGAGCCCGGGCGCTATTGCTGCCGCGGCCCTGCACTAGGCCGGAGCGCAATACCTGCGATATAAGTCGCCGAGCGCGGGTACGACAGTCAGGGTAGGAAGCGGCGCGACGCTGCCGCCATTCCACCGCGTTGGGCGGCGCCAACGCGGTGCCGCGTTCCTGCGACAGAAATCATCAAGGAGGCTGACTTCTCTCCTGGGACGCTCATGCCGAAACGCGGAGATGTCTCGTTTACACCCTGTTGGCAAGTGGTCGTCCAGTCAATTTTACTGGCCTTTCGCTTGCTCATGGTTCCCTCATTCTTTACTAATCTCCGCACGCTGAACATCTCGCGGGTGCGTTCGTCTTTTGACGGCGACGGTGATTACGGCCACACGAAATGCAGGTGAAAGCGAGGACACTGTGAGGTCAGTCATGAGACGCGCAGATGGCGCGACGAATCGCGGGTGGCGGTACTTCTTGTTGCTGGGCGCCGTGTTGCTCGTGCCGCACCAGGCCGCGGCGCAGACATGGATACCTACGGATATCAGTACGCTCGGAGGCGCAGCCACCAGTCAGGCAAATGCCGCCAACGACGGCGGAGTGGTCGTCGGAACGTATCAGACCGCCGCCAACACCACACATGGCTTCGTCTGGGCCGGCACGACCGGTTGGACCGACCCGGGGACGCTCGGTGGAACGTACACGTACCCGAAAGCGATAAACAGGGCCGGCCAAGTTGCTGGCTACAGTTACACGGCCGGCAATGCCGTGGCTCACGCGTTCGTGTGGACGGCGACCGGCGGCATGGTGGATCTCGGTACCTTGGGCGGCACTAACAGTTTTGCGAACGGTATCAACGCCGCTGGACAAATCGCCGGTTATAGCCAGATCACCGGTAACACGGGCTACCACGCATTTCTTTGGACCTCAGGGTCGGGCATGCTCGACCTGGGCACCCTGGGTGGCAGCTTTAGTGCAGCTCTCGCCCTTAACGACGCCGGTCAGGTGGTCGGATATTCTGATCTGGCTTCAGGCTCTCACGCCTTCCTGTGGAGTGGCGCGACTGGCATGGTGGATATCGGGACGCTCGGAGGGACTGGTAGCGCCGCGTACAGTATCAACAAGCACGGACAGGTCACTGGATACTCGTACCTTGCCGGCAACGCGACATATCGCGCGTTCCGTTGGACCTCAGGAACGATGGCGGATATGGGCACACTCGGTGGAACCAACAGCTTTGGATACGGCATTAACGACCTGGGTACAGTCGTCGGCTACTCCGACATTACCGCCAACACGAGTCAGCACGCGTTCGCGCGCAAGTCCGCCGGCGCTATGGTGGATCTCGGCACATTCGGCGGCACATACAGCGTTGCCCTGGCGGTCAACAACGCCGGCCAGGTCGTCGGCTCTGCCACCACCGCGGCCAACGCCGCCACCCACGCGGCGATCTGGAGCGGTCCCTGGAAGGATCTCGTCGGCAACTATGGGCCCAGTTGGGGGATCTTTGCGCTACGGGAGGATTCTTGGATCCAGATCCATTCCTGGAGTCCCAAGACGATCGTGAGCGGCGACTTCGACGGCAACGGCCTGGACGACCTCGCCATCGATTTCTCCCCCAATAGTGGCGTGTGGCTCTGGATGAACCATAACTCCTGGGTGCCATTGCACGGTCTCAGTCCCACGAACATGGCGGTCGGGGATTTCGATCACAACGGCAAGTCTGACCTCGTGCTCTCCTTTGCCGGATATGGACTGTGGGCGTGGATGAACAACTCCACCTGGAGGTCCCTGCACTCCTTCGACGCGGCCCACCTTACAGTC
>Ga0170475_119528426_pt1 | contig 10014 bp, 9 predicted proteins | sample Soicark_Litter_5_FD_111474 | JGI IMG/M metagenome (GOLD analysis project Ga0170475, IMG submission 111474) | Avena fatua rhizosphere microbial communities from Hopland, California, USA. Combined Assembly of 48 SPs | reverse complement strand
GCGCATCGAGCGCCGAGAACGTCGTCGGATGCGGATCGGCGACCACAAGCAGCTCGAGCTTACTCATCCCCTTCACGGCTTCCGGTATGCGCGTGACCGTGTTGCCGCCATGGCCGAACACCATCATCGCCTTGATGCCGGTGCGCTGATCGACCTGCTCCTCCGGCAAGTTCACTGCGTCGAACCATCGAGTCGAGGTGATGCCCGGCGCCTCCATGTTTTCCTTGCGGCTGCGCGGCTTGCGCCCGGCAATCGCCGGCACTTCATCGAAGCGCGATTGCAGCCAGTTGTAATCGACGTCCCAGACGCGCGCCCAATGTTTCCACGCGCCTTCGACCAGACCATAATAAAGCGGCAGGGTCGTCACATCGAGCCCAAGATCGGTCGCGCCCTGCACGTTGGTGTGGCCGCGGAAAATGTTGGCGCCGGTACCGGGCGCGCCGACATTGCCGGTGGCAAGGCACGCGATGCAGAACGCACGCACGTTGGCGGTGCCGACCGTGTGCTGCGTTGCGCCCATGCACCAGATCAGCGTAGAAGGTTTTTGCGTCGCGAACATTTCCGCGACCCGCTTCAATTGCTCGCCCGGCACGCCGGTGACGCGCTCCACTTCCTCGGGCGTCCACTTGGCGACTTCCTTGCGCACGTCATCCATGCCGTAGACGCGCTTGCGGATGAATTCCTTGTCTTCCCAGCCGTTCTGGAACACGTGCCAGAGCATGCCCCAGATCACCGGGATGTCTGTGCCGGGGCGAATCCGCACATATTCGGTGGCGTGCGCCGCGGTGCGCGTGAAGCGCGGCTCGATGACGATCATGTTGGCCCGGTTGATCTCCTTGCCGGCCAGCAAATGCTGCATGGCGACGGGATGCGCGCGGGCGGGATTGCCGCCCATGATGATCATCGTCTTGGCGTTGCGGATGTCATTGTAGGAATTGGTCTGGGCGCCGTAGCCCCACGTGTTGGCGACGCCGGCGACAGTCGTCGAATGGCAGATACGTGCTTGGTGGTCGACCGAGTTCGTCCCCCAGAATGCGCCGAACTTGCGGAACAGATACGAGGCTTCGTTGGTGAATTTCGCCGAGCCGAGCCAATAGACGGAATCTGCGCCCGACTTGTCGCGGATTCCCGTTATCTTGTCGCCGATCTCGTTGATGGCCGTCACCCACGAGATGCGCTGCCACTGTCCATCGACGAGCTTCATCGGGTATTTGAGCCGCCGCTCACTGTGCACGAGTTCGCGGATGGCTGCGCCCTTGGCACAATGGGTGCCGCGATTGATCGGGCTTTCCCACGAGGGTTCCTGGCCGACCCAAACCCCGTTCACGACTTCCGCTGTCACTGTGCAGCCGACGGAACAATGCGTGCAGATATTCTTTTTGATCACCACATCGGCGCCGGATACGGCGGTACCCGTGGCTTTTGCCTTCTTGACCGAGCCGAGTTGCAGCGAACCAATTGCGGCCAGCCCTCCGGTCGCGAGGCCGGAGCGGCGCAGGAAGGTGCGCCGGTCGACGGCTTCCGAGACAAGGTCCGCGGTGATCGCGGAGAGTTTGGTGCGGCTCGGATCGCCGCTTTTGCGTTTGGTCAGCATTGCGGCCTCACTTCTTCAGCGTCTCGTAGCCATTGGTGCGGTAGAAGGCTTTTACGTCGTCCGTTTCGCGGTAACGCGCCTTGCGTTCGTCGGCACCGGGATCGTAGGCGTGAGCCTCGGTTGCCGCGGCGATCGGCGCCGCGGCCGCCGCGGCCGCGATGGCCGAGCCGCTTCCCATCGTGCGGATGAAGTTGCGCCGGTCGATTCCGCTCCGGCTCTTGTCGTCTCGTTTCATTCTTTCCTCCTCGGAACCGCCCAATGGATAGGACGCTCCAGAAAGCTCCTCATTCCGGCTCGCGTCAGGCGAGCATCGCAAACCCTTCCGCCTCGATCTCCAGGAAAAGCCGCCCGAGGCTTCCGACGTTCCGATAGAATTTCGCCGAGGCCGCAGATTCGAGGTCGGCGAAGAAGCGAGGCGCCCAGGACTTGAGATGCCGCTCGAAGAAACGTCGTTCTGTCGCCAAATCGGCATCGAAGCGCTGCGACGCCAAGCCCGCCATGATTTCGCAGAGAATGGCGATGTGATCCTCGGGCTCGCACGAGCTATCGGACCGTGCGATGCCGATTATGGCCATGTCATCCCGGACCGCAGCGAGTGGGCGCTCCTGCAGGAAGCCGGTCAGGTAGTAGGACGCGTAGGGAAGAAATTCGCCGCGCCCGACGCCGATGAAGAGATCGAAATATTCGCGAGATAACGTGTCTGCATCTGTATTCCGCGCGGCCTCGACGAGAGCCGCGTGAGCGCGGCCGAGCTTCGTGCTGTCGCCCGCGATTCGAGCAATCCCGGCCAGGAGGTCCTGTGACGGGGCCTGTCCCAGAAGCGCAGCAAGCAGACGGTATTCGTTGGCACGCGCGAGCGCGACGTCGTCCCTTTCGGTAAACTGCTCGGCAAGGGACGGGCTCGCCGGTGGATCATAATCAGGGTGCGGCGCGGAATCGCGCGAACCGCCCACGGCCTCCAGCCCTAATTCCGGCATTCATTCCCCAAGCGTGATCTGTTGCCGATCATCGCCGGATTCGATCATACGCCGTTGCACAACCGCCGCAATGAGAAATTCGATTAATTCAAAACGGCGTTGCGCCACCGTGGCGGCGCACCTGTGCCTCCTCTTTCGGCGCCGATCTGGCGGATGTGGTTGCGGTCTCGTCCGCGTTAGGCCGGACATCAGGAGTGATGGCCGGCGTCGCGCGGACAAGCTTGGCGGCTTCTGTTGCTTCGGGATCGGCGCCGGGTTGCGGCTCAGCTCGAACGGCCTCCTCCACTGGCGCCACGTCTGTGTTCCTTGGGACCCCCTCGTCTCCCTCTCGCCCCGGCGCCCGGGCGATTGTGCGAAGCATCGCCTGGACATCGTCGCTCGCCAGCAACGGTCCCGTGCCCGGCACCCCTCCGGGAATGTTCCAATCGTAGGCATATTCGAGGGCATCGCCGACCCGGTCGCGAATCGTCGGGTCGAGCGCCCACATGCGCCTGAGAGCCGCATTGCGGAGGCTTGCGGGAACTCCGACGCGCATGAAGGGTGCGAGGTCCGTCTCTGGAGTGAGGTCCTCGAGGCGCGGCAGCGCGGCAAGCTCTTCCGGCGCCAATTCCGGAATGGCGGAGGCTTCGGCTTCCCCGACGTAGGTAGTTTTCGGACTGTCAGCATCACCCGGAGCGGCGGACTCGCCCGATTGGCGTTTGAGCCGCGACCAGCGCGAGAAGAAATTCGATTCGCGGCTCATCTCTCGTGCCGGCGGGAGACGCGAGGCCCTCCCCGGGCAAGTGCCTCGGGATCTGCGGGGTCGAGCTTGCGTTTCACAAACGGCCGTTCCTGATGAAACGCCGCAAAAAACTCCCCGACCTTGCCCTGGATATCGGGCGGCATCGGCACTGCTTCGACAATCTCGCCGATTCCCTCGGCCATCGACTCGCCCTCGTAGGGGTTGGCGGTCACCGCAGCGATTTCATAATCATCGCCGCCGACATGGCGCAGGGCAACCCAGAGCGAGGGGTGCTCGGAGGCGAGGTTGTCACGATAGTGTGCGGTCTCGCTTCGATGCAGCGAGACTTCGAACGAGCCGGCGTAAAAGATTTCCTCCTGCTCATCCGCTGAAAGCCGCGTCCATGGGCTTGTTGCGGGCGCCGCCGGCAGAACCGCGCAAGGTAGCCACGCATGACTCGCCCACGGTCCCTTCAGCTTTCGCTTGGCGACTAAAATTCCGATTTCAAAGCAGTTCTCAGGCATATTGCCTCTCATGCCGCGTGCGCATGCCTTTTAAGCGGAAGACCGGTGATCAGGTTCTGCGGCTTTACACGCAAGATTCTGTCGCGCGTCATGCCCAAAAGCACATAGACCGGATGGTTGCCAACTCTGTCATCTACATAAGATGCATCGGAAAACGTCAGACGAAAAGTCGCCAAGACCCGCGAGCGCGCCTCCTCTCCGATCGTCTCGCCCCGCCAAAGCGCGTTGCCGATCTGCGTTGCTTCGGCGTCGAGTCCGACAAACCAGCGCCAGTCTTGATCCTCGATGGCAGAGAGCGGCTCGACCCGCACCTCCATATGCAGGAGATGGCGGACCCATGCCTCGATCACCCGTGCGAGCGCTTCGCGCGCACGCGCGTCGGAACCGATATTCAGCGCCATCGTGAACGCGTCCGAGCGACTCCAATAGGTCCAGGCGTTCTCCGCGTTCAAAACGTCAAGTTCGCTTGCCGGCTCTTGTCCAAACATCGCGAGAAGCGGCGAGTGACCGCCCTGCTCATGCGACTCGATCACCTCCAGGTCCGCGAGCAGCATCGCAGCGTTGTGAAAAGACACGCGCTGCGGCCGAAACAGGAGTTCGGCGGCGCGTAAAATGTAGGGGTCGTCGCATTCATCAAGTGCGTTGCGCAGGATCAAATGGACGAGCTGGTTCAAAAACAAGGGCGGCGTATTGCCGGCGCCCTTGCGGATGAGATCGAGATAGGCCGCTTCTATCGAAAGCGCGGCGACAAGCCGGTCGCGAAAGGCGAGCATGACCTTCCAGTTCGCGCGCGCATCCGCGTCATCGAAGGCATCGATCTCCGAGGCGGGCACGGCACGGCGCGGCGCACGTAAAAGCGAAGCGTGCAGTTCGCGCTCCGCCGCAGAGGCCTCCGCCGGCGGCATCAGCTCGGGCCTCGCGACGTATGCGAGGATCAGTTCGTCGGTTACGGCAAGTCCGCCGCCGTCGCTTCGGCGGGTGAGATGATGGCCGCTGGAAACCCAGAATTCCCTCACGGACGCGCTCCTCGCATCATTTCTGTGAGGTCGACGCACTCGTCTGGAGCCTCATCGCTTTCCACGAATTGAAAGGCGCGCGCGAAAGCGTGCAGAGAATCCGCACCAGAATGCGCGCGCTCGCGCGGACGCAGGGTCCGGAACTGCTCCTTGATGTTGCCGTTCTCCAGCGTGCGATGCATTGCGATGATCGTATTGATCTCATCGCGGCAGACCGATTGCGCGAAGGCGATCTCCTCGGCCGCCGCGGCTCGCGCTGCCTCCGTGTTCGGCGCGCCGAGTTTTTGGTGGATGTGCTTTGCCAAATCTTCGATTGCCTCATCGTGTTCGCGTTGGCTCGCTTCGCTTATAACCACCAGCGTGGAGAACCCGAAAGTGCGCACGCCGAGAAAGCCCGCGCGGAATGCAGCGCGCGCTTTTCCCGCAAGACTCCCGGGGTCGGTATCGAAGAACAGGAATGAGCCGGTGACCGCCCATTCGCCGGGTTCTGCGAGACGTTCGAAGACGAGGGTATCCGATGGTTCCAGTCTGATCGTGCGCGGCAGCTTAATGGTCATAGGCGCGGGCGCCCGGTTGTGGGATCGAGCCACTCGACCTGGTGAAGCGCAGGAAGAAAGGCCAGACGCTCGGATTCAGCGCCGGCGCGATTGAAAATGAGATTGCCGTTTTCGGTGATCGTCGCGCGACCGTTTGCGCCCGTCAGAGAGAGCCGTGACAGGTAATCCTCGGCGAGCCGGCCAAAACCCTGTTCCGTCCAGAGATGAAAGGAACGCATCAGATTGCGGGCGAAGCTCTCGATCAGCGCCTCGTGGGTGAGCTCACACTCCTCGTCCTCAAGTGATGTCGATTCCGGCGTGTGTCCGGGATCGCCAACGCCATGTTTGGAGGAAAGAAGCATGGCTCCGAAAACCAGCCATTCCGGTACCTCATGCTCGCCGCAATCGCGCGGCCAGCCGAGGTGACCGCCGCCGAGCCGTGCACGATCGAACAGGAGCGTGGCCGGCCATTCGAATTCGACCGGCTTGTCCGGCGGGCAGGCGGAGCCGACTGCATCGGCCAAGGCAGACATCGCCGGAAAGAAGGCGCGCCGCGCCGAGACGAGCGGTTCCTCGGGCTCCAGGACGACGGCAAACTCCACGAGATCGAAGCGCCGCACCCAAACCAGCGTCCCCGCTCCCGCTTGCGCGGCCACACCGCAAGCGTGCTCAAAGGCGTCCTCGCGCTCGCGCAGGACTATTAAGCTGTAACACGGCGGCAAATCCGGCAGCGGCAGCCGGGCTGCGGCGGCGATCATGGCTGCGCCCTCCGGAAGTATAATTCCATCTTCCAGTATACCCTTAGCCCGAAAAATGCGAGAAGCCGGACGAGCTTTCGACGAAGGGATTAGTTTTGGAAGAAGACGCGAAGATCCGCGACTATGCGGGTTGGTCGAGGGATGCCTCGACGGTCGGACCTACGATTACGGCGCTGCTTGCAGCCGCGGCCGAGCCGATGCCGCCTGGGGCGCTCGTCGCACTCGAAAGCAAGGGCGTCACATTGATCTACGGACGGGACGAAGTTGCGATCAACGCGGCGAGGCGTCTTGCCGATTATCTCGACGTGACCGTGCTGTTGAGCAACCCGGGCGAGATCGCCGCGCAGCATAACGACTTTCCCGTTCTGCAGGGGACGATCGTCAGCGCTAAAGGCCATCTCGGCGCATTCGAGCTTCGCATCGATGATTATGCGGCGCCGTCTCCTGGTTCGAGAACGCGTCTTGTATTCGGTCCGACGCGCGACGGCGCGACATCGCATTGCGATGTCGTCGTCGATTTGTCGGGTGGGACGCCGCTCTTCACCGCGCATGACTTGAGAAGCGGATATCTGCGCGCCGATCCGCGCGACGCGATCGCGGTCGAACGCGCGCTCTTCGACGCAAGCCATCTCGTCGGCGAATTCGACAAACCGCGATTTGTCGACTTCCACCCCGAGCTTTGCGCGCATTCGCGTTCGCGCATCACCGGCTGCACGCGATGCCTCGACGTCTGCCCGACCGGCGCGATCGCGCCGGCCGGCAACCATGTCGCGATGGATCCGTATATCTGTGCGGGCTGCGGCAGCTGCGCCTCCGTCTGTCCGACTGGGGCGGAGGAGTACGCGCTTCCGCCGGCCGACGCGCTGATGCGTAAATTGCGCACGCTGATGCTCACCTATGCCAGCGTCGGCGGTCGTGAAGGTGTCGTGCTCTTCCATGACGGCGATCACGGTGAGCCGCTGATCGAGGCGCTTGCCCGCTTCGGCGGCGGGCTTCCAGCGGACGTCTTACCGGTGCGCGTCAACGAGGTCACGCAGGTCGGCCTCGAGGCGATTGCGGCGCTGTTCGCTTACGGCGCCGTCGGGGTGCGGTTCCTGACCCGCGGCAGACCGAAGCACGATATCACCGCGCTCGAGCGCACCGTTCTACTCGCTGAGACCATCGTGCAGGCCCTGGGTTATGGCGCGCCGAGTGGTGGGCCGATCGTCGGCTTGATCCAGACCGATGATCCCGACGCGCTGGGCGCTGCCTTCGCGGCCGGCGCGTTGGGCACGCCGGCTTCGACTCCGGCGAGCTTCATGCCGAGGGGCGAAAAGCGTGGCGTGCTCGAATTCGCCTTGCGCGAACTGCACCTCGCAGCACCACGGCCTGTCGATGTCGTGCCGCTGCCGGCCGCCGCGCCGTTCGGTGGGCTCGAGATAAACATTGAAGGTTGCACGCTCTGTCTCGCCTGCGTCTCGACGTGTCCGACACATGCGCTCAGCGATAATGCCGAGCGGCCGATGCTGCGTTTCAGCGAGTCGCTCTGCGTTCAATGCGGGCTTTGTGCGGCAACCTGCCCGGAGCATGTGATCGCGCTCAAGCCGCAGCTCGATTTCGCCGCGTGGAAGGCGCCGCCACGGGTGGTCAAGGAGGAAGAGCCGTTCCATTGCCTCGAATGCGGCAAGGCTTTCGGCACGCGATCCAGCATCGAACGCGTCATTGAGAGATTGCAGAACCGCCATTGGATGTTCGCCGGCAGCGCGGGACAAAACCGCGTCCGTGTTCTGATGATGTGCGAGGATTGCCGCGTTGAAGCCGTCGCGAACGAGAGCTTTGATCCGCACGCGGCACCCGAGCGCCCGAAAGTGCGGATGAGCGAAGATTATTTGACGGAGTGCGCGCAAGAAAAGGACGAGACTACACCCTCAAGCAAAGAACGAGACCCCATCGCTAATCCGTAGTTACTCGCTCCAGGAATCTTATAAGTGCGGCACGCTCTGCCGCATTTTCGATTCGCTGGTCCGGCATTTTCGTGCCCGGCGTATATTGACGGGGACCGATCTCGAACAGCTTTCCGATTGTCTCCGCGTTCCAGATGATGTCGAGCTTTTTCAATGCCGGCGAAAAATTGTACCCGGGCGCGGTGGCGATGCGTCGGCCAAAAACATGGTTGAGCGAAGGGCCGGCGCGGTTTTCCGCGTCGCGCTTCAGCGTGTGACACGCAACGCAGGCGCGAAACAATTCGGCACCGCGATCGCCGGCGAATTGCGCCAAAATGTCTGACGATGAACTTTCCGCGCTATCGCCGATCGGCTCGCCGTTCGCAGCGTTCCAGCGGCGGATCAGGCGATCATTGCCGCCGGACAGAAGCTCGCGTCCGTCTGGCCTGAACGCGAGCGTCCATATTGGCTGCTTCGTCCCGGCAATTTGAAACAACACTTTTGCCGCGGCAGCGTCGATGATCGTGATCGACCCTCCGATCGACGCTGCAGCGATTCTTGAATTGTCAGCCGAAACCGCGAGTGACGTAATCGGCACCTCTTGCGTCTCAATGGAAACACGCAACGTGCCGAGCGGAGTCAAAAGCCGAACGACACCATCGGCGCCTGCCGCGACGATCTCGCCTTTGGTGGAAACGGTGAGAGCGTTCACCGGAGAGCCGAGCGTCACGACCGTTGCCGCAGCGGATTCCGGTTCCTCCGGCCAAATCCTCACCGTCGTGTCATAACCTGCCGAGACCAACCTCCCGTCTGGCAGAAAACCGACGGCATTCACGTTGCCGTGATGGCCCTTAAACCTCTTCGATTGCCCGCTTGCGAACGATCTCACACTCGCGGTTTCGTCCCACGAGGCAGACGCAATCTCCTGCCCGTCGCGCGAGACGGCAAGCGCGACTATCGGGCCATTGTGCTCCTCGAAGGTTTGCAGCGGCGCCGATTCGCCCCTTTTCCAGATAGCGATTCGCCCGTCTTCTCCAGCGGTGACAAAACGACCGTCCGGCATGGCCGCCACGGCATTGACTGCGCCGTCATGAAACCGCAGCACCGAAGCGGCAGCGCCCGTCGCAAGATTCCAGATGATGGCGGACTGATCGAAACTGCCGGAAATCGCGAGGGCATTGTTCGGGGAAACTGCCAATGCCCGCACCGGCCCGCCATGCCCGCGGAACATACCCTCGGAGGCGGCCGCCGCCGACAAAACCGCTGCCAGCAATGATGCGGTGATCACACGCGCGAGCCCGACGCCGCGATGATGGCCGACCATGAGGGAACCCTACCAATCGCCAAGTCCCGAGAGCTTGCCTTTCGGAGGTCGCAGTTGCAAGGATTTGGCAAAGAGGAGAATGCATGAGCTTCAGGTTATCGCGACGCTCCGTGCTCAGTGGCGGAGCAATGGTGGCGTTGACGAGCGGCGTGTCGCGGGGGGAGACTTATCCCTCTCGCCCAACACGCTGGATTGTCGGATACCCGCCGGGCGGGACGACAGACGTTCTGGCGCGAATTGTCGCGGACCCGCTAAGCAAACGCCTCGGCCAGAATGTCTACATCGATAACCGTCCTGGCGCGGGAAATAATATCGGCACAAAACTGGCCGTGAATGCCGAGCCCGACGGGTACACGCTGCTCCTCGTCAACCCGGCAAACGGGATCAACACGAGTCTTTACAAGAATCTCAGCTTTCATTTCGTTGAGGATATCGCGCCGGTCGCCGGCATCACGCGATCGCCGAACATCATGGAGGTCAATCCGAAATTCCCCGCGAAAACGGTGTCTGAGTTCATCGATTACTGCAAGGCCAATCCCGGCAAGGTGAACATGGCTTCGTCCGGCATTGGCACGTCCGTTCATATGTCCGGTGAGCTCTTCCAGGCAATGACAGGCACCAAGATGCTGCATGTGCCCTATC
>Ga0170475_104515309_pt1 | contig 10014 bp, 6 predicted proteins | sample Soicark_Litter_5_FD_111474 | JGI IMG/M metagenome (GOLD analysis project Ga0170475, IMG submission 111474) | Avena fatua rhizosphere microbial communities from Hopland, California, USA. Combined Assembly of 48 SPs | reverse complement strand
TATCTGCTGCCAACCCAGGTGGGTACGACTGCGACCCGTCTGCCCGAGTTGTTCGGTGCTCCAGTGATCATGGCGGTCGCGGCCGTCCCGCTGGTCGTGGTGATCGTGAGCACAGTTGCCGCTGTCTTGCTGTTACCTCCGGTGTCCATCACAGAAGTGCAAGAACGCGGCGATCCTGCGCTCAGTGCGGCGTTCTATGCGCCTCTTCTGGACCAGCTGGTTGCTCGTGGGGTCGAGGGGCCGATCGAAGTCGTTGCCACCCAGCGCCGCGGTGAAGCTGCTTTCGTACCGCCGGTGGTTCCCATCGCACGGGGGTGGTCGCGACAAATCGACATCGGGCGCAACCCGATCTTTTACGACGGGACTCTCAACGCCGATACGTACCAGAAATGGCTGGACGACAACGCCGTTTCCTACGTGGCCCTTCCCAGCGGCCCGTACGACTGGGCCGCGCCGGAGGAGGCGAACCTGGTACGTGGTGGGTTGCCGTACCTGCGGCCAGTGTGGGGGAACGACGCCTGGACGCTGTATGCCGTGACGAACCCGCGGCCGGTCATCTCGGCCCCGGGCCGGGTAGTCGCCCGCGGCCCGGCCACTCTCACCGTGTCGTTGCCTGAGGCGGGTGAGTATGTGGTTCGGGTCCGTTGGTACCGCTACCTGTCGGCGTCCGATGGCTGCATGCGGCCAGCCGACGGCGGATGGTCGACACTCGTCGTTCAGCGCCCCGGCACTGTGATGATCAAAGGCAGTTTGCTGCCCCGTCATTGTTGACGCTGGAGATCGTCTACTTGAGGTACAATTTCTCAAACAATTTCGCCTCGGGCGACCCCTCAGATGTCGGAAAATCCAAACTTCCACGTCAGCACCAGGAGTAAAGCGGGCCGTATGGCGCCTCGTCAGGCAACAGTCAGTATGAAGGATGTTGCTGCGCTGGCCGGGGTTTCGTTAGGCACCGTGTCAAACGTCTTGAATTCCCCGGATATCGTTGCTGAGCCGACGCGGCACCGGGTGGAGCTTGCCATTGAAAAGCTTGGATGGATTCCCAATGAACCAGCGCGTCAACTTCGGGCCGGGCGCAGCCGTGCCATTGGCATGGTTGTCATGGACATCGCGAATCCGTTTTACACCGATTTAGTACTCGGCGCTGAGAATTGTGTGCAAGAACGCGGTTATTCGGTTCAAGTGGGAAATAGTGCGCAAGAGGCGGATCGCGAAAGCACTCAATTGCTGGTACTTCTGCAACAAAGGGTTCGCGGAGTGCTGCTCGCGCCGATCTGGAGCATCGACGAGCGCGTCAGGCAGCTCAAGCTGCGCGGGATTCCGGTCGTTCTGCTGGATCGAGCTGGGAATGAATCGGACTTCTGCTCGGTGTCTGTTGAGGATGTCGAGGGCGGCCGCCTCGCCGTGCAACATCTGCTTGATCAAGGCCATACGGCGATCGCTGTTGTTGGTGGCCCAGAAAGGCTGCAACAGGTCGCGGATCGGCGCTTGGGAGCGGAGCTCGCGAGGTCCCGACATAACGGCTCGGCGCGTCTTCTGGTGAAATCCACACCGCATCTCGATGTAGCTTCAGGTGTTACCGCCGCAGAAGAAATCGTGACCATGCCAGAGGCAGAGCGGCCGACTGCGGTATTTGCTACGAATGATCTGCTGGCCATCGGTTTGTTGCAAGGCTTTGTCACGGCGGGAATGCGGGTGCCCGATGAAATGGCAATTATCGGATACGACGACATTGCTTTTGCGGCAGCTGCTGCAGTTCCATTGTCGTCAATCCGGCAGCCTCGGCTGGCAATTGGATGCCGCGCGGCTGAGCTGCTTTTCGACGAAATCGAAGCGAATGAGCGCGACATGTCACATCAGCATCAACAGCTTCGGTTCACTCCCGAGCTTGTGGTTCGTCGCTCCAGCGCCAAGAGCCGCGATCCTCAGGTAGTCGCCGGTAGCTGAAGCGCCCCCGCATTTGCGCCATGGAGCTTGATTGACGGCCAGTCCCGACCCCGTCAGGCTTTAGCTGTGGCCGGGCAACCGCTCAGTGCGCGAGGTCGGGTCTTGACGCTCGTCGCGATGTGCGTCGCCCAGGGCATGATCTTTCTCGACACCACGATCGTTAACGTTGCCCTGCCGTCGATTCAGCGGGAACTCGACGTGGATCCGGGCAATCTGATCTGGGTCGTCAATTCGTACGTCCTCGCCCTTGCCTCGCTCATCATGGTGGGCGGGACCTTGGGTGATCAGTACGGTCGCAAGCGTGTTTTTCTTGTCGGGCTGGCGATCTTCACCGCGATGTCTGCTGCCTGCGCGCTTTCCCCGAACGAGTCGGTGCTCATCGCTGCTCGCGCCGCGCAGGGCGTTGGTGCCGCTCTCGTCGCACCGCTCAGCCTGTCGATCTTGGCTGACGCCTACCCGGCGGAGCGTCGTACCGCTGCCATTGGAGTTTGGGCTGCCGTGGCTGGGTTGGGCTTCGGTGCCGGCCCGGTGGTCGGCGGCATTCTGGTAGAGCTGTTCTCCTGGTCGGCCGTGTTCTGGGTGAACGTACCTGTCGGTATCATCGGCTTGGTCCTGGCGATCACCGGTGTCCGCGAGTCGCGCAATCCACATGCCCGCAGGCTGGATCTTCCAGGCGCCGTCCTCGTTGCCGCCGGCTTGTGCGTCCTCACCTTCGCAATTGTCGAGTCCGAACATATCGGCTGGACGTCACCGACCATGATCGCGCTCCTCGCGGCCGCGAGCGTACTGCTGGTTTCCTTCCTGGTCGTCGAGTCCAGGGTCCGCGAGCCGATGGTGCCGCTCGGGCTGTTCCGGGATGCCCGGTTCACCGTGTCCTGCGGTACGTACGCGATCATGTACCTCGCGCAAGCCGCGACCTTCTTCTACGTCACGCTCTTCTTCCAGAATGTCGAGGGATGGTCGGCGCTCGATGTCGGGCTGTCCTGGTTGATCATGAACACGCCGTTCCTCATCACGTCAATGCTGGCCGGCCGGCTCGCCGTGTGGATCGGTCCTGCCACCTGCTGGCTCGGCGTTCTGCTCGGCGGGCTCGGCGTCCTCGACCTGGCGTTCCTGACACCCGGCGCCGGTTTGCTGGCGGCGTCACCCGGTTACGTGCTGATCGGGGCGGGCTACGGCATGGCAGTGCCGACGATCTCCTCCGTTGCCGTCTCGGCGCTGCCGCCGGAACATAGCGGACTGGCGGCCGCCGTACTGAACTCGGCCCGCCAGGTGGGTACGGCGGTGGGACTAGCTGCACTCGGGGCCGTCGGGCTGGCGGTCACCCGCAAATCATGGGCAGCCCAATCCGCTCAACTCCCGACGGCGGCCCAAGCAGGTGCCCCAGACATCGTTCAGGACGTGAGCGGCGGACAGGGCAGCGTCGTCGCGCAACAGCTCGGCCCTGCCGCGGAACCGCTCGCGAACAGCGCCTTTGTCGACGGCCTGCATGTGGCGCTGCTGGTCGGCGGCGGGCTCATGCTGGTCGCGTCCGCACTAGCCTTCCTTACGCTCCGCCGGCATCCAGCGGCCCGTAGTGAGCCGCTGGATACGGTCGGTGATCAGGTCGTCAGCCCTTGACCGAGCCTGCCGCCATTCCTTCGACGATCTTGCGATTGAAGAAGATGAACATGATCAACGGTGGAATGGTGACAAGCAGGATGGTGGCGAACAGCAGGTTGTACTGGGTGGTGAACTGGCTCTGGAAGTTGAGCAGGGTGAGTTGAACGGTCGCGTTCTCGGTTCCGGGGAGGAAGTACAGCGGGTTCTGGAAGTCGTTATAGATGAGCACCGACTGCAGGATGATCACCGTCATGACGACCGACCGCAGCACCGGGAAGATCACCCGGAAGAAGATCTGCACGGATCCGGCCCCATCGACTACTGCCGCTTCGTCCAGCTCCCGAGGGACCGAGGCGATGAAGGCGCGGAACAGCAGGATGCAGAACGGCAGTCCGTAGGCGATCTCGATGAAGATCAGGCCGGGCATGGTCCTGAATAGACCCACCGTCTGCAGGACCCAGATAGTGGGAACGATGGCGGGCGGCACGATCAGCCCGGCCAGCACGAGAATGTTGATCAGCGGGCTCCAGCGGCTGATCCGGCGCTGCCAGACGTAGGCCACCATCGCACTTAAGATGACCAAGGCGGCAACGCTGGCCACAGTGAGAATGATGCTGTTGATGAAGGCGATGATCATGAGATAGTCGCGTGCTGCCAAGGCCTCTGCGACGTTGTTGAGCAGAACGAACGGCTGGGGCCAGGTGAACTCCAGCTGGTTCGCCTGAGTCCGGTCCATAGATGCGATGACGAAGCTGAAGAGAAACGGCACCAGGAAGAAAATTGCCGACAGAACGATGGCGGCCCCTCCAATGACCACACCACGAGTGTTCTTCATTTAAGTGACCTCCTCTCCTCGGTTGAGCCACCAGGTCAGCGGAACCACGATGATCGTGACGACCAGGAACAGCACCACGCTGCCTGCCGTGGAAAGCCCGTAGAACCCGGCCTGGTACTGCTTGTAGATCACCGACGCGATGACGTCGGAGGCGAAACCAGGTCCGCCCTTGGTCATCGCCCAGATCAGGTCGAAGGAGCGCAGGCCCCCGATGAGTGACAGCGTGATGACCGTGGCGGTGGCCGGCCGCGCGAGTGGCAGCATGATGTTGCGGAAAACTTTCCAGCGGCCAGCTCCGTCAACCTCGGCTGCTTCGTAATACTCCTGAGGAATTGAGACGAGGCCGGCGATGTAGATGACCGTGGCCAGTCCGACGCCCTTCCACACGTCGACCAAGGCGATGGAGAACAACGCAAGGTCAGGGTTGGTCAGCCAACCCGGTCCGTTGATGCCCACCACGCCCAACGCCTGATTGATCAGGCCGCGCTCCGGGTCCATCAAGACGGTGAAGGTGAGTCCGATGCCGATCGTGCTAACCAGCACCGGGAAGAAGACCACTGAACGCAGATAACCGCGAGCGATGATCTTCGACGTCAACAGCAGGGCCAGCGCCATGCCGAGGACGACTTTCAGGCCGGAGGTGATCACCGCATAGATCAACGTGTTGCGCAGGCCGATGATCAGTGCCTGCTCGGCGAAGAAAGTTTTGTAGTTCTTCAGGCCGATCCAGGTCGAGGTGAACAGGTCCCATCGGGTGAAGGAGAAGTAGAAGGAGGCGAAGGTAGGAACCATGAAGAAGACCACGTAGATGATCGCGGGGACGATATAGAACCAGTACGGGTACGGTCCCGGTCGCTTCTTCCCGCGATCCCGGAGGCTTCGCGTGGCGGGTGCCAGGCGGGTCGCCTCGGATGTGCTCAAAGTGCTCGCCATCGCGAAGCCCTTTCGTGAGGGCCTGCCGCCGGGCCCGGTCGAGACCGGCGGCAGGAGTTAGATTCACACGGCAGCCCAATGGGCTTAGAAATTCACTCCCAGCCAGGCAGACCAAGCTGCTGGGCTTGCTTCTTGACATCCTGGTCGTACAGCTCGGCGCCCTTCTTTGCATCTACCTGAGCGGTGCCCACCTGGATACAGATCTGCTCGAGTGCCGGACCCTTGATCGGTGACTTGAACTCCAGCGCCGGGCTCGCCTTACCGGACTGGAAGTATCCCTGGGTGTCCTTCGCGACCTGTGACACTTCGGCCGGCAGCTTGCACGCCTTGGAGAGGTACGGGCCCTGCGGCGGCGAACCCTTGGAGTAGGCGTCACAGCCCTCCGTGGTCGCTGCAAAGGCGATGAACTTCTTCGCCGCCTCCAGCTTGTCGCCCTCTACCGACTTCGGGATGTACATCGCGGCTGTTCCGGGCCAGACCGTCATACCGTTGGTGGCCGCATCCGGTCCGGGTAGTGCGAAGAACCCCACATCGTTCGATTTACCCGGAGCGACGTTCTCGATGTTGTTTGCGCTGGCGCCGAGCTGGGGGTAGTGCGCAGCGGTTCCCGTGGCCACCGCCTTGACCCCGTCGTTCAGCTTGGCCGAGGCAAAGTCCTTGTTGAAGTAGCCGGCGTCTTTGACGTCCTGGATGTGCTGAAACCCAGCAAGGGCGGCCGGGGTGGTCGCGTACTTCAGCTGGCCAGCGGTGTACTTCGCAGCGAAGTCGGGGACCGCGGCCTCGACATTGTGGTAGTCGCCGAGCACGAACAACTGCGACGTCCATGTCTCGCCGTAGGTCTGTTCAACGGGATCTATGCCCGCCTTCTTGATGGTCTCGTTGTTCTTCATGAACTCGTCCCAGGTCTTCGGGATTTCGAGGCCTAGCTTCTTGTAGACCGGAATGTTGTACAGCACTCCGCCGCCGAATGCCGTCCCGTACGGACCGCCGTAGAGCTTGCCATCAGAACCCTTCGACGAGTCGGCAAAGGTCTGGTCGAGCTGGCCCGCCCACGGCTGGTCGTCCAGGGGAGTGAGATTCTGCTCCGGCTTGATCGCCTGCAGCAGTGAGCCGTTGTTGTAAATGAAAACTTCGGCCATGTCACCCGTGGCCAGCCGCGTCTTCACCAGGTTGTCACCCTCCGAACCTGCCGGGCGGGTGTCGTGCTTGATCGTGATGTTCGGATTGGCTGCCTGGAAAGCATCAATCACTGCTTTCGCGCTCGCCACGTCGGTGTCGGTGGCGCCAGTGAGAAATGTGATTGTTGTGGCGCCGGCGCTGCCTCCGCCGCTGCTGCTGCCGAGACTTCCGGCGCTGCAGCCGGCCGCGAACATCGTGGTGGCCGCCGCGAGGGCCATCAGCGCTGTGCCGCGACCCGCCTTCTTGGTAAACCTCATCGCACCTCCAGGAATGGGAATGACAGCGAGTAGCGTGAAGCCGCCTTAGCTGTCTGAAGCGTTTCAAAACCGAACGCTAGCCTATGGCGTAGGCGTCGTCAACCCATCCTTATTCCGTCGTAGCGATTTGTTAGCAGATGGTGGCCGGCGTTGATCAGCCGTTTCCTAGGGCCGTCACAAGAACCGCATAGCAGCTGAAAAGGTGGTCGCTTGAGTACATCGGCGGGACCTGAAATGTTTCACCTCATGAGCCAGCCCAGGACGTACGCCTCAGTCGGCTGTGCCGGATGCTGAGGAGAGATGGTGTACTCCGCTGCCGAGCTCCTGCCCCTGCGAACCGGGGAGCTGCAGCAGAGCAGTGACACCATGTGGCACGGCAATATCAAGCTCAATCGTGCCTGCACCATCCTGGGACCAGGAGACCGAGATTGTGCCGTGACCTGTTTCCAGGGAGGACCGCGCCCAGTGAATGTCGCCGCCAGGTTGCGGAGCAATCAAGACCCGCGAATACCCCGGCTCAAGAGGTGCGATGCCCCCCAGGATGCGGTGCATCCAGTCAGCTACGGCGCCCAGCGCGTAGTGGTTGAAGCTGGTCATCTGGCCAGGATTGATCGTTCCGTCCGGCAACATGGAGTCCCAACGCTCCCAAATCGTGGTCGCGCCCATAGTCACCGGGTAGAGCCACGACGGGCTCTCGGTCTGCAGTAGGAGCCGGTACGCCTCATCGAGGTGGCCGGTCGCGCTCAGCGCGTCGAGTACGTAAGGCGTCCCAGCGAAGCCAGTCTGAATGCGGTAGCTGCTCTCAGCCACGAGTTCCGCAAGCCGCTTCCCCGACAGCTGAGTGGTCTCCTCGTCAAGGAGGTCGAAGACCATCGCCAAGGCGTACACCGTTTGCGCATCGCTGTGGATGGTGCCGTCATCATTCACGTAGTGGTCGTTGAACGCGGTTCTGGTGCGCTCGGCAAGATCTGAGAAATGCGCGGAGTCGTCTTCTCGTCCGAGCAGGTCAGCGGCTTTGTGAAGGATTCGGGCGTCGCGATAGAGGCAAGCGGTCGCCACGACACCGTTGTCGGCTTTGGACAAGGCCGGCTGATCCGGCGGCGCCGTTGGATCCAGCCAGTCGCCGAATTGGAAGCCGGTCTCCCACAGGCCGCTCGGCGAAAGCAGTGATTCCACGCGTCGGACGTGCGATGTCATCGAGTCATAGTGGTCGCTCAGTACCTGCAGATTTCCGTAGCCCTGCCATAACGCCCACGGCACCCACACCGCTGCGTCGCTCCAGATCGCGGTGCTCTCTGGCGGTGGGAAGTAGCGCGACGGCGTTTTGACGTATTTCAAGACATCCGGCACAACGAACGGCACCCTTCCGTTGGCCGCCCGCTGTTCGGCGCCGAGGTCAGCGAGCCAGTCGCGGAGGAAGTCATCGACATCGAATAGGTAGGCCGCAGTCGGTGCGAATACCGCTATGTCACCCGTCCAGCCGAGGCGCTCGTCTCGCTGAGGACAGTCGGTCGGCACGTCCAAGAAGTTGCCCCGGGTCCCCCAGACCACATTGCGGTGTAGCTGATTCAGCAGCTCGTTCGAGCACTCGAACTCTCCGGTCCGCTGGAGCTCCGAAGAGACGACCACAGCGGTCAATGCGCCCTGAGCCTGTCGAAGGGCGTCAGCGCCGCCAGGCCAGCCGTCCACCTCGACATAGCGGAAGCCGTGGAAGGTGAACGTCGGCTCGAACACATCCTCGCCACCACTAAGGATGAAGCGGTCGGTTGCCTTTGCACTACGCAGGGGCCGCGCGCCGAGTTCATCATTCTCCAGCACCTCGGCATGTTGCAGAGTGATTGTCGTACCCGGCGGGCCTGCTACCCGAACCCGCAACCATCCCACCAGGTTCTGCCCGAAATCGACCAGAGTCTTGCCCGCGGGAGAGGTCCAGATCTTGATTGCTCGAAGCTCCTGCTGTCGGCGTACGGGCGGACCGATGTAGGGCGTGAGTGTGCTGAAATCGAGGTCGGCAGGATGTACGCCGGTCCAGCCCTCGTTAGAGAAGCCGCTCCGCAACCAGTCGTTCGAGTAGCGTCGCGCGTCGATGGTCTGACCGTCGTAGATGTCGTTGAACACCACCGCCGATGGTCCGGCGGTCCAGCTCTCGTCGGTCCGGACAGTTTGGACGTAGCCGTCGGAAAACTCGATCTCGAGCTGCGCCAAGGCAGCCAGCTCCTCGCCGTAGTAGGCGCTGCCGCCGCTCCAGCCCAGACGTCCGCGAAACCAACCATTGCCCAGCGCGATTCCGAGCACCGAGGTGGGCTGTAGCAGCGACGTCACGTCGTAGCTCTGGTAGCGCAGTCGCCACTCGTAACTGCTCCACCCCGGGCTCAACACGTCGTCTGAGACTGGATCGCCATTGAGGTAGGCCTCGAAAACTCCCTGTGCGGTGGCATGCAGGGTGGCCCGGGCAATCGACCCGTGACCCTCCTCGAGCAGAAATTCCGTGCGCAGCAACGGAGCCCCGTCAAAGTTTTCGTTCGGTGAGATAGGCAGCGCAGACCAGGTGAGTGACATGAGTTCCTTTCGGGTTAACGCAAAGTGCTGCTTCGCGCGATCAAATGAGGATCGAGCGTGACCGTTCGGTGCATATGGTCAGAGCCCTGGCGGATCTCCTCGAGGAGCAATTCGATGGCCATCTCACCCATCCGATACCCCGGCAGACTCACGGTGGACACCGGAATGCTGCTCTCAGAGGCGAAGTGATTGTCGTCATAGCCGACAACCATCAATTTCTCCGGTACGCGGATTCCGAGATCTGTCGCCGCCTGAATAACGCCGACGGCGAGCAAATCTGAAGGACACACCACCCCGTCCACTGACTGCGACAACAACACCTGGCGTCCGACGTCGCGACCGGTGGCGATCGCGAGGTCGGGCGCTTCTACCACTTCCAGGCTGGCGCCCGCTTTAGCAACGGCTCGCTCGACGCCTGCGAGACGCCGGCGGATGAGTCGCAGCTCCGGACAACCGGCGATGAAGATAAGCCTGCGCGCTCCGCGATGGAGTAAATGGGTGGCAGCAAGGTAGCCGCCAAGTTCCTCGTTGACCAGAACACTGCAGGTACCAGGGTCTGGCGAGGATGCGATCACGAGAACCACAGGGCGTCCGTGGCCGATGACGGCGTGGGCCGCAGCAAGGGGCTCTTCGAGAGGAGTCAGCAAGATGCCGGCAACTCGGGCTTGGTCGAAGAGCTCGAGGTAGTTGTCCTGCTTGGTC
>Ga0170475_132682285_pt1 | contig 10015 bp, 1 predicted proteins | sample Soicark_Litter_5_FD_111474 | JGI IMG/M metagenome (GOLD analysis project Ga0170475, IMG submission 111474) | Avena fatua rhizosphere microbial communities from Hopland, California, USA. Combined Assembly of 48 SPs | reverse complement strand
GTTTGATGAGAATGTTCAGAACGGTGCGACTTCGCTGCATAAAACTGGACAACTTCTTGGTGTCTGGATCCACCTGGGCGGCAGAGGCAGAAGAACTCAGCAGACCCCCATGTCCAGAACTGCTCAGACTGAGGCGGATTTGTAGCTGTTCAGATACCTTGTTGTTGTTGTTGTTGGCACTCAGAGGAGATTCTTCCTGGTGAGTATGTACAATGAAGAATGCTTCCAGAACTGGAGTCAACAGCGACAACAAAGGAGAGCCATCTTTGTGGATGACTTTGTTCAGGTGTTCGATGCAGCCATTCAGTCTGTCCCACAGTTCGTCCAACTGCAACTGGGCAATCATCTCGCTGGGTACCAACTGATTCATCAACTTCAAGAGGCGCAAGAACGAAGTCTCGGGTTTGGAGCTGCCTCCACTTCCTGCACCGCCACTTCCACTGCCACTGGCAATGCTGAGGGCAGCCGAGTGATGACCCTCTGCCAAACGCTGCTCTACCTGCGACAGATTGTTGCTGACTGCCTTGGCCAGGACTCCCGCTGCATTCAGCAATTCATTCAACAGGGCCTGACGATTCTGTTCGTTGGCACAGACTCGGCGCAAAACGGTAATGGCAAAGAGATAGGCCTTCTCCGAACAACTGTCCAGAGTCAGAACGTGTGGGAGATACTTGAGCTGGTCGATGGTAATCACCGGGCAGATCTTCTTGGCCGGCTCTTCGGCCTTGTGCGACTTTGGAGTTTTGTTCTTCGACTTCTTCGATGCTTCCTGATCAGCCACAGCAACAGCAGCAGCAGCAGGAGAATCAGCTGGGGCAGATTCGGCGTTCTCTGCTACTGGAGCTTCGGCAGGCTGGACATCCATGGCAGCAGGGCCTTGAGCGTCTACTGCTGCTGCTTCTGCTGCTGCTGGGGCAGACTCAGAAGCAGGGACTTCTTCGGGTTTGGGCTTAACTTCAAAGGACTGCATAGGAGCCACAACGGCTGCCAGCAATTCCATCAGAGCTTCGAGAGTCTCACTGGACTGGATGATGTAGTTGTCGCCCAACAGTCCCAGCAATCGGGCAAAGGGAGTCAGATGATCGCGATTCTCATCGTCTTCTGAAACCAGAGGCTTCTTTCCTTTGCCTTTGCTCGAAGTAGCCAGAGCCAATTCCGAGGCAATTCGGACTGGATCGGCCACAACTTTCTCGTCAAACATGTAGTCAAACAGGTGAGGGTTCTTCTTTGTCAGATAGACCATAATGTCCAGAATTCTCTTGATCACAGGTCGAGGAGGTCGATCATTAGAAACAGCCTGGCTGAACCACAAATCATCCCCATTCACCGTACGGAATCCCAAGAGAGGATGGCAGGGATCAGAAATGGGAGAAAACTGCGAACTGCGAGCGGCAGAGGTCTTTTGCAGCAACTGCCCAATGGTGGGTCTCTGTTCCAGTGCCAACTGCTGCTGCTGCTGTTTCTGTTGTTGTTCTTGGCGTTTGGCACGGAGAATTCCCACCAAAATGGCCAGCAGTCCATTGCGGGTCTGTCCATGACAGGCCAAGTTCTGGAAGACTCGGCTGAATGTGGCCTTGCCCAAAGGATCGGCCAAATACAACAAACGCACCAGAGCCTCCAGTCCACTGAAATCCACCAGGGGAGTCCCAGTGTACTCCATGTACCCACTGAACGGGTTCTCCTTGACATCTTGGCCTCCTCCTCTTCCCCCTCCCACCACTGGATCTCCCACCACTGGGCTCAACGGCATAACTGGACGAGGAGCACGAGGAGGGCGCATCATCGACACAGGAGGGTGGCTAAAGTAGGAATGCGCCGCTCGTTCCCGCAGCGTGTGAGCCTCCGCCACCAAATGGGCCGGCAGGGAATTCAGGGTCTCATCGTCCATGGTCAGCAGGATCTCCTCGCGCAACTGAGGGTTCAACGTCTCCACAAAACTCGCTGTGTCGATGGACTCGGCCCTCGATGGATCAGCCGGAGCTTCAGCCGCTTGGGCCAGCCTCTGTTCTCTGCGGGCCTGGTCCAGCACCTCTGCCGCCAACTCGGGGGGCAGGGCGTCCAGGTATTCCCGGCTGATTCCGGGCGGGAGGTCTTCGTCGCTGCGCACGGCCTCTAGCGACCGCACATGGGCGGCGATGACTTCGGCCCTCAACTCCTCGGGCAGCTGCGCCAAAACCTCCGGGTCCAAACCAGGAGGGAGCCCTCCCGCTCCTCCTCCAGGGGCAGGAGAAGCCGAGCGAGGTGGAGTCGCCACTGCCCCTCCCACTGAAGGGACAGAAGAAGAAGAACCCGAACCCGAACCTGAACCTGAAGAGCCAGAGCCGGCGCCTTCGTCCACATTCATGGGCTCAGCGTTGGGCTCCGCTGCACTGCTGGCCTCTCCTGCGCTACCAGACCTGGCAGGCGCAGATTCACTACTGCCTTCCCCTCCTGCCGCTACTGGGGGGATAGAATCGCTGGACAGGCGAGGGTCTCTGGCAGGTTCTGGTTCTTCCTCCGATTGGGGTCTCTGGCCCTCAGCTGGCACATTGAGCGACCAAAGATCCGCTCCGCTCGGCATCTGGAAGGAGAAATTGGCATTGGGGTCCACCGCCTCCCCCCCAGCAGCAGGCGATCCTGCCGCTCCCATGACCTGGGACAGGAGCTGCTGGAGCATCGACACTGTGGGCCTCATGGTCATGGGCGACCCAGGAGCAGACCCGCTCCTTGAAGACCCGCCACTCCCTGGGGCAGAGCCAGAGGCAGCGGCAGCAGGAGCAGCAGGAGCAGCTCCTTCTCCAGCAATAGGAGGGACAGCTCCGGGAGAAGAAAACATTCCCCCCAGATACTGCAAGAGTGGGGAAATGGGGGCCGAGCCAGAAGCAGGCGAGGCGGCAGCAGCACCCGAAGGCGAAGCCGAACCAGAGGCAGGATTGGAAGCCCCCCCTCCTCCACTATTAGAGAGCATATTGAACACACTCTCCAACACACTCTGCGGTCTCTCAGGTCTGGGAGAAGCAGCAGGCTTTTCTCCTCCCTCGCTGTTGTTGTTGTTGGCAGCAGCAGCGGCACCCTCAGCAGCAGCGGCAGGCTCGGCCATCTCTACGTCGGGTTTGGGCGGAGGCTCAACGAACAACTCCTCATTCAACTTGGGCAAAAACGACTGAGCGTATTCGACCATGCTGTTGCTGACTCCAGCTCCATCATTCAGCCACTCTCGATAGCACTGCAGCATCGAAGTGGTGAGTCCAGAGGGTCCAAAGACACGTCTGATCATCTGCTGGACAGAGTTGGGGACCACAGTGCGATTCCCTGCCACTTCGGCAATGGTCACTCGCATTCCTCTGTGTCGATTGGCCTGCTGAGCAAAGCCGGCCGGCATCTCGGAAATCAACGGATGAGCCGAAGGAGCAACGACAGGACGGCGAGAGCTGGAAATGATTTCATTCACACGAGAAGGATGAGTCACAGACAGACGGACTTCATCTCGATCGCGGTGGAGATTGCCCAGAGGGTCATTCAGGCCCATTCCTCTGCTACCCAGCCAGGAAGAGAAATACGCGCTCACTCCTGCTCCGTTTCGTCTTTCGCCCACCATTTCGTCCAATTCGCTCAAGATACGACCAAACACGTTGTTGGAAAAGAATTCATTGTGCTCTTCTTCTTCTTCCGAATCCTCAGAATCCGTATCGACTCCAGGGGGTCGGAGAGCATTGGCAGCTGCTTCAATATCTGCACGAGGAGGGAGGAATCTTCCCAGGCGATTGGCTCTCTCATCTTCGACCTCATCGTCCTGTTCACCTTCGCCATCATCGTCTTCTTCTACTTCATCTTCGTCCATTTCTTCTCCATCTTCATGGATATCTTCGTCTCCTTCCCCATCTTCTTCATCATCTTCTTCTTCGTCTTCCTCGATGTCGTCCTCTTCGTCGGTGCTCATGGCTGGTCCCAACAATGGGGAGTAGGCATCAGAGAGAGCTGAATCTCTCAATCCTGGAGCGGGAGCCATTGTTCCGGCAGTGAAAACTCTAGTCAACACTTCTAGAGTTTTGAGAGCATCGGTACAAACTTTGGGTGCATTAGGATTGTCCAAATCAATAGACTTCAGAGCGTTAACAAGAGCCCTGATGCTCTTTGCTTCCGTGACCAATTTTGTGACCTCAAGATAATACGAAGGAGAGGGGTTTCTCATGATTGTCAGCAAAAGATACAGGAGATTACTGAGCGCGAATACAGCACACAGGGATAAATCGTCATTAGCTTCCAGACTAAGATTAGCCGCAGATTCGAGAGAAGCAGAAATCTCATTCAACAGACGCTTTCTTCCTTCGGATTTTGTCCATAGAGTGGACAGCAAGTGACAGGTATCATTGCTTACTTCCGCTAGAGTAGGATTGGCCTCAACTGCATGCAAATACACCTCTGGCAGAGGCAAAAACTCACTCATCAAGAACTGGATAGTATTGGCATGATGAGCACTCTCAGTCAGAGAGTTTCGTAAGAGCAACTGACCGCAGCAATTGTAAGTCTGCGAGAAGTTGGCCAGAATTTTCAGAGCCGCACTGGAATCCAAAGCAGGGATTGGGCTATCAGCAACAGCAGAAGCAGCAGGAGCAGAAGCGGCCGAAGAGGAAGAGGAAGAAGAAGAGGAAGAAGAAGAGCCAGAACCAGAAGCGGCTGCCTTCTCGGCTTCGCTTTTGGCCTTTCGCTCCTTCTGCAATCGATTGACTTCCATCAAGAAAGATACCAGAGCAGAGACAACTTCAATCATTCCCTGCGAAGCTCGACGAGGAACTTTGATGGCCATTTTAGAGAACGACGGTTTGCTATCCGCCGAAGCAGGGGCACCAGACTTGTTGTCTTTTTCAGAAGCTGCGGGGATCTGAGCAGACTCAGTCAATGTAGTCTCCTTGTCTTTATCGTGGTGAGGCTCCTCTCGAGGAAGAATGACTGGTTCGACCTTGGTATTGATCTGGCAAATGCTGGCGACTGCTTTGATGAACACATTAGGATTTCTGGCTACCATATGAGGCACAAGAGTCAACAAATCTTTAGGAGTGAGTTGATAATCTGCCACCCCATCACGGCTTTCCCTTCGTTTCAGCAGCATGATAAGCTCGCTTTCCATAGTGGCTTGCAGTGTCACTTCATCCTCCATCAAGTGACGGAGAATAATCTTGACATAGCCAGCAAAAGAATGGACAGACTTGGAGGCAGGAATGTGCATAAGAGCCTGCAATCCTCCTTGATTCAAGAATCGCTGGCTCAGAGAGAAGCTGCATGTGAGTCTAGCAGACAATTGCATCACTGCCTGCAACACATCTGCTTCTGAGCTCTCTGATTTGATGATGCTCAGACAAATGTCCAGCAACTCTGTCTGCTGGCGTTCATCCAGCAAGATGGGAACCAACAGTTCCGAATTGATCTTTCGGCCTTCTTGTTCGATGCTGGGCAAGTGGCACAAGCCGTCCAGAGTAAGCAGCAAAGGAGTTATCCATCTGGGCAGAGGCTCACCGGGGATTTTGCTCAGAGCAGCCGTAGCCATAGAGATCAACTGGGCAGGAATGGTGCTCTCTGCAATTGCACTGCGCATGTGTGCATGAAGCACCAACAGAGCCAGAACGTGCAATCCATTGAACAGAGCCAAATCCTGATGTTCCTCCAGAGACTCATCGATCTTGGTACCCAACACAATGATGGTTTCCTTGGCCTGATCCAATTCCTTGCACTGATTGAGCAGCAGTTCTGTAAAGGGCACAGCCACTCCTTCATTGCCGTCCAACAAGGAGAGACTGTTTTCCAACAGGGTGTTTTGCAGTGCCGCAAACAATTCCTCCTTGGAGAGTGCCGGCTGAACGGGAACTTCGGGTTCGGCTCCTTTGCCTTTGGCATCGGCCGCTGCTCCACTGATAGCCAAAGCCGCTGCCTTTCCCATGTCCTGACCCAGCGACATAGCCAGAGCCATCGCCAGATCATCATCGTCACCCTCCACTTCGTCGGATTCCTGCAGGGGATTGGTCAGGATCCATTCCATGGCCTGTTCCAGATTGTTGTTGGTCTGGCGCAGAGCATCTTCGGCCTGAGCCCGATCAAAACCCATCACTACCAGCGTTTCGATGTACTCGGGCGATGCCTGCACAATAGGCTGGGCCTCTCCTGAATTCTCCAAACGGGAATACTGGAGGGAGCTGCCTTCTCCGCCCTTGTCGCTCATCATGAGATTCTGAATCGCCGAGAGCAACTCAGAAGTGAACTCCAGAGGGTACAGCGATACGGTCTCGCTCTTCCAGATGGGCAGAATGGCTTGCAATACGTGAATCTGGAGCTTTTCGGCAAAGTTTTTGGGGTCGAAACGAGCCTCCTTTCCTTGAGCAGTCTTGAAGGGTGTAGTTTCAGCCACCATTTGTTTCATCAGTCGCGAATCAAAGATCTGTTCGTAGTCGACCAAAGAGCGCAGGAGCTTGCCATAAGTGGCCAAGGCATTGGTCAGACACTTTTGCAGTTTCGCTTGGTGTTTGGAAGACAGAGGCGCGCTCGAGGAAGACTCTTCGCTGCCGGGCGATTTCTTCTTCAAACCAGCGAGTTCAAACAGTTCGGGATTCAGGAGCCACTGGCAGGCCTCAGAAACCTTCTGCAATCCTCCTGCCTGTTCCAACCAGTACAGCAGCAGAGCATGCGTTTCTGTTTCTTGATTTCTGCGTCCCCAATACATCATGGGGTTGGCATCGTTCCCGCCAAAAAGCAGAGAGACAAGTCCAGTCAGCACGTCTCCCAAGTACCCAGTCTTCTGAACCATGCTAACAGGGTCCGACACTTGAGGAGGCCACTGAAAGTTGGTGATAAGCATTTTGGCCAGAGCTTGCATGTTCTTAGAGACCATGGCATCGTTTGGCTTGCGCACATAACTTCCCATTGCCCGAACCAGACCCCTAGACAACTGGAAAATGTTGCTAACAAGTGCAGTAGCAGTAGTAAAGGTTTTCTTGGAGCGGGCTTTGCTTTTAGCATTTGCGCTGTCAACTTCCATGGGAACGGCTCCTCCCTCAGACTCAGCGACAGATTCCGAAGACTGCCCCAAATCTCCTGAAGCTTCTCCTTCATCACCGCCAACGTCTCTGCCGCCTCCTAACTCTGCCGCCACTCGATTGTGGGACAAACGCAGAGCAGAGCCATCTTCGGCAAACATTTCCGACAGGCGGCGAAGGCGCTGGGCCGGATTGTTGGCACGCGAATAGTTTCTCTTCTTGGGACGTTCGTTTTCCGGAGTGAAATCATCCAAAACGCCTGCCGTTTCCCACAAGAGTTCTCTGTGCAATTCACCCAGTCCAGTGCAGACTGTAATGGCATTGCTCTTTGTCCACTCGTGCAGAGCCACACCAGAGGGGCGAACGTCTTGCTCCATGACCAACTTGGTCAAGAGATTGGTGTACGTCATAATTCTGAACAGCAACTTCCAAGTAGCAGAGTCTCCATCTATGTACTTGCGGTTCTCGACTTCTTTCAGCTTCACTAGTTGCTGAGCCAGACGATTCATCAAACTGCGCAGAAGTTGAGGGACATAATTGGCAGCCAGACAGAGACAGGCCATAGTGACAGTGTCCACTCCTGCAAGGTTGTCTGAAGACAATCCATCGCCCAGAGCAGGCAAACTGAACAAATCAAGCATGGCTTCCACCCACTTTTCCTCGCCGGAAATGTCAGGATCGCTTCCCAAGAACGATTCCAAGAATCGACCCAAGTGTTTGTAGTACGTACAGAACAGCTTGTATTCTTTGGAAGGCTCATCACCAATCTCTGGAGAAGCAATTTCATTGCCCAACTCGATGACTTTCTGGATGAGAGAGTAGCAGGCATCCAAACCTCCAGGTTTCATCTGAGGGTGGTGACGAAGGAGTTCGCTAAAAGCCGAGCCCAACATACCAGAAGTGTCACCTGCCAGTTGCTCGACAAACTGTTCAGTGGTAAACACAGACAGCATAGTATGCAACAATTTGCCTTCCAGGATCTTGTTGATTCCTTCACGGTTCAGGCAGATAGCACTGAGGGCATTGCAGAGCGAACACAAAACCTCCGAAGTTGGACTGTCCATGCGACGGATGGCATCAATCACAATGCCAGGGAGTCCAGTGTCGTTGATTACTCCGTAACTCGAAGGCTCGGCCTGAATGATTTCGCCAAACAGCGACAAGGCCAAGCAGTAAGCCGCACTGCCGTAAGGCTTCCAGTCCTGAAGGATCTTGACCAGCACTTTGAACAGCCCCTCATGAGACAACCTGCCTACCAAACCCCCTCCGATACTTGGAGAGTGGATGACCAACAAGATCGTATCCATCAATGATCTGAGCAAAGTGTGATGAGGAGTGCTCACAAAGTCTTTTTGCAAATCCTCTTCTGATTCATCCTCAGGATCTTCCTCGCCTTCATCGACCATGGGTGCTTTCCCTTTGCCTTTCTCTCCCGCTTGGCTTTGCTTTTGTTCTTGGGTGATTTGGGAAATTGCTTCACTCTCCAGTCTGATTCTGGAGAGTACAGCTTCTACTCCTCCAGCGTCATTGAAGACCTGAATGACAGAATCGTTGTTGTCCATCAAAACTTCCAGAATCTTCACTCCGGTAGAGATCAGACCGGTGTGCTTTTCATCCTTAATGTGGATGAGTGGAAGAATGTTGGTCACCAATCCACTGCTGGTCAGTGAACCGTTTCCATTGACAGAACAAGAAGCCAAATGTAACAGCAGTTTGAATAGCTCCTTCATATACTCGACTGTGAAGATACTTTCTTCATCAGAATCTTGGGCAACATTGAGCGTAGCCAAGCAGGTGCGAACAAGAGAAGGGAGAGGCCCATTAACTGCATCCAGTCCTGCCGTCTGTAACAGCAGCCTCGTGCGACTGTGATCAGCTACCGCAGCGATTGAAGTCAAGACTTGCATTGCCAACAGAGAAACTCCTGAGGGATTGAAGCATCCGTGTTGCTAAATACTTCAATCAATTCCTCGATCAAGTCGGGCTCCTCCACAAAGAAGTAGGAAGTTGCACGCGACGTCCAAGTTAAGATAATCTGGGCTAGATATTGAGCTCGCACCAACTGCCGGCGAGATTCCAGATCGGGAAAGAGTTTTGCCAATCGAACTCTCGTTAGTAACGGTAGTTGAAAGTCTGTGGGCACATTGTAAAATGAGATCAAGTTCTTTGTAATTTCCTCCGCTGTTTCTTTGTACACTTCCAAGTTTTCAATATCTATCGTGACGCTGCCAGTATTAGCAGCAGGTTCACCTTCTGACTCCGAAGTTTTGAAGAATTTAAAATACAAAGAAGACCCTTTCTTCGGTAGATCGTTCGAAGGATTTCCGGATAACAATAAGGTCAAAGGAAAACCGTTGGATTTACCACCCCATCCCCGAGCCAAAATACGAATGTGCGAGCTCATAGAAGAAGAAATGGCAGAAGGAACGTCGTGTCTGAGAGCAGCTAACACTTTCAAAGCATCTTCGACCACATCCAAGTCGGAGGATACTATCAGTTTATCCATAACCTCAAATAGCTTGAACTTATTTCTGTGTTTACTGTTGTCCAACATTTGTTTGATAAAAGTTAGAATAGATGTAATCAGAGGTTTGTTTTCGGGGATATTTTCGTTGGTTCGTTTCAGAATATCCTCAAATTTTTCCAGTACTGGAACCCAATACTCTAGATTGCTCTTGCCGTAAGTCCATTGTGTGAAACTTGGCAGCAATTCTAGGAGCTGAGCTTCGTCGGCGGCAGTTATTTGTGCTACTGCCTCTCTAACGGCCACAGGAGTACTGTCCCGGGCTTTATTGTCTTCTTCATCCCCCATGTTTGAGGCAATCTGAAGAATATAAAATAATAAAAATTAAAAAAGTTTGGTCTATTGTTCCGAAATCAGGCCAATCTTCGTAAATATCTTTCAACACAAAGTTGAAACAGAATCCGAAAACTCCGTTAACCTTGATGTTTTGGCCTATTATCCTAAGGATATGAGTAAATTAAAAGAGAAGTTAAATAAAAAGTACAAG
>Ga0170475_106340969_pt1 | contig 10016 bp, 1 predicted proteins | sample Soicark_Litter_5_FD_111474 | JGI IMG/M metagenome (GOLD analysis project Ga0170475, IMG submission 111474) | Avena fatua rhizosphere microbial communities from Hopland, California, USA. Combined Assembly of 48 SPs | reverse complement strand
TTCCCCTCCGCCAAGCACGACAACCTCTGCCTACTTGTTTTCATGAGCGTGGCCACTGGCAAGTTCCACGACGTCTTCACCGATTTCAACGACGCGTTGGAACCAGCTCTTTGGCTTAGAGGACTCGTCGACGATGGTGACAAGCCCCTTAAGATCCTTCACAACGACGTCCACTCCCTTTGCCTCGGTAGCTTTTTCGAGCTCGCTGTCGCGAAGGGTAAGGACGGTGGCGAAACCAGACGCACTGGCGGCCTGGAGGTCGGCGATATCGTAACTGACGAGTGCGATCTGATGTGGGTGAAGTTCCAAAACTTCGGCGGCGCGGCCGTAGACAGACGGGTCTGGCTTGTAGCTGGCAAAGAACTCGGTTGAAATGTTGGCGTTCCAACAGACGCTGCAGTGGCGAGCGAGGTCAACGAGCGTGCGGAAAGAGAGGTTGCTGAAGGTCGCGGCAATGTATTTATCCTTGATTGATTTGATATTTTGGGGACTGTCGTCGTACAAGCCAAGGCGATGCCACACCAGGTTGAGGTGGACGAGCTGTTGCTCCGTGAACTTGTCATTGAGGCCATATTCGTCGAGGAGGTCGTCCAACACGATGCGCAGAAGGGAGTCCGACTTGAGGTAGTGGGTGCCACTGCCTTGGAGGCGAACGGCATTGATTGCCTTTGCGTCAAAACTAGCCTTCCAATTGACGGCAAACGCGCGCCAATCGTGTTTCTTCGCGAATCCGCCGGTTTGAGCAAGAGAGGCGAGTTCGGTGGCCACAGACGTTTTCCAGTCGGTAAAAGCAAACACATCAAAAATGAAAGCCTTGACATTTTGGAAGTTAGTGGGAAGCTTCTCGGTGACTACAATGGTAGAGGTCGTCACAGTTGTGGAGGGTTGAGGTTTATCGGTAGGAGTAATCGTGGCCTTGACAGTGCTATCGTAAGGTTTGGCAGCCTCAGAATCCGTATTGGCATCGTAAACGCGGTCTTCTTTGGCACCGACAGCCTCAGAATCCGTATTGGCATCGTAAACGCGGTCTTCCTTGGCACCGACATCAGAGGTGGTGCTGGGCGCCGACCCGTCACCGAGACCTAGGTGACCGATGCTACCGAGGGTACCAAGGCCGCCCTTGCCACCTTCGTATACAGCGTGACCCAGACCGGCCGACAGAGCAACAGCGCCTCCAGCAGCGCCCTTTACCGCACCGTACAAGCTCCACGATGAGCCTTTAGGGGCCACAGGCTTCGAGCCCTCGGTAACCTTGGTATCCACCACGGCAGCGCTAACAATGGGCTTGCTGGGCTTGGAGCCCTGGGCTCGAAGTTTGCCGAGTTCGTTTTTGGGGGCCTTGGCTCCGTAGACAATGTACTTATCATTGTCTTTCGTTGCGTCAACGACATTGCCGTGCCACTTGTGCTGCTTGACTGGCTTGCCATCCATAACAACATCTTCGACCACAATGTCCTTTTCGTCCACCTCGCGATTGATAACTTGATACGTGTCGCCGTTAGGGCCGCGATAGGTCTCGGTGTCTGTGATGATCCTCTCGTCCTTGATTTCCTCGACAATTACTTCACCTTTGGGACCGTTGCGGCGACGGAACCAGCCTCCAAGCCCGCGCACGACTTCGTAAGCACCAACACCACCGGCGATGACGGCACCTGCGCCCAAGAGAGCTGCATCCTTGGCAACCGTGGTAACGTCGCGGCCGACCGTCTTAGCGCCATCCTCGGAGCTGTGCACGAGATCGCCAACACCGTGGACGACGTAGTTGGAGCCGTCCTTGGTCGCGTCGACGATTCTTCCGAGCCAGGTGTTGCGCTTGGCGGGCTTACGATCAACGATGACTGTCTCCTCCACAATATCTTTCTCTGGCACCTTCTCGTTGTAAGCGACAAAGACCTCACCATTGGGCGTCGTGTAGTCCTTGACCTCTTCGACCGTCGCCTTGCCGTTAGCCTCTGGCTTGCGTTTGAACCACCCGCCAGCACCACGAACGAGCTCGTAAGTACCCAGACCGAGAGCACCAGCGCCAACGACAGTTCCGACAACGACATCCTTTGCAAGGCCGCCGGTGTCCTTGGCAAGGACCTTGGTGCCGTCAGCGGTAGTGTGAACAACATTGCCAATGCCGTGAACAACGTAGCCAGTGCCGTCCTTTGAAGCGTCAACGATGCGACCGCCCCAAGTGGGGCGCTTGGTCGGCTTGCCGTCAACCACGACAGTCTCGTCGATAATCTCCTCAGCCTTTACGGGCTGGTTGTGCGACGCGTAGACTTCTCCATCTGGGCCGTAGTACTTGGTTTCTCCAACATCCTCCACCTTGACTTCCTCGACAACTTCCTTGCCGTCCGCTGCTGGCTTGCGCCTGAACCATCCACCTATACCACGGGCGAGCTCGTACGCGCCAACGCCGACCGCTCCAACGCCGGCGGCAGCACCACGAGAAATGGTTTTGGTTCCATCAGCTGCGGTCTCGACAACATCCCCAACACCATGCACGACGTAGTTCGCACCTTCCTTGGTAGCATCAACGGCACGTCCTAGCCAGGTCAGTCGCCTCGCGGGCTTGCCATCAACCACAACCGTCTCCTCGATGATGTCTTTGGCTTCGACGGGTTCGTTATGCACCGCGTAAACCTCGTTGTCAGGCCCATGATACTTGGCCTGTGGAGCCTTGGAGGCGATGTCTTCGTGCTTGACCTCAACGAGGACCTCCTTGCCATCAGGGGTGGGCTTGCGATGGAACCAGCCACCAACGCCGCGGACGAGATCGTACGCACCCAGACCGACAACTCCAACGCCGAGCGCAGTGCCAACCGCGGCTATCTTGATAGCATCCCCAACATTATGAGCGACCGACTTTGTTCCATCAGCGGCGGAGTGAACGATATCTCCAACTCCATGGATGGTGTAGTTGGCTCCATCTTTGGTGGCATCAACGACACGGCCCAACCAGGTGAGGTGCTTGACGGGTTTGCCATCGACAATGACGATCTCTTCCTTGATATCCTCCTCCTTGACCGTTTTATCTGCAACTGTGTAAGTTTTGCCGTCGGGGGCCTTGTAGGTCGTGTCGGTCTCGATCTCCTCCTTTTTAATCACCTCCTCCTCGATGATTTCACCCTTTGGTCCTCTCTTGTGACGTATCCACCCACCTGTACCGCGAGCAAGTTCACCCAAGCCGGCAGCTGTACCGATGGCCGCGTCTTTGGTCGCTTTGGCAGTGTCTTTTGTGACGACCTTGACGCCTTCCTCGGTCACTACCACAGCGTCGCCAACTCCGTGGATGATGCACTTCCCACCTTCCTTGGTTGCGTCTACGATTTTTCCGAACCAAACCAAACGCTTGGCCTTCTTTCCGTCGGGCAGGATGACCTCCTTCTCGATGACGTCCTTTTCATCAACCTCCTTGTTAACAACGATCCAGTTTCCGCCGTCTTTGCCCGTGTAGACCGAGTCGATCGACTTTGTGCCGTCAGGTGTGGTGTGAACAGTGGCGCCGACGCCATGAATAGAGTAATTGTCCCCATCCTTGGTTGCGTCAACAACGTTGTCACGCCAGGTGAGCTTCCTGACCGGCTTGCCCCTGGCAACGACGGTCTCCTCCATAACCTCAGAGGCTGGGACTTCATCCTTGGCGGCCGCGTAAACATGACCGTCAGGTCCGTAGTATTTGGTGGCCTCGGGACCCTTCGAAACGATCTCTTCTGCCTTCACCTCTTCCTCGACGACCTTGCCATCAGAAGTTGGACTGCGACGGAACCACCCACCAACGCCCCGCACGATCCCATACGCCCCCAGTCCAGCACCGATCACAGCACCGACGGCGACTTCCTTGGCCAGATTGCCTGCACCACGAGCAAGGACGCGAGTCCCATCAGCGGCAGTTACGACGGCGTCACCAACACCGTGAATCACGTAGCCGGCGCTATCTTTCGTAGCATCAACGACACTGCCGAGCAGAGTCAAGCGCTTCACAGGCTTTCCGTCCACGACAACAGTCTCTTCGATGACCTCATTCGCACTGTCCGGCTTATGGGCGGCTTCATATACTTCGCCATCGGGTCCGTAGTACTTTGTATCGGCGACATCCTCCACCTTGATTTTTTCCTCAACGACTTTGCCTTCAGAGGTCGGTGTGCGACGGAACCACCCACCAGTTCCACGTGTAACCCCAACGGTTGGAGTATCATTCACCGTCTTGTCAGCGTCCTTCTCTAACGTCTTTGTGCCGTCCTCCATCGTCTCGATCTTGTCGCCCAAACCGTGGACCACGTAGTCATCACCCACTTTGGTAGCGTCGACGACATGGTCCGACCAGGTAAGACGGCGAACGGGTTTGCCTTTTGTGACAACTGTCTGCTCGATGATGACGTCGGACTTGATTTCTTCTTTTGGCACGGCATACACCTCACCGTCAGGACCGTAATATTTGGCTTCCTTGATGTCGTCGGACTTGACTTCCACCTCGATCACCTCACCGTTTTCCGCAGGCTTACGATGGAACCAGCCACCAACACCGCGAACGAGATCGTAAGTCGTACCAGCTCCGCTGGCCGCCCCGCTCACCACAGTCTTCCCAATCGACTTGGTGCCGTCAGCCGCCGTGTTGACAACCTCACCGACGCCATGCACGATGTAATTACCACCAGATTTCGTGGCATCAACGACGCGACCGAGCCAAGTGAGCTTCTTTTGGGGCTTGCCATCGACGAGGACGTCTTCTTCAACGATATCATCAGCCTTGACCTCCTCCTTGGTGGCAGCGTAGACGTCGCCATCAGGTGCAAAGTACTTGACGCCTTCGACATCATCGACCTTGACCTCCTTCGGGACCATCTTGCCTTCCTCGTCTTTCTCATGACGGAACCATCCACCAGCACCACGGACGAGCTCGTACGCACCGAGACCAACGGCGCCGACGCCGACAGCAGAGCCCACGACAAGGCTCTTTGCTGCTGTGCCGGCGCCACTAGCGACCGTCTTGACTCCGTCCTCTGTGGTATGCAAGGCTTCTCCGATACCATGCACGGTGTAATTGGCTCCGGCTTTCGTGGCATCAACGACGCGACCGAGCCAAGTGAGCTTCTTTTGGGGCTTGCCATCAACGACGACAGTTTCTTCGACGATCTTATCCGCCTCGATTTCTCCTTTAGTTGCAGCGTAGACTCCGCCGTCGGGGCCGTAGTATTTCTTGTCCTTGACGTCATCAGCCTTGACTTCCTCATGGACTATTTTTCCATCGACGTCCTTACCACGGAACCACCCACCAGCACCACGTACAAGCCCGTAAGCGCCGAGTCCCAAAGCACCGACACCGACTGCGACATTCTTAGCGAGAGAGCCGGTATCCTTGGCGGCGACCTTGGTGCCATCGGCTGTGGTGTGAACGACATCACCGACGCCATGAACAACATAGTTTGCGCCATCTTTGGTTGCATCAACGACACGATCGTGCCAGGTGAGACGTCTTGTTGGCTTGCCAGCTACAACCACCGTCTCCTCGGTAATGTGCTCGGCCTTGACGGGCTCGTTACGAGAAACATAGACTTCGCCATCGGGTCCGTGGTACTCCGCGTGCTTGACATCCTCCGGCTTGACCTCCTCCTCGACGACTTTTCCCTGGGAATTCGGCGCGCGGCGGAACCACCCTCCCAAACCGCGAACGAGCTGATAGCCACCAGCACCCACCTCACCGGCCCCACGAACGGCCTTCTTGACCCCATCTTCGGTAGTGTGTACGACATCGCCAGCACCGTGAATGACATAGTTCGAACCGTTCTTTGTAGCATCGACGACACGTCCGAGCCAGGTGAGTCTCTTTGCAGGTTTACCATCAACCTCAACGATTTCTTCTTTGATGTCCTCTTCCTTGACGGTTTTGTCGACGATGTTGTACACATGTCCGTCAGGCGCCTTGTAGGTTGTATCGGTCTCGTCAATCTCTTCCTTCTTGACCTCGATTTCCTCGACGACTTCACCCGTGGGTCCCTTCTAGCGACGCAGCCACCCGCTGGCTCCGCGAACAAGCTCTCCGGCGGCGGCCTTGGTTCCATCTTTGGCAATGACAGCCGTGTCGCCGACACCATGGATCACACATTTGCCGCCTTCTTTGGTAGCGTCGACGATCTTTCCGAACCAGACAAACCGCTTCTCCTTTTTGCCGTCAGGCAGAGTGACCTCCTTCTCGATGACATCCTTCTCGTCGACTTCTTTGTTTGCGGTAACCATTTTCGAGCCGTCGGGGGCATAATAGACATCATCGGTGATCTTCTCGTCGGTAACTTTCTCTTCGATGACCTTGCCGTCAGACGTGGGCTTGCGGCGGAACCACCCGCCAGCGCCTCGAACGAGCTCGTATGCACCCAGGCCTGTAGCACCGGCAACGACAGCGGCGCCCTTAGCAACCTTCTTGGTACCATCCTCAGCTGTGGTCACTGCAGCGCCAATACCGTGCACAGTGTAGTTCGCGCCGTTTTTGGTTGCGTCGACGATGCGACCGAGCCACGTGAGCTTTTTGACAGGCTTGCCGTCAACGACAATGGTTTCTTCAACGATATCATCGGCTTTGACCTCCTCCTGAGTGGCAGCATAGACATCCCCATCAGGTGCGTAATACTTGGCGTCTTTGGCATCATCGGCATGGACCTCCTTCGTAACAATCTTGCCTTCCTCGTCTGGCTTGTGAGTGAACCATCCACCGGCACCTCGGACGAGATCGTACGCGCCATGACCAACGGCACCGATTCCAGCTGCCGTCACGACAGCGGCATCCTTAGCCACATTACCAGCTCCATGTGCGATCTTGCCAGAGTCACGGGCCACAACTTGCGTGCCATCTTCAGCTTTTGTCAACGCATCGCCGACACCGTGTACGGCGAATTTGGCACCTTCTTTGCCCACATCCACCAGTCGCCCAAGCCAGGTCCAGCGTCTGACTGGCTTGCCGTCGGCAATGACAGTTTCTTCGGCCACATCCTTCTCGTCAATCTTCTCGTCCGTAACTTTGTAGACTTCGCCATCAGGACCATAGTACTCGGTATGCTTATCTTTTTCCGTGATATCCTCGGCCACCTCTTCGATTTTGCCGTCGCTAGTGGGTCTGCGACGGAACCATCCGCTAGCGCCACGGATGAGCCGGTTCGTGCCATCGCCAACAACACCTGCTGTCCCGACCGCCACGTCATCGACATCGCGCACAACCGTCTTGACGCCACCTGCCGTGGTGCTCACGACATCGCCGACGCCATGAACACAAAGGTTGGCACCGTCCTTGGTAACATCAACGAGACGCCCGAGCCAGGTGAGTTTCTTGAGAGGCTTGCCGTCAACGACAACCTCCTCTTCCTTGATATCCTCCTCCTTGACGGTTTTGTCGACAGCAGTGTACACATCACCATCGGGCCCCTTGTAGACCGTGTCATTCTCGACCACCTGTTCCTTCTTGACCTCGACTTCCTCGATGATCTCGCCCGTGGGTCCCTTCTTGCGACGTAGCCACCCGTCATCACCACGAACAACTTCGTACACGCCGGCTCCGAGCGCTCCACCGGTAGGGGCTTTAGCGCCCTTGGGGACGACCTTTGCTCCCTCATTCGTGGTAACAACCGAGGGGCCGACGCCATGGACCACGCACTTGTCGCCTTCTTTGGTAGCGTCGACGATCTTTCCGAACCAGACAAGCCGCTTCGCCTTTTTGCCGTCAGGCAGAGTGACCTCCTTCTCGACGACATCTGTCTCCTCGACTTCTTTGTCGGCAACAATCATCTTCGTACCGTCGGGGGCCGAATAAACCTTCTCGGTGATATCCTCCTTCTTGACCTTTTCCTCAATGATCTCGCCCTTTGGTCCTCTTCTGAGACGTAGCCACCCGCCAGCTCCGCGAACGAGTTCGTATGCTCCCAGACCAACAGCGCCAGCGCCGACCACAGTGCCGACCGCAACGCCCTTGGCAACATCACCAACGTCATGAGCGATTGTCTTTGTTCCATCGGCGGCAGTTTGAACGACACCTCCGACGCCATGAACGACGTAGTTGGCTCCGTTCTTTGTAGCATCGATAATGCGGCCCAGCCACGTGAGGCGCTTGACGGGTTTGCCATTGACAACGACAGTCTCTTCCTTGACGTCCTCCGCCTTGACCGTCTTGTTCGCAACTGTGTAAGGGCTACCGTCGGGGGTCTTGTAGATCGTGTCGGTTTTGATTTCCTCCTCCTTTTTAACTTCCTCCTCGATAACCTCACCCTTTGGTCCTATCTTGCGGCGTATCCACCCTCCAGTTCCGCGAACGAGCCCGTACGCACCGAATCCGAGCGCTCCGGCACCGAGGATGGAGTCCTTGGCAACAACCTTGACTCCATCCTCAGTGGTGACGACAGCATCTCCAACACCGTGAATGAGGTACTTGCCGCCATCCTTTGTGGCGTCGACGATCTTGCCGAACCAGACAAAGCGCTTCGCCTTTTTACCGTCGGGCAAAATGACTTCCTTCTCGGCAACGTCTTTCTCGTCCACCTCCTGTTTGGTGACCAACCATTGCGAACCGTCAGGCGTACTGTAAACCTTCTCGGGGACATTGGCTGTGTCCTTGACTACCTCCTCCTCAAGGATTTCACCTCCAGGTCCACGGCGCCTGCGCAGCCAGCCAGCCGTGCCGCGCACCAACTCGTACGTGCCAACGGCAACTGTGCCCCCAATGATGGCGCCGTCCTTGGCGATGGTCATGACCCCGTCGGCAGTTCTCTCGACTACTCCTTCGACACCGTTTACGACATAATGTGTTCCATCCTTGGCAGCGTCGACGAGCCTTCCCCACCAAGTCCTCCTGGGCACAACCTTGCCGTCAACCTCGACGTTAGTCTCGATGATTTCGCTTTCATTGACTTTGACGGGCTCCTTGAGCTTGTGAACGACTTCGCCCGACGGCACAGAAGTAGTGCCTGAAACGGCAGCGCTAGCGAGCGGGTGCTGCACGGCGACGACATCCCCGGCGGGAAGATATTGATTTGGTTGCTTGTCGTTCTGAGGCTTGGGCTTATCTAGACCACCGTAACCTGGTATCTTGTCTCCGACAATAGTCTCCTTCTTAGCGTCCTTGTCGTCAACCTCGGTAACGTAGGTAGTAGGCTTTTCACCCCCAGAGATACCGCCCTCAATACCAGTTGAGTAAGCTCCCTTGGGCTTGGGCTTGGGCTTGGACTTATCGTAGACGGGAATGAGAAGGGTCCAACGTTGATGAGGGTGCTCGTCCTTGTGATCGAGATGCTTGCGGTCCTGGAGGTAGAGTTGAACGACTTCGTCTTTGACTTGCGTCGTCTCCTTCAACCCGATGACGAAGAGGTGGTGCTCTATCCAGAATACGTGACCGTCAGCCTCGATAGCCCAAGTATGGTTCGCGCGCGGGGTTGTCGTCAGGATGAGCTTCTTGCCGTTCTCAGTGCGGCCTTTGGCATCCAAAGCCTGGTGAGTCTTTTGATTGACGAGCAATCCGTTCTGGTAGAGCCAGAGCTGTGCAAGAAAATCTCTGGTGCGGATTTTGCGGAGCGCTACGGTGCCATCGTCAAAGGCCTCGAGCACGTAGCCCTGCTGGACCGACTTGATGAAGAACTCCTGGTTGGGGAAGTGGGTAGCATGTTCGAGTGACTTGAAACGCGTGATGTACGAGTCCGAAAGCTCGTCCTTTGACCTCGTCAGAGTTTCGGCGCGCTGCAGAATATGTTTGCTCTCCTCCTCCGGAACGACAACGACGTCGTCGGAGGAACTATCATAACTCGGCTGAGAGGCGGGGTCCCCGGTAGGCTTATAGCTGGTAGCAGGTGCTGCAGGGCTCTTGCTTGGCTCATAGCTGGTAGCAGGTGCTGCGGGACTCTTGCTTGGCTCGTAGCTGGTAGCAGGTGCTGCAGGACTCTTGCTTGGCTCATAGCTGGTAGCAGGTGCTGCGGGACTCTTGCTTGGCTCATAGCTGGTAGCAGGTGCTGCAGGGCTCTTGCTTGGCTCATAGCTGGTAGCAGGTGCTGCGGGAC
>Ga0170475_109746656_pt1 | contig 10018 bp, 1 predicted proteins | sample Soicark_Litter_5_FD_111474 | JGI IMG/M metagenome (GOLD analysis project Ga0170475, IMG submission 111474) | Avena fatua rhizosphere microbial communities from Hopland, California, USA. Combined Assembly of 48 SPs | reverse complement strand
GACGGCTCCTTCACCGACGCCCACAAACAAACCCTCATCGACGCCCTCGCCGCCGCCGGCGTCGCCCACACCGTCGAGACCTACCCGGCCAAGCACGGCTTCGCCGTCCCCGATCACATGGTCCACGACGACGACGCCGCCGAGCGCCACTACGCCGCCCTCGGCGCGCTCCTCCGCCAAACCATTACGCCGTGACAGGGCAAGTGCCTTGTCTCCGGCCGGACCCCACGTTCCGGCCGGCGTGCCGTTGCCACCGCGGGCGGGCGCGGCGTGAAGGGCCGAGTCGCGCGCGGAGGTGCCGAAGCGACAGGAGTAGACGGTGCGTGGGCGCGCGAAAGATCATGGGAAGGTCACGGTTATCTCGCAAAGTACCAGTCATGGAACCGAGCCGCGATTAATGGCGTTCCGTCCGCCGAGTGCCAGACCGGCAAGTCACCAGTGTGCGCGCCGTTCGACGCCACGAACTCTACGTGAACGAAAGTCGTAGAGAATGCACCGTGGGCGGTTGCCCGCATGGCGATTCCGCCGCGAGGCTCAGCGCGCTCCAACGTCAACGGGGCTATCCCGATCATCCCGATAGCGTACGCCTTCAGTGACCTCCGATCGCCCTCCGTCGGCAATTGAAACATCTGCGAAGATATCACAGCAATAGAACCCGCATTAATCGCAGCAAAGTGGCTATGGACAAGGTTGATGGCAGATCTCTCTTCATCAGTCATTTTCATCGTCATCACTGTCCGGATTGTGTGACGACCAATGCGGCGCAAAAATTATTCCATCCGGTCCGGCAAAGGCATCGACAAAAACCTCGCCGGATCCGGCAAATGTTACGGTGTACTGAATCATCCGGAATTCGGCGGCCTCTGAAGCAGAATATCCGAGCAACATGAGATCATCAGTGACCGTCCGATTATTTACACCGCCGATATCCTCCTGGTCGACAATTTGAAGATTTTCCACTTTAGTTAAACCGAGATTTTTATTCGCCAAAAGGGCAGAGTTAATGGCGTCCTCAGGGGCGTAGAATTGTCGTCGCTGTGCATCGTTTAGAACATGTGCCTCAGTGCCGGCGCCAAACTTAGACATCCAAGTATGGAAATTATCGGCTCCACCCTTGTTGCGATAATTTCGATATTCTAGTGCTATCCGGTAGTGCGTCCCACCCGGCACGTCGCTAGCTCTCGGGTTGAAGCTTGCCAAAGCTGCCGCTCCGATCCCGAGATTAATAATCGCCGCGCCCAGACCAACCCCACCAACGACACCCATTTCTGTGGCCAACGCTGCAACGGTACCGGGTATCGGCGGTGGACTTTTCGGAACGACAGTGAGGGCGGTTTCGGTGGATGCTGCTACTTCCGGTGCGGCGCGGGTCGCGGCGACACCGCCAGCGAGCAGCAGTGCTGCGTCCTTCTCTTGCTGCTCTTCCGCCATTGCCGTGAGGTGAGGAGTGTGGTCGACGCCATCTCCTCGCGCGGTGCCGGTGTTGAGCCAATTGAAAATTGAATCGACGAGCCCAGGCTCATCCGCTTCCCCTTTCTTGCATCGCTTGCTACTAGCGTTCATGTATGGTTCGCAATTTCCCTCGGCCGACTTCAGTCCAAGTGGATCTCTGAGATCAATTGGATCTCCAACCACGTACGCATAGAGGCCCGAGGAGTCGACATTGCCAAGCGGATCCTTTGTCAAGAATGAGTGAAGGTGTGTTGCGTAAACGCGGTTCCGAAGGTCGACGAGCTTCGTCCGTGCATGGAGACGTGCGCCCGCAATGCCGAAGCGTTGGAGCACATCGCTCTTATTTGCGCATCCCGCGGTGGCACCACCTGTCGGCCGCGAGACTAGCAGAACTCCAACCGTCGCCTCCTTTCCTTCGACGCAGGTCGAACCAGCGTTGTTCCTCAGCTCGCGCTCACCCCACGGATCAAGCATCGCCTCTTCCGCAACGGGATTCGCCGTCGCGTCCATGTCGACGGCGGCTACCGCGTCGCCGCGTGCGTCGGTGCCAATGACGTAAGCCTTCTTTGTCTTATTGGTTTGGCCAATGGATGCGGACAACGGCACATCAACGCCTGGAGCATGTGTCGCCGTGAACAAGATCGTGGTGCTCCCGAGAGTCGTTTCCTCAATGACGTTCGGCCCGCTGTACTCGAGAAAAGCATCCTCTGTTGTCGTTGCCGGGACGCCCTGGTTGTAGCGAGTTACCATGCGCCGTTCGATTCGACGGCGGCCCAAGCCATCGTAAGCGAGACGCAGCTCTTCACCGCTTGTGCTCGTAACTTGGATCAGTCGATCGAGCTTGTCATATACGTACGTGAGATCGCCGTCATTGGACAGACGAGTTCGAGAGTCAAGCGTCTGTGTGCGCCCGTTCGCCGCCGTCTGTGGAACGCCGGGTACACTCGAATCAACAGAAGCTGTGTAGCTGCGAGACTGATGATCTGCGGTTGCTCCGGTAAGCATGTCGGCCTGCGTCAGGCTCGCGCTTATCGTCGCGTCCGGTCCCGTCACCGCGTTGAAGCCTGTGTCTTCGACGCCCAGCGCGGTGTTCACATTGGTCAAGAACGTTGTCCGGCTCATCAAAGTCGCGGTGTCGACCTTGAAGGATCCGAGGCGCCCGAGACCCTCGAACTTGAAGCCGCGCACTGTTTGACCGAGAAGGTTCGCGCCGCCGCGGCGCTCCGCCACGATTCGGCCCGTCGGGCCGCGCAGGACATCAACTTGAACCGCCAAGGGCGGCGTCGTGTTGCCTAACGTCGTTGACGTCGAGATCGAAGACTCGGATACGTATCCAAGGGCGTCGCGCCGTTTGATCACGTCGAAGTACTTCGTTGCCACACCTTGCGGCTGGTTGCGGACCTCGGCGCGCACCCAACGCCCGCCTTCAGCGGAGATGATGCTCGCTATCGTTCTCGAATTCGTCCCGGCCGCAGTATTTACGCGATCTATCTCGTTGAGAGTTCCAGTCGCGCCAGAGAATAGGTACGTGATCTTTTCGCTTGCATTCGTTGTCATCGACGTTGGACCGACAAATGCGAGCGGTTGAGTCCAAGTGTCCTTACCGAGAAGGACGTCGTTCTGGCCTGCGAGCCACAGCGGTGTAGGGATGCCCGAAGATGGAAATGTCCCGCGGGTTTCGTCCGTCAAAAGCCTTCCGAGCGAGTCAAAGGTGAGGTTTGTCTTGATCGTAGGCCGCCCAGTCACGCTCGCAGCGTCCGAGACGTTGAGGTCGTTGATCGTGACGGGACGATCTAGCCCATCGCGCGTCCAAGTCCGTGCTTGAGCACCGTCGATGTTGAGTTGCGACATAGCGGCAGAGTTCGCCGGGGCGGATGGATAGATGTAGTCAAAGTTTCGAGGTGTCGAGGTCTTCCCCCTTGAGGCCTGTACCAGTCGGCCCGAGCCGTCGTAGGACACTTGGTGGAAGTATGCGTTCGATCCCGCGCCGCTGTCGTCGCGACGGAACCTGCCTGCAGAGTCGTACGTGGTCGTCACAATCGGCGCGCCTTCCGGCGTCTCGACGTGGACTTCACCGAGAGGAAAAAACGACTGAGTCGTGGCCCGAAGTTGAGTTCCGGCGGCGTCGAATTCTCGCACGGTAACCGGGCGGCCACCCATGTCCAAGGAAATCTCCGTTCTGCGCCCGGTCGCGTCCGTTTGACTCACGACGCGTGACATCGAGTCATAATCGACCGTAGAAATACGATCGATATTGTTTCCAAGATCTCTCACAAACGTTTCAAATGGACGTTCCGCCCCGTCCAACAGAGTCGTGACGCGAACCGAATGGCCGGCAGCGCCTACTCCCTCGGCGACGACACTTCTCGTCGCCACGCTCTGGAACAAGCTCGGCGTCGGCGTAACGGCAACGCTTCCAGTCGGCGACGCCGCGGTCGCGAGGCCGAAGCCGTCATACGTTGCCTGAGTCGCTGTCGTCGTGCCTTCAGGAAGAATATAGTTTACGCGGAGGGCGTAGTCGTATTGAAGCTCCTCGCTTGCCCATTCGTCTGCAACAACGGAAGCACCTGGCAACGGTGTCGGAAGTCCGACGACGCTCTTACCCTGTGGAGCCGCGTAGCGGTGAAGGAAACGCGGCGCGCCGAGGGTGTTCCGGACCGTCCTTGTCGCCCTGAAACGGCGGCGAATGCCCGTTCCGTCATCGCCATTGATTTCGCTAAATGTCTCACCGCCCATCTTATCATAGCGAAATGTCTCGATCGTTCCCGCCGCCGATGTGAAGCCCGCCTGCGTCAGAGGTGCGTGAGTCTGTCTGTCGCTGAGGCGTCCGAGTTTGTCGTAGCGCAGAAAGGTTTTGAGCGATGAGCCTGTTTGAATGCCCGTTGCCCGTCCCATAACGTCGTACGCCGTGGTCGTCGTAACATCTGGGTTCGGGGCGCCGCGGATCGTCATCGAAGTGATCAAGCCTGCGCTGTTGCGCACGATGTCGGCCTGCCCCCAATCGGGATCGACTTCCGGATGGACCTCGCCTGCTGGTTCATCCTCCAAGTCGAGAAATGGCGCATGATACGCGGCGTTCGAAATGATTGGAGGCAATGCGCTCGACTGTCGTCGGCTCGTTACAACTGTCCGCGAGTACTGTGGATACGCACTACATGCACCGTCGACGAGTTCCCTGCAGGACCCTAGACTTACTCCTAGATTCGCCCAGCTATAAACGTCGGAGCTTAGCAGGGTACCAGTCGAGAGCTGGGTCGCTTTTGATGTCTGCAGCTGTCCACGGACGTCGTACGTGTTGGTGACGACGAGGTCGGTGGGTGGCTCTTCGGTGACGATTTGCCCCAGGCTGTTTCGTGTAGTTATCACTGCGGTCGCCGGCTCAAGGTTTCGCGTCGTCTGACGCACACCGCCGAGCGGGTCGTAGACATAGTCGGTCTTGTCCAGGTCAGCCATAGCCGTCGATGTTGGTGTCCGAAGGACCGTTGTTCTCGCCAGGGGACCGCACGCGCAGCGGCACACACCAATACTGCCGGTGCCCGACTCAGCATCGTCGAGACTATCATAATATTCGTATTTTATCCGGTCCTTATCACCGGCGGCGCTCTTCCATGCCAATGCTGTGCCGCTCGTATTACGCGTTTCGCGCAGCTCGCCGCATTCGTCGCGCAGGTATCGCGTACCGACGAATCCTCCAACCCCATTTATGTCGGTAACGCTGCCTGCAACGACCAATTGGCTAGTCAGTTCATTGGTTGTCGTTCCATCGCCATCAAGGTCAAGATTGAAAGCCGAAAGGCCCGAGGCATAGAAGCCCACTGAGCGTGCAATGCGGTTTTTTAGCGCGATCGCATCATGCGAGGTCGCCGCCATTTGTTCATAGTCGTAGAAAAATTGCCGTGTTGCACCATTCGGAAGCGTGATTAGCTTCGGTTGTTGAAATAGCCCTTCGTATGTAATCGTTGTTTGAAGCTGCGCGATTGTTTGATTCGGAAACCCACTAGTATCGTCAATGGCGTCGACGAGGCTGGTGTCGGTGGCGGCAAAGACGGTGACTGTCTTCGGCAGGCCGCGGATCAAGGTGTTTCCCGATGCGCTTCCGTCCCCGCCAAAGGCGATTGTTGTTTTGCCGCCGTCCGGACGCACTTCTTCAATGAGCTCCCCGTCTGCATTGTAGACACGCTTCGTCACGACATTGCCGGTACCAGTAGGGGACGGCTCGACGATGAGAAGCGGGAGACCGAACATGTTCATCCCGTAGGTAGTCTGACGGCCGAGGCGGTCGCGTACTTGAACGATGTCGCAGATTAGAGCCGCGTCCCACTCGAGGAGGTACCGCCGTTTACCTGCGTACTGGGGGAACTTGTCCCCCGGGATGTCAATCATGTCGTTCATGAATGGATCGGCCGCATGACGTGCTAGCAGCTGCGTGCACGTCGCATCGACCTCCTTGATGTTCGCGGTCGTGACATGCGCAGAAAGATTCATGTCGTGCCGATCGCCGACGGGCTGGCGTACTCCGAAGGAGGGCAACTCGATTGCGCCATCTAGCAGTGTGCATTCCGCTGGTTCAGTGCCGTCGGGCGCGGCATATGGATCCAATGTTACGACCACAGGCGTCGTCAGTGCGGCGGTAAACTCGGGTGGAATCGCGGCGGGTGGAACGAGCTGGCTTGTTTCCGGACTGCCACCGAGAAAGCTTGTCCGGAGGTCCGGATTGCAGTCGCCCGGGTTTCCTTGGTTCGGACAGCCCCCAGATGGAAATTCAGCGGTTGAGATCGTCGCCGGACGATCGATTCCACCAACGCGCCGAGAAAGCGCCCCCAGTGGCATCGACGTCTTCCAATGGAATGTTGGAACGACGGGAAGCAAGTTTCCGAAGCCGTCTTTGTATGCGACGGAGTTTTCGTCCGGAACGGAGTTCGCCTCCGTGATCGCGCCGTATCTCTGCATTGTTGCCCGGTCAAAGTCCGCGCTCATGGGATTCGGGTCGAAATATGTTTCGATTTCGATCGCGGTATCGTCAGTGATCTCACCGCCGTGTCTGACTCGCACGATGTTGTCGGCGATTGTCTTGTAGATTTGCGGCCACAGGTCCGGATCAGCCAGGCCGGTGCCACCGTTCGGGATCGAAGCCTGTTGGCAATGATTTCCTGAAGGGTCGTTTGTTCCGATCGCCAGGTGGTCTACGCAAAGCGCCATGTCATGAGAGATCTTCGAAACAGTTGCGTTAATCGCATTCCACAGTTGGTGACCGGGGGTGAGTTGTCCGCCTTCCGGCGTCCCGGTTGGTGAGGCGTCGATGATCGCGTGTTGGTACTCATATGAGGTGATGACGGGAATCGCTGGAGCCAACGAGGTGGTCATTCCCTGTCGTCTCACTGTTTTGAGATACGCCTCGTTGTCCGAATTGAGACCGGGCAGCTTGAAGTCTTCGTATTCGTAGGTGACTAGATTTTCGCCGCGATACGTAATGCCGGTCAAGCGGTTTCTGTTGAACGGTGGCTCATCGCCCGGCAGCTCATTAAAGTGTTTTTGATAAGTGAACTGAAACTCACGTCCGTACGAGTCAGTCACTTGAATAAGCTGAAGTGTGGCTGGTCGATGGAGATGGGCTCCGACTGAGCCTGAAAGCCATGAGTCATGGCGTCGCGAGCGCTCATCAGCGAGTGAAAGGACGTCTTGATCGAGCCATGCTCCCTGGTCGGCGGTCTCGCTTGCGTCGCGCCGACGCCATTGGAAGTCAAGGCCGAATCCCTCGGCATCCTTGATGCTCAGGAGGACGCCTGTCGGGTCGTACCGCTTGGTAATACCTCCGGGCTCCGTGAGCTCATAGCCATGTACGCCAGTCCGTAAGTCTGGAATCACGCGAATAGTTCCGAAGACACCAGGCGGTGGAAGATACGTTCTCTCCCCATTGCCTTCTTTATAGACCCAAAGCTCTTGACCGCCTTCTGCCGTGTGTCGAATGAGGCAGGGAGTCACGTCGCCGTGCGGTGCGCAGTACGTTGGCATTCCGCGGCGGTTGTATTTGAACCCTACGGGCTCAATGAGCTCTTCATAGGAGTGGGTCCAGCCCGGACCGAGCGCACCGTGCCAGCTGCCGCCCGATCGATAGTGGCGTGTAAACTCAAACGGGACACCCGGCGCCGGAAACGAAATGTCGGTCGCAGCCATGACGAGCTCGCCGTCGGCGCTCAGGATCGGATCCAAAGCAACGGTTCCGCTATTCGCGTCTTTTGGATTTTGATCGGTTTCCGCATAACGTGGATCGATTCCAAAGACGGGATGTGTCCCGCTGCGCCATTGCAGGTTCGACAGTCCGACACCGCGCACGCGTGTGTCCTCCGCCGTCGGAGGAAAATTGAACGTTGCTTTGTAGAGTCCAATGATCGAGCTGCGCTCGTCGCGCTCGGTCGGAAAGCACGCGCCGCCGGCGCGATCGTAACAAATGACGCACGCGTTCGGGTCGCCGCCTTCACTCTCGTCACAAAATTGCTTGGCGTCGTCCAGTCCACCGCTCTGTGGATTGTCCAGCCGTGGATCGTCTGGGAACAAGTCCTGGCAGTCCTCACGCCTTCCAGCAGTACAGAGGCCCCACGCTATTTCGATAGACTCTTCGACAATATCCCGTCGAATCTCGAGTTCGGTCTCATTCGGATCCATTAGGCGCGAAATGTCTGAGTCGTCGCAACCACCGCCGTTGATGCCTTCCGATGTAGATACGTGCCGGCAAATCGGATCGACTGGCGATCCTGGGTCGTCGATCCAACTGCATTCTCCCGCATTTGACGGCGTCGACGGACTTGCGCACATGCCCTGACAGTCCGAAGAGTAGTCGGTGGTAAACACTGCCCAGCAGGTTCGGTCCGTGTTCGGTCCGCCGGAAAGGATGCACGGGTCGTTTGGCGCGGTCGGCAGCGGCGCTGCACTCGGCGTGCAGTTGAGGACGGGCCCGTAGTGGTCGCAGGCGCCGCCGCACTTGCCGTGACCAGACGGGGCCTCGCCCGCGGCGAGCACGACTCCTGCGGGCACGCTTAGGCTCATCATGTCCGTGGTATCGACGCAGAACTCATGCGCGCTGCCGTTCGCCGTCGGGTCGCCACAGCCCGGGAAAGGGTGGCCTACGCCTGAATGGTCATCTGGGCAGCTTCGGTTGTACTCCATGCCTCCGGCTGCACATGGGCAGGAGAGGTCTGCGCCAGCGCGAAGGTCAAACAAGACGTAGTCTCCCCCGCTCGCTTCGTATGGTCCGAGGCCTGACGTCGTCAGCGAGGTCGGCGTATCGAGAAAACTGCGATCGTCGTAGGCAAAATTGTCATAGATTAGAACTACGTTATCGAAGACCGTGTCCTGCCCTAGGCGTGCCTTCCATCCGGCGACAAAGTCGTTCGCGTCAAGCCAACCGCTGACGTTGTTGTACGCAGTGTAATCGGGCGGCGTCGCCGAGCACACGGGTTGGTAATCTCGCTGAGAGACAAGAAGGCCCACAAGGCCGGCGACCGGCGGCGTGTTCATCGCTATCAGGTCATTGTCCTCGAAGATCTCAGGAAGCCGGCTCGTGCATGTGGCGTTGCAGAGGCCTTCTTCACCGTTTACGGGCCCATCGTCACATGCCTCCTGAGTGTCCAGAACGCCGTCGCCGCAGTGGGACGCCCTGCAGTCGAGACGACACGCGTCGGGCGTGTAATCACTACGCAGCGCGCCCGTGTCGCACCCTTCCGTTCCATTCTGCACGCCGTCCCCGAATCGAAAACACTGCGAAGGCATTGTGGAATTGAGACAGCTCCAAGTCGCTTCAACTTGGCAACCAGAATTGCAGCCGTCTCCATTTGTCGTGTTTCCGTCGTCACATGCTTCATTCGCGTCGATTGTGCTGTCGCCGCAGCTTCTATGACATACGGACGGCGCCCCGGTGCTGCATTCCCATCCAGCTTCCACCGCACAACCGCTGCTGCATCCGTCACCGTTTGTTGTGTTGTGGTCGTCGCACGCTTCGAGTGTGGCGGGGTTGTGGCGAAAGTCGGTTTTTCGTAGACCGTCGCCGCAGATCGGATGGCAACGCGCTCCAACCGTCGTAGGGCACTGATAGCCAGGATCGATCGAGCACGTGAGGCTTCCGACTGGGTTGCTGCACCCATCGCCCTGTGAGTCGGGGGCTTCGGGAGGCCCAGGTGGACCGGCATCGGGTAGTGCAGCCCCGTCGTCGCAGGTATCTGGACCACCGTCGGTCCTTCGTCCGTCGCCACAATTGATTCTGCACTGCGGAGTTACGAGTGGCCCACAACGCCAACCTGCTTGAATCGTGCAGATATTGCTTTGCTCAATGCAGCCGGGGACTCCTATGCCATTGTCGCATACTTCGTGGCTATCGAGCGTTCCGTTCATGTTGCAGCCGGACTGGCCGGTAAACAATCCTAGCGGTTCGTACTGAGTGCCGCCGGTCGCGTCGGACTCAGGGAGGCTCGGTGCATTTGGCGAAGAGTCCGCGGGTAAGACGACCCCGGCTTCGGCTTCATCGTAAGTCGAATGCGGCTCGCGCCCACACGCCGTGACCGCGAGGAAGAAG
>Ga0170475_108218134_pt1 | contig 10018 bp, 12 predicted proteins | sample Soicark_Litter_5_FD_111474 | JGI IMG/M metagenome (GOLD analysis project Ga0170475, IMG submission 111474) | Avena fatua rhizosphere microbial communities from Hopland, California, USA. Combined Assembly of 48 SPs | reverse complement strand
GTGAAATGATCGATGTTTCCCGCCGGAACGCGCTGGTCTACGACCTGAACTATCTTCTTTTCTGGCGGGCCATCAATAATTTAAATGCAACATTATGGCAGATCAAGCCCGATTATGACCTGATCGCCGATCTACGAAGTTTTTTTATCGCAACGAGGCCGGACCCTCTGGACAAGACGTGGGCGGCCGTCAGACGCCCATCCTGGCGCCTGTCGGTAGGGGATCTCCTGCTCCGGGCTCCCCAGCACGCGGAGACCGTGCTGCGGCTGGCAACACGAAATCAGCCAACGGTAGCCGTGACTGTTGCGAAGTCGGCTCCAGCTCAGCACAGGGATGTCTCCGAAACCCGGGTAGGCGGCTGGTTGCTTCTATCCCTTTCCGCCTGCGTGCTGCTCGTTGAAATTCCGATGGCCGGTTCCGTGCGTCTGGCGGGACTGGTCCTTCTTGCAGGGTGCGTGCTTCGGGCGTTCCGCTGGGCGACATGAGCGATATCGGTACGAAAGCAGACTCGGCCGGCCCAACCAGGTTCGTCGCCCGGCTGAACCGGCTTGGCCCGATCGCCACCAAGGTCGGCCAGTATCTGGCCCTTCGTCCTGATTTGCTGCCGCAGGACTACTGTGACGCGTTGCTCCGCCTCACTGACAGGGCGCCGCCGGTCGAATGGCTGGACGTTCGGAAGGTTCTTGAGGAGGAACTGGGCGAAGCACCGGAACGTATTTTCCGACGGCTTGAGCGACGGCCGGTTGCTGCGGGGTCGCTTGCACAGGTTCATCGCGCGGCGCTGGACGATGGAACCGAAGTTGCGATCAAGGTCCAGCGGCCCGGTTTGCCCGAGACGCTTGCCAAGGACACGCGGCGGCTCACGTTGGTGGCACGTCTGATTGCGCGCATCGGTGTTGACCTTCCCGTGTCGCCGGTCGAAGTGGCCGATGAGATCCGTGACTGGCTGAACCAGGAGATCGACTTTGGCCGCGAGCTCGAAAACGCGCAGCGTATGCGCCGACTTGCCCGTGGCAGCGAAATGCAGCGAATTCCCAGAATCTTTCCGCAGCTGAGTGGGCGGAGGGTTCTGACCTATGAATACCTGGGCGGCGTACCGCTAACCGATATTCTGGCTTCGCTGCGGGCCGCCCAAGACTCTGCGCCCGACCCCATCTTTTCGTGGATTGACCTGCAGACAGTTGCCGAAAACCTAATCCTCGCCACGCTGACGCAGGTTTTCCGCTACCAGTTTTTCCATGCCGACCTGCATCCCGGCAATCTGCAGGTCCTTCCCGGCAATATAATTGGATACGTGGATTTCGGCCTCTGTGACGCATTGGACGAGAACGTCAGGGCCAACCAGCAGCGCTATATCTCGGCCGTTTATGATCTCGATGAATCCCGGATCTTCCGAGCCCTTACCGAGATCCTGTTGCCGGGGCCGACCAGCGACACCGAGCAGCTTCGGCGTGACTTCGTGTCCGAGACACGCAGTCTTGAAGGGCGGCAGCAGGCCACCACGGGCGTCACTCCAGGCGGGCGTACGCCGGCATCGCTTTACATTGTAGGTTTGATGCGGGCTGCGCGGCGCAACGGCTTCAGGGTGCCGCGGCGTGTCCTGTCGCTTTACCGCGCTTTACTGACGGCCGAGACATTAAGTGCGGAACTTGGACTGGTCAGCGGGCTGCGGCGGTCCGGCCGCCGGTTTTTTGAACGACTGCAACGCGAGGAGCTGTTCTCTCAGCTCTTTGATCGCGAGCGGTTCGGCAAGGCGTTCGCCAATTCGCTGACCTTGGTGCAGGAAGGGCCGGGACGGCTCAATCAGATCATGGCTGACCTGTCTGAAGGCTCATTGCGACTAAGGGTCGAAACGACCGAGGCGCCAAGCGCTGTGCGGTTGCGAAATCGTCGAGCCCGGCTCTGGGCAGCGGCTATTATATCGGTCGGTGTCTCAATACTGTTAAGCTCACCCGCATTGCCGCAGGTCGCGAACATTTCGGTCGGTTGGCCGTTGGGGGCCCTGCTTGCCGTACTGTATATCTACTGCCTTGTGCTCTGGAGGCGCCTCTAACACGGGGACAGAACGATGATACTACTTGAGGTTTTGGCGCGGAAATTCTCCTCATCGTCCGATCCACCACCACAACGCGCCGCGTTGCGACAAGATATCAGCGAGATGCTGGTGCAGCTTCGGACTGTCGGAACCATTATCTTCTCCCGGGAATTCGCCGTACGGCTCAATGCGATTGCAATCAACAGTCCCCAACTGGAAACAGGTGTTGTCGCCTGGGTGAATCTGATTGAGGTGCTGATCCAGGGGGCCGAACAACGCTACCCTGAAGGCAATGGCCCCAGGAAGAAGGCGCAGGTGAGGTCGGCGTTGCACCAGCTTATCACCACGAATGATGTGCAAATCCCATCCGTTCCCCCTGTTCTTCAGCCGGTCGTGTTGGAAATCGTATTGGACTGGGCTGTGGACATCCTGGTTGACGGCGTCAACCAATACAATCTTTGGGACGACAGCGAGCCTTTTGCTACACATAGTGCGTTCCGCATGTTTCTGTCTGGCATGCTCAACGGGCTCCAGCCAATAGTCCAGTATCTGATGCGACTTTACGTGCAGCTGCGATACTGGCGGCCGCTGAGTCCCGAGGTCCAGGCCGCCGTCGACCGCGCTCGGCAGGAGAATCTGATTGCGACGAAGCGCGCAGCCTTTGGCACTCCCGCGGACCTCCTGCTATTCATGTCACAGCATCGCGGACAAGTGATTGCCGGCTTTAAGCTGTTTCTTGAAGTTGTGCACCAAGCTCAGCGTATTGAGAACTTAAGCGGGCCAGAAAAGAAGACATATGCTCGAGACATTGTTCTTTCACTGCTTGAGGAACTCGGCTTCCCGGTTGGTTCGGGCTTGATCGGTGCGATAGCAACTAATTTCATCGATGCGGGAATCGAGTCCGCATATAACCTGTTAAGGCGACGCGCACCGGAGCTTTTCAATAACGCCACCCAACCGGTCACAGGTGGTGAAATAAATGCTTGATTTTGGGGGCGAGTGTGGCATCATTTGTGCTCAATGGCCACAAATCGCAAGGTCCAGAAATGAACCCGCTCACGGTTCTTGCGAATATTAAGGCAGGGGGAGCTGATAATCTCGCGCGAGTACTGACGGGCATAGATCAGGCCCAGGGTGACAACTCCGCCATGCGACTGAGCGAAGACCGTCTGACGCACAGTGCCCGCTGGGCGATTATTACCGATCCCGCCACGCTGCCACGTCTTCTTTTCGCGAGTGAGTTCGACGGCGACCTCGATCCGTATCTGGATGCTCTCGCGGACCAAACTCCACAGCTTGAAGAGATCTGGGGGCGCTGCGAAGGCTTTACAGACCGTGAACATTTCAAGTCCTTTATCCGCGCGAATGCCTACCCAACCCAAGCATTCTACATAGCCTTCCGTAACGAAACGGTTGCAAGTATCCGCCGCAAGATCGCGGTCCGGTTGGAGCTAGAGGCGGCACTGGATCGCCTATCGCCGGATCTGCGGCAAATCGTTGCCGTGCTCGCCTCTCTCCCCGCCGTTGTCGGGTCCTGGCGGCGCCTCCAGGACACCTTGTCGACAACCTATCGATCCTTTCAGCGCGGCTGGCTCAATCTGGCCCTTGCGATAATTAAACCTCTTAGTCAGCTCGGACAGACAACCCGCTACTCGCGAGTGGCATCAGAGGGCTGGGATGCGCTCACGCCGAGAGCCGAGGCGCTTGCAAACATCGACGGGCAAATGATTACGATCTCAACGATCAGGTCCAGCCGCTACTGGCGCGTGCGCCTAGTACTACAGCCGGGATTTAGGCTGAATGCACCATGATCGCCTTTGCTGACGGCGCGCCATGGGCTCGACGCGCTCCCACGCCAGTGCGATTCGTGCCAAAAACCCTTTCAGGCCCTCGATCCAAGGCTGCCTATCCGATTGCGTCAGCATATCGGATCCCCCTCCCGACGGACATAACGCGCAGACCCGGCTGTAGTACTAGCTCTTGCTTTGAACGAATTTCTTGGAAAGTACGGCTGGGCACCCGGCCAGTTCGCCGATGTGGGGACGCTGCACTCGTTCCGGTGGGTCCTGATAGACGGCGGCAAGCGCATCATCTTCTTGAGCGTGTATGATGGCTCCTGGCAGAACTACATGGGCGACTTCATCGACAAGATCGTCTGGGCCTTGGATGGTGTCTACAACAACACATTGGACTATCCGATGGGTGGGATGGCGGACGTGGTGCCATTCCAGCCTGGATACTGAACCACCAATATGAACCGCAGCTTTTCTATCGCGCCTATCCCAACGAGACCGTGCTCAATCTGATTCGAGACCGCACGATCAACAACACGCTCGTTCGGATCGTGAGCGGTCGGCCCAACAGCACGGATATCGCGCTGGTGGCAGGCACGGTTTAAACCTTGGCGTAGTCCCCCTCACTGAGGTCATTGCGATGCCTGCGTCGTCTCACGAGCAACGGATGCAAGAGATCCGTCCTGATATCCAGGAAATAATTCTATCCGGCTACGGCCACCTGCCTCAGGCGACGTATCTGTTTCTCGAGTTCCAGGATGCTCTGCGGGTCCGGCAATGGCTGCGCGACCTCGTGCCTATAATTACGTCGGTAGAGGAATGGCCGACTTTGAACGGCGAGAAACAAAAGCCCCAAAACGCGGTGCACTTGGCCTTCAGTCATCGGGGCTTGCGGGCGCTCGGACTTCTGCCGGATACGCTGGCGTCATTCCCCCCGCCGTTTGTTCAGGATGTGGCAGCGCGGGCAAAGGTGCTCGGTGACACAGGCGACTCGTCACCGGAACACTGGGACCTTGGGGCTCCACATCAGGCACCATTGCATGCCGCGCTTTTGATCTATGGTGCGACGCGCGCCGACGCTGACGCCCTATTCGATCAGCAGCAGCAGGCGATTGCCGCGACAAATGGCGCCATTGTGCTTGTTGCGAGCGAGAACGGTTATCGTCGACCCGAGGAGAAGGAGCATTTTGGCTTCCACGACGGCATTTCTCAGCCCGAAATCGACGGGCTTGTCCGGCAAGAGCGCGGACCACAGGAGGTCGTCGTCTCTGGAGAGTTTATACTGGGCCATATGAATGCCTATGATCTGTATCCAGTTAGTCCTGTCATACCGGAAGCGGCCGATCCCGCCAGACGACTTCCTGCGTTTCCGGATGGCGCATTGCCCGGCTACCGGGATTTCGGCCGCAACGGCAGCTACTTGGTGTATCGAAAACTCTCGCAGGATGTGGCTGGGTTTTGGAACTTCATCGAGCGTTCGGCCAATAGGCAGCCATCCGCCATGCTGCAGCTCGCAGCCAAATTCGTCGGCCGCTGGCCAAGCGGGGCGGCGATAACCCTCGCACCGGCTGCGGACAATCCTGCATTGACGGATCTGAATGCGTTTCTCTACATGGGACAGGATCCGCTGGGACTTTACTGCCCAATCGGCGCGCACATCCGCAGGGCCAACCCGCGCGACTCCCGCGTCAACGACACACCTGCCGCTTCGCTTATGACATCCAGCCGGCATCGACTGATCCGCCGCGGAATGCTGTACGGTGCCCCGTTGATCGCGCCGGAAATGACCGCCTATCCTAACGCGCCGATCGGACTGCGCGATGACGGTCAGCCACGCGGGCTGCAGTTCTTTTGCATCGGGGCCGACATCGCCCGTCAGTTCGAGTTCGTCCAGCAGACCTGGTGCAACAGTGCCGCCTTTAATGCGGAGTTCCTGACCAAGGATCCGCTGATTGGTGACAACGATGGCACCGGCGTCATGACGCTGGCGGACAGTCCATACCGCCGGCGGATCGCTCAGATGCCTCGCTTCGTTTCCGTGAAAGGAAGCGGCTACTTTTTTCTGCCAAGCATCACATCCCTGCGTTATCTAAGTAGGTAGCCAAAAGTCTTGCGACATGTGCGCGCTTGAGATGCCCGAAAATGCCTTGAAAATCGGGCATTGTTTTCAATCGCTGGTTCAGAAGTTTGTCGCAGGACTCTTGGATACCTACTTAGCCGAGCAATAGGAGGTACCGTTTGCCAACTCTCTCAAGTTACCCGCTACTTCGTTTTGCTCAACGTACAGATGCGTGGCGACGACTCTTTTGCCTGCCCTATGCAGGAGCTTCCGCAGCCATCTACCGGCCCTGGGCAGCGATGCTGCCGGCCGCCATCGAGGTGATTGGGGTGGAACTGGCCGGGCGAGGTGCGCGTTGGAACGAGCCGCTGGCAAGCGATATCCGAGCAGCCGCCGCGTCGCTGGTGCCTGAGATAGAACGAGCCACGGCCGGTCCGTTTGCATTGTTCGGGCACAGCATGGGCGCATTGCTCGCGTATGAACTGGCCCTTCGCCTCGACCACGTTCCGACGAAACTGATTGTGTCAGCCTGTCCGGCACCACACCGCATCCCGGGCTGTCCACAAAAGCATCGGATGTCGGATGACGGGTTGCTTAGGGAGATTGGCCGTCTGAACGGCACCCCACCGCAGGTGCTGCAGGATCGCGACCTGATGGACGCAATGCTGCGAATCATCCGCATGGACCTGGCGATGTTCGAGACATACCAGCCGCAATCAGATGTGAAGCTGCAATGCGGCATTATGGTGCTTTCAGGAGACCACGATGCCATAATACGGAAGTCCGATCTGTGGGCATGGTCCGATTACACGGCAGCCGAGTTTTCACTCGAGGTGTTCCCGGGCGATCATTTCTACTTCAGGACTTCGGCAAACCAGGTGCTGCCTCGCATCGCCCACAACGTACTCGGAACGACACTGGCGTGGGCCGACTTCGGCGAACGGAGAGCATCCTTATAGTGTTGGCCGTCATTGTCTTGAGGATTGGAGCGACAAAAAGGCTTTGCCTGGTCTGCGGAGGCCACTGTGAGCTCAAGACAATGACAGCCGGCACTATAAATCAAGGCTAAACTGGAGGGCGCAACAAATGTCTCTTGAGGCAGAGGCTCTCGCCTTTCTGAACGGACTTGCTCAGCCATTGAAGGATCTGCTGGAGACCGTCGCGGATGGGCTCGATCTGCACAACATCACCATCGAAAACCTACGCGCCAACCGCAATCCCGATGCTCGATGCCGAACTTGGTTTCCATCCGGACAATCCGCGCCGGACCGGTCCGCCCAGCACCGGCTGGGATGGCGAGCATGGGCCGTTCATTCAAGGCAGTGTCGTCAGCTTTGCTAGCTTCGTTCGATCCGACTATGTCTTACACGCGTTCGAGGACAAAACTTTCTCGGGCGCCGGACTGGCCGATCTCGACCGTACTGAACTGATTGCACGCATGGACGCACTTCGCCTATGTATCCAGTGGCTGCCGGAAAGCTCGCCTCAGGTTGATCACACCAAGCTCGGCTGGTTCATGCTGAAAAGCTGCCGGCCGCTCCGCCTGTCGTCGGCCAAAACGGAAGCAGCTATCGTTACGAATTTGTGGTCCCGGTGGTCGAACGTCACCGCCTTTGGCGCTCTGCGCCAGGCCGCGGTGCGAAAAGGAGCCGACTTGCACCGCGGCGTAGAGGTGCGTGGGGTGGAAGTCAAAGAAGTCAACGACGAATTCCGGTTGCATACAACGACCGGCTCAGTCGTGGCGCGATCAGTCGTTGATGCGTCCGGACGACATCTGGTGCTGGCGAGACTTCTCGGTCTTGGTCAACATCGCCTGTCGCCGCCCCTGATCGCCTGGAGGGATAATCTTGCTGTGCCGAGCGTCTGCACCGGTGCGTTCGCGCGATTTGTCCCCGGTGCCAATGGCTGGATCTGGCTTGCCGAAGTCGAGACAAATCATGTCGTTCGTGTGCGGCTCACCCCGGCCCGAGGCGGAGGTGCAAAACTGCTGACGGGAACAACTGCGCACAATGCCAGTTGGCATCTGGTTCGACGGTTGGCCGGGCCGGGGTGGCTCATTGCCGGCGCCGCTGCGGCGGCAATGAACCCGGCATTCTGTACTGTAGTCGTAACGGACCTTCGTTCGGGCCTTATCGCAGGCGCCGCGACAGCAAAGGGGGTGGCGAATCAGGCCCGCGCTCCGCTGATTGCCGCGTCATATCATGATGCCCTTACCCGTGAAGGAAGAAGCGGGGCCGCAACCCTGGCCTTCTACTATCATCGTCTCGGTAGTCGATTGACGTCAGAAGATGCTCATGTCCGAGCATAAGCGTGAGCTGGAGACTGGTACGTTCGTCCCGTGGCCGGATGGAAGGGATAGACATAATGGCATCATCAAGAACATTTCGCGGCATCGCTCCTGCCGCCTGGCTTCGCGTCAGGGAGAGCAGCGCTAGCGAATACGGAACGGTCTATTCGGACGAGCACCGGGGGACAGCGACGACGGTAACCCCGGTGGGGCGCATCAGGGTCGATTACACGTATGACGCCCAACAAGGTGTGGCGGAGTACACCCTGATTGAAAAGCCGCTGGTCCTGAGCGAAACGCTGATCTGGGATCGGATCGCAGCGACAATCGCGCGGTACAGCGGCGGCTGACTAAGCAGCCGCACGCCTTCGGAACAGGCAGGGTCAGGCAGGCGGCAGTGTTGATGATGCCAGGACCTTGGAATCGATCGTATTGATCCGGCTGATCACGTCCCGTAGCTGGTTTGCTAGTGTTCCTACCTGCTGCAGGTGCGCTGCCAATTCCGGGTTCGCGGCTACCAGGGGAGTTACGTGCGGCTGCGCGTGCAGTTGCGTGAGCGGCGTCAGAATGTCCTCGAGTGCCAGGTTCACTTCATGTTTTGGAACAGAAACCATGACCACTTGGGGAGCGGTAGGTGGTGGCATTTGTCTTCTCCTATCATACGACAGTGAATCCGGGGATGTTTATCGTATCGACACCGACACGCGAGAGTGTAAGGTTGTGCGCGTCGTAGGGCAGCGTCACGTCGTGCAGCACGATCTGGCCTACTGAGGCTGCCGCTGTTACACCCGTGATGTCAAGCTGATCGATGTGCGACACGACCGAAGGTATGATGTGAAGCACGACCTTCAGAATGCCTGCATCAAATCCCGGAGACGGTCCCTGGAGGTTCGCCGGAATGGTGAGCGGCACCGAACTGCTGAGCGACGGGATCTGCATAGCCGGTAGCTGCAGCCCGCTGAGCGTCATCGACGGCAACTTCACCGCATCACCCTTCAGACTTCCGATCGTCGCTTACGCGAGGGTCGCGCCGGGCACCCCGATGCCAGTCCCGGCGAGCGACGTTAATGTCAAGCCATTGATCGTGAAGCCGTTCGGCGGCATGACGAAATCCGATGCATGAATATCATCGACCGAGATGTTGTTGAGGAGCAGGCTCACCGGGCTGGCATTCACCCCCAGGCTCTGTGCGCTAAGGGTTGGAATATGGAACTTCAGGTCGTTCAGGGCTGGGATGGTGACGTCACCGACCGGCAACGAGAAGCTGAACGAACCAAGGTCGACCGTGTCGCCGATATTGATATCGGGAATACCGTCCGGCAACCCGACATGGACATGCCACTCCACCGTCAAATGGAGGGTAACCGTAACGGTCATGTTGTGGAGCACCGCTTGCGCGGCATTCATAGAAAGATCGACGTTGTTCAAGACCAGGTTGTCGACCGATATCGGCCCTAGCCCTAATTGTCCGATCGAAATGGTCTGAACGCCAGCATGCTGAACGCTTAGCTGCGGGACCTTTGCTTGCATATCATTCTCCCCTGGACTTCATCTCTTACGGAGTCCGATCACGATCAGTGACCAAGAGCGTCCCAGTTCCCCAGCGCGACCATTTCGCTAATCCACAAGAACAGACTTGTCGTTGATCAAGGCAAGAAGGTTTTCGGCAAAATAAGTAGCGAATAGCGGGTCAGGACACTCTCGCTAAACGGCGCTTGAGCTCCGCGGAGCGCCCTGCGTTGTATTTGAAGCCCAAGCTTGCAGTTCCAGACTTATAGTTTAATCCCGAATCCCGGCAAGCGCAAACAATTTTACGCTTCCCCGATACACAAAGGCTGTTCACG
>Ga0170475_129225018_pt1 | contig 10019 bp, 6 predicted proteins | sample Soicark_Litter_5_FD_111474 | JGI IMG/M metagenome (GOLD analysis project Ga0170475, IMG submission 111474) | Avena fatua rhizosphere microbial communities from Hopland, California, USA. Combined Assembly of 48 SPs | reverse complement strand
ATTTTTTTCTTTACTGACAAAAATATTAAGGTTTGTAGTTTGTAAAATAGATGGTGCAATGAAAAACGAATATGAAAAGATGATGGCATCCCCGGTAGTTTAAGCTGAACATCCGAAGTAGTTTGGGTATTAGCAACATTCGTTAGTTACAACATTTATAACTTAAAGTTTGAAAGATATAGTTTTTAAAATGTCGCGTCGTGAAATCCAGAATCACCATTTTTTTCATATCGTTGATAAAAGCCCCTGGCCAATTATGTGTGCATTGTGTCTTCTGTTTCTAACTTCTAGTGCTGTTCTTTGGTTTCATACTGGTGTTTCAACATTTTTCAATTTTAGCCTACTTATTCTTGTCATTTCCTCGTGTCTCTGGTTTCGCGATGTTATTCGCGAGGGTACCTTTGAGGGTCATCACACAATTGAGGTCCAAACCAGTCTCAAATATGGAATGTTTTTATTTATTATTTCTGAAGTTATGTTCTTCTTCTCCTTTTTTTGGACATTTTTTCATTCCAGCCTGTCGCCCACCACTCAAATAGGCAGCATTTGGCCACCTTTAGAAATTACAGTCTTGAATACCTGGGAGGTCCCTGCTTTAAATACGGCAATTCTATTGACTTCCGGAGCTTCCATCACTCTGGCCCATTATGCAATTTTAAAAAATGAACGTGAGGAAGTGATAAATGGTTTTTTAATTACATTATTTCTAGCGGTTTTATTTACATCATTTCAGTTGATGGAGTATTTTGGATCTTCATACCATATTTCTGATAGTGTTTATGGTTCAGTATTTTTTACATTGACAGGCTTTCATGGGATCCATGTTTTCATTGGTACCTGTTTTATTTTAGTTTGCTTTTTCAGGTTTCTAAATTATCATTTTACACCCAACCATCATTTTGGCTTCCAGGCTGCATCTTGGTATTGGCATTTTGTAGATGTGGTTTGGATCCTACTTTTTTGTACAGTCTATCTTTGGGGTAACTCGTATAATGATGGTCTCAACGATTCGTTAATTCGATTTTTTCTGAAATAGTTCAATACTTTTCTCTGGTTTTAAACTCATTATGTCAGAATTTAAAAGAATTGTCCAATCGAACATAATTATAAAAACTTTTGTCAATTTGCTAGTTTATTACCCAACTTCGGCTAATTTGAATTATTTTTGGAATTTTGGAAGTTTGGCCGGGTTATGTCTGGGCATGCAAATTTTAACCGGCATTTTTCTTGCTATGCATTATGTCCCACACGCTGATTTGGCTTTTTTAAGCGTTGAACATATTATGCGTGATGTTAACAATGGGTGGTTGTTACGTTATGTCCATGCCAATGGTGCCTCGTTCTTTTTTCTTGTAGTGTATATCCATGTCTTTCGTGGAGTTTTTCATGCGTCGTATGTTTTTCCAAGACACTTTTTATGGTGTAGTGGTGTAGTTATTTTGTTACTCATGATTTTAACAGCTTTTCTCGGATATGTTTTACCTTGGGGTCAAATGAGTTTTTGGGCAGCAACAGTTATTACAAATCTAGCATCAGCAGTTCCACTTATTGGTAATAAAATTGTTTTTTGGTTATGGGGCGGGTTTGCTGTTGATAATGCGACGTTGAATCGTTTTTTTAGTTTACATTATTTGTTGCCCTTTGTAGTTGCTGCATTGGCCATTTTGCATATTGTTTTTTTGCATGAACACGGTTCCAGCAGCCCCACAGGCCTGCCTTCGAAGTCTGATGATGTTTCATTTAGTCCTTATTTTATAGTCAAAGATTTATTCGGGTTCTGGATTTTTTTCTTCATTTTTTTCATCTTTGTATTTTTTTACCCAAATTTGTTAGGTCACACTGACAATTATATTCCAGCCAACCCACTTGTTACGCCAACCCATATTGTACCGGAATGGTATTTTCTCCCATTTTATGCGATACTGCGTTCAATACCTGACAAGCTAATGGGGGTGGTAAGTTTGTTGAATTCTATTCTCATTCTGTTATTAATTCCATTCGTGTTTCAAAATAACAAGTTGAATAAAAGTTTCTTACATGCGGAATATCATAAGTTTTTATTTTGGATTTTTTTTTTTAATTGTTTGATCCTGGGATGGATAGGAGGTAAATCAATCGAGACACCGTATTATGAAATTGGACAGATTGCCACGTGTTTCTATTTTTTCTATTTTTTTCTGTTAATTTTTCTGGACTTATTAAACGAACGGGAAACAGTAATTACTGGAAAAATTTTGGCATCGAAATCAGTTGTTCCAGCTGGTTCAACAATTATTATTAATTATCTCTATGTGTTCAATCTAATAATTAATGGGTCGACTTCAGTATTGCATAGTTTCTACCGTGGGTTGACATTTGCATACATCTCTTCGAAAAAAGCATAGATTAGATGATAAAGTATCAAAATTATAAAGACAAAGTTCGTCGTCAGAAGTTCCTAATTTGCGAAAACGAGCGTTTGCGTGTGAAATCAGTTTTGTGCAATCGAAACTTAGCTTCCAGCTTTCGGATTTTTTATGTGTTGAAGTTAGCGGCATTACCAAAAGATGGATCACAAGTTAGAATAAAAAACAGATGCCTGATTACAAATCGCGGTCAATCTGTTTATCGCTTTTTTCATTTAAGCCGGATAACTTTAAAGGAATTTGTGGGATTAAATCGTTTACCTGGGATTCGCAAAAGCAGTTGGTAGTTGCCGTGGTCCGGATAGATGTCGCACCTTTCGAATCTCCTCTCAAATATTCAAAGTGGGTTGACTGTTAGACATCGTGTTGTAAGTGTCAGACGAACAAAACTCAATTTAGAAGTTTTAAATTTATTATATAGAGAGGGTTTCATTATTGGGTTTGGTATGTCACAAAATAAGTTGGATAGTGTGGCCGTTTTTTTAAAATACAAGGACAATAAGCCAGTTTTGCAAAGGTTGCGGATAATATCGGTTCCAAGTAAAAGAGTATATGTAAATTACAATACAATCATGAGGAATCTTGTGCGTTCCGGTATTTTCGTAGTGTCTACTAACACGTTGGGTGTGGTTTCTACGGAAAGTTATACACGAAATGATAGCAGATTTTTGAATGTAGGTGGTGAACTGTTGTTTCAGATTGTCTATTGATGAGTTTCCTTCGAAAAAAATTAGTTTTCGTGAAAAGGAAAAAGGCGAAATTTGTATATTTAGAAGACTTATATGCATATTCAAGGAATTCCACTGATTCTTTTATTATTGCTAGTTCTGACTATGGTTTCAGTTTTTTGCGCCTCATTTTTCCTGATATTCACATTTTGAGTAATTCCGTTTTTTATGTACCTATTCATATAAAAATGCGCATTTCTATTTCTATGATTGTCAAACAATTGAAATTATTTTTGAAGGGACTAACGCAGGGATTCTTTTTAGAATTTCGAATGATTGGTTTGGGTTTTAAAATTAAACGAACTGGAGAATTTTTCCTAAAGGGTTTGAAATTTGATGTTGGCTTTAGTCATTTTACAAAGATGCCTTTATCGCGAGCAATTCGTTTGTACCGTATTAAACGTCGTTTTCTGTTATTTTCAATTGATTATGATAGTATAAAAATTTTACTAAAACAAATACAGAACATTAGAAAACATAACCCATATAAAATGCGTGGACTAAAATTGAGCGGTATGAAAGTGAGAATCAAAGCAGGTAAGAAACAAACAAAGAGATAGCTAACTTATTATGTTATTCATTTTTGATACAAAAATTTCTGAAAAAAAACGTGTTGATTTAGTATTGCGTGAATGCTATGGTATAGGTAAGACTCATTCATTTCGAATTTTTGCGAAATTAGGCTTTAATATACGTACAAAAATGAAAGACCTACCCTCTAGGTTATTTAAACAGATTGATTCCCGAATTACGTACGTTGTGAATCGTTTATTTCGTCTGAAGGTAGAAACCTTTTCCAGACATCTGTTGCATTTGCAACTGAAGGTGATCCGCAATAATAAAAGCTATCGAAGTTTGCGTCATTTTTTTAAGTTGCCTGTTCGTGGACAGCGGACGCGTAATAATGCCCAGACCCAGAAGAGGAAACGGCCGAATTGGAGACGTGTGCCTATTGCTGGGAAAAAAAAATAAACACATTTATTGGATTTGATTTGTCTTTGACATAAAATTTAGCATTAACATGTTGCAAGATGCTTCCTTACGAAACATAGGTTACAATGGTGGATTTAGGTCTAGAATACGAAAAATATCTTTATTTCGGTCTGAAGTTGAATTTTTCTTAAATATTATTAATTGTAAATCAAATGCTCGAGGACTTACTACACAATTCAATTTTTCCAAGTTTGAGATACAGCGGGAAAAGACATTGTTATTTTATCATGAGGAGACATGGGAGGCGGAGGAAAAATTTCGCTTGCGTTATTGCCTGAGATTCTTAATAGCTTTTAAACAACAAAGTGGGAATACATCTTTATCTTCACATTATAATTCAATTATGAATCTTGGTGCGGTATTCCGCCGTTTCAAAATTTTATTAACTTATTTGCGTAATTCTTTAGTTAGTGATGTTGATAGGACAAATTCGCGATTTCTGTTGTTTTTATATTTTCTGACACAATCCAGGGATCTGTTGGTGTCAAAGAATGATAATATGTCGAAGAAAAAACGGATTTTGCGCAATTTGTTTTTTATTTTCATTTTTGCTCAAGAACGTCTAGTTTACTTTTTCGGTTTGACGCACGATAATCCGATTCTGTCAAGACGTTCAATTAAATTGAATAAGGATCCTAAATTTTCTGCATCAATTTTTCCAAAAGGACTGTTTCTATTATTATACTCACCTTACAAGGTAATGTATCAGTTTGGTTCGTCGAAAATGGCTCTGACAAAATATAAAACGTTTTTACAACGGCTGGAATATTCCGCGGCCTTATCCCGTGTATTCTTGCCCGAGGTACTGGTACATAGTGTGAAAAATAATACTACTTCTGTAACAAACGAATCGAGGTATAATTTCCTTACTTTCTCTAAAACAAAAAGGCGAGACAGTATATACTCAAAAATTCAACAATACTTAGTTAAAGTCAGGTCTGCTTGTTTTGCCGGTTCGAAATTGCAAAAGCCTGTTAGAATGAATGCAAATGGGTCAAAAACCCGAGGCTTCAATTATTCCTTTAAAATAAGCTCAAGTCGAAGGCCACAAGTTGCAGACGCTGCATCCTTGTTTTCGCGCCAGTACAAACAACAGATACGATTATCCAAGTATGGGGTTTATTCCATATTTTCGCGGAATTCCAGACGTGTTCATGTGATATTCGGAAATATGTTGCGTCGGTGTATTAAAAATTTGTCCCTTTTTGAGTTTAAAGCCAAATTTTTGTATTCAAAGTATAGAAAACGACCTTATTTCTCCGCTTCCATTACCAATTTTCGACTTTTATTAAAAAAATATTATCGTTTCTTAAACGTCAAAGGCAATTTATTTATACGAAACATAATTTCGTGTTCTGGATTTGCTTCGTTTTTGAACCGTGTTTTTATGACCTTTAAAAACTTAACCGGTAAATTGCTTATATTTAATTTGCTCCTGACAATCCAAGAGCGGAATGCTAATAGACGAATTGGCGGATTTTTTGTTTCCAGCTCATTTAAACACTTACGTAAATCTAAAAGTACAAACCGGGAAATACGGCTGAAATTAATCACTTCGGATATTTTGGCGAATGGTGGTGATACCCCTAAGAAAATTTCTTTTTTCCCGCAACGCGTTACTTTGTTGCGAAAATTGATTTTAGGGACAATTTCCCCCAAAGTGTCGCAGTTTATCATAAAAAATGAATCATTTTTGTCCGCGTTTGGAATTCGTGTCGGCCGAAGACTAAGAAGTTTTGTATCGCTTAAAAGTTTGTCCACGTTTTTGCAGGTGGGGTTTTTTTCTAGCCGGAAATTTTTAAATTTTTTTTTTGATTTGTTAGCTAATTATGTATCGATTTTTTCGTTGATTCAAGGAGTGTCGTTCAGGACTGCCAGTGTTGTCGCCGATGAGTTTTGTTTCTTTCATCATTACATGTGTCATGGATCATTTTTTAAAGGCTTAAATTCTGATTTGGACAATTTTCTGGATTCTTTGTCCATGATCTATAAATTGAAATTGGTTGAAGTATTAGAGATGTTAAAAAATACATCTGGTGTTTCAACGTCAAAACCAGTCCTGCTTAGATTGCGGCATATTCGACGTACCCATACTCAAATTAGGATTATAGAACAGCAGAATCTTCGTAATTTGGAATCATTAAAGGATGCTGTGAAAAAGTTGGCCACATTTTTAAAACGATTGAATGATAACAAACGGGGAATTTCTCTTTCTTCTCATAGTTCGAATCTGGATGCGAATGCAAACCGCTTCGTCTCCTATAACAAGGGGGGATCAAGACAGGAAGGAAATCTTTCTGATATTTTCGCCCGTGTCAGTTTGAGAAAAAACCGTATTAAACAACATTTTAGTTCCGGGTTTTGGCGCTCAAATTTTTTAGGAGGCTCTTACACTTCTAAGCGGTTTTTTCGGAAAAATGTCAGGAAGTTATTTTTCCGACGAAAGGTGAGAAAATTTTTGATTAATGTTTTATTCTTAAATAAATTCGTTAAGGAGAAACGAATAATGCAAAGTTATTACGCTCTTGGGCGTCGCAGTATGCGTATTTCACGTTTTCATAAACTGTCTAGCCCGTTTTTCTTGAGGTTGCATTTGAGACGATTTGTTTTGTTTGGATCGATTGATCAAGTCAAACGTGTAACGAATCGTTTTTCGTTTACAATGCTTTCCCATGGTTTGTCGATTGCATTGAATAAATTTTGGAGTCTGTATTATTCTGATGAGTCTGTTCCAGTAAGGTGGTACTCCGCGGTAGCATCTCGTAATATTGGTGTAAATTCGTTGTCTTATTATGAAGAGGGCCTTGCATTTGAAATAATTAAATTTCGGTATACTGAGTTGGTTCTGCATTGGCTGACTTTTTTGAAGACATACTATTTCCTTCCCCTTTTGCGCGTCGTGGAATTGAATGAAATTGTGAATAGTTTCTCTAGTAAAACGACGGAATATATGTTAGTACTGGTTTTGTTGTTTCGTTGTAAAGGCTTGATATTTGTTCAAAAACTTGCGTTATACATAAAAGAGTTCCTAGAGATCTGCTGGTTTTTAAGCAAATCAAAACAATTCTTTTTGGTTTGCATCTTATTTGCTGATCGTAAGTTTTTGCACAAACTTACGATCAGCAATTTTCTTGTTAGACGAATGGATAATTCATTTCCTTTTATCCCAATGAAACAATTGTGGCTGACACGCTCATTTTCAACAAAAGTGGAGATAAAAAAACTAAATAGGGTTAGGATTCACTGTAAAATCGATAAAAATTTAAGAGTTTTCAAGTTTTTTTTCCTTACGAGGCGGCCTTTATTTTATACCGTTGAAGATTCCTTGTTAAAGACATTCCCATATTCGTTCATCTCAACTCGTGACGTTGCAAGGAAATCTTTAAACGCTGAATCTGTAACATTTTCAGGGTTCATGAATACTTACGTTGCCTGTGGGTGCTTGCAATTCGTTTCGATATTTGTTGATGGAAGAATATGGCCGTTTCCTTTTGCGGATTCGGAACTCAATTTCGATTTTTTCCCCCTGAGTTTATATTCGCATTTTAGATTCCCACACTTAGCTTACCCATCATTTCCGACGACACTGACAATAGCTAACAAAGAAGCGTTTTCGGTTTTTTCGTCAGAGTGGTCAATTGGATTTTTTACGTTTTTTTATTCAACGATTCGCAATATGTTTGCAACTTATTCTCATTTTCGTTTTTTACTGTTAACTAAACGTTTCAGAAATCGACGAAAATGGAAGGAGAATATGGGAAATAGAAATAAGCAGCTTTCGTCTTCTCCCAAGGGGGTTGGTAGCATGAGCCCTTACAAGCGACGGCCCACATATCTCTCATTTTTTCACCAAAAACGATTGGAAGCGAAAATTTACAAGATTATATCGAATAGGCTGGGAGATATTAGGCAGACTGCTCAGGAGCGTGAAGCCCGGGGCCGGCACCTGCGATTTACGTTTAAACCCGATCTAGGGAAACAAGGGCTGGGGCTAGCGGAGTCGTGGAGATCTAGTAGAAAAAATCAGAATTACTTAATTAAAAATCGTAGCCGAAATTCGAGACGTTCGGGTAGGACTGTTAGACGGACCGACCCTCTTTCTCGAGTGCCTGAAGAAGCGTATTGTTTGTTTTCATATTTCAAAAATGGGGCTGCGCGTGATTCGATCAAAGCGCGGTCGTTAGGTGCCCTAAATGTATTAGGGCGGCCGAATATATTTTCTGGTAGGTTAGCGTTTAAAATTCGTCGTACCAAATTTTTGCATACTTTAGATCAAATAACTAATTATATGCATTCGCGATGTATTTATATTTCTAAGTATAGAAAAATGTCCATTTTGGCAATGAAGAAGGGTTGGTCTTTTAGGATTTTAAGGTCTAATCTCAATAACTATCTAGGTAATTTCTTTGTCAAAAATACCAAAATACAAACTATCTTATTGAATTTGAAGTTTCAGCGATTTTTTAGATTGTTTTTGATTTTGACTGGCCAGCTGGCTATTAATTTCAGTGGCTCTGGGTGTGTTAATGAGATAATAGTAAAAGATGGCTTTGTCAACAATATTTCAAATGAGGATACATTATTTTTTGAACTTGTTTTTGCCTTTACTTATTGTGATATTTCGGCTGCAAATATTGACCACACAGTTGTTCAATATTTCTATGGTTCGTTCAATGAATTTTTGTCTTATAAGAATGATGAGAATGCATATGAGGATGACGTTTTTTTGACTCGAACTGATATGCTTTTCCTCCCAAGCATTTTTTTCGATACTGATGATTGTCCTCACGAGGATTTTCATTTTGTTGAGGTGGCGTGGAGGCCGATTGATCGAATTGATGAGATTTTACCCGTAGTAGAATTAGGGTCGTTAAAAACAGCCAGGATTCGCACTCGAGAAGGAGAGGGGAATACTGATCTTAATTTTGATGGTAAATTGGCACCCCAACTTCCATTTTTTCTGTTATCAAGTGAGCTTTTGAGATTTTATATGTGTGTACGCAATTACAAACTTGCTAACAATTTGGCGAACTTTGTCGTTCCGATGGTTTTGGTAGAACAGAAATTTATGTCTTCGTTTCTAAATTTCCTACTTAACAGATATTTTATATATAGGGTGAAGGATATCGCCTCCGAGAGTTCGTTTTTTCTTATTTCGGAGTCATTTTTCGTGTTATTACAAAAATTGTTGTTTTCGATAATCGAGAAGCTTCTGGAAGTGGGTTCGACAATTCTCGAAACACCAATGTACGGTAAATTGTTGGCTTTTGTTAACGATTTGTGTTTTGAAAATCTGCAAAGTCTTATAACTGAGAAACAGTCACTTTCATTATTAGTAAGTTCTTTTAAGCTCTCATCGTTGGAACCAATGGCGAATGGGACATCATTCGATCTGCGGCATGGAATTTTCTCGAACATTCTGCATAATTACAAACGTATACGACTTTTGACAGAATTGCCAGTAGCCGGCTATAGTAATTCACTTTTGGGAACACGGTTGATTTATCAAATTGCGAAATCAAATCAGGGACTAATAACCAGAAAGCTAGCTTCACCCGAGGCTCGTCGTAGTTTTGTTGCTAACCAGCAACAAAACAGATTGAAAGGGTTATTGTCCTCAAATGGGTTGAAACCGGTTCGTTTTTGGGGTGACAAATTTAGACTTGTGAAATTTTTCCGGGATTATAAGAGAAAATTAATTAATGCGCATTCGCCTCTAGTATTCTCTGGTAATAACTTGTTGCGTCATCGTTTGCGACAATACTTGCGTCGTCACAAGCGTCGTTTTGTTTATCAGAGATTTCTACAATTCATGCTTGATCGTAAATTGGAAGTAGCAAATAATAGACAATTAAATTTTTTACGGGGTTATATTATGTTAAAAGGGAGAAGT
>Ga0170475_124142703_pt1 | contig 10019 bp, 8 predicted proteins | sample Soicark_Litter_5_FD_111474 | JGI IMG/M metagenome (GOLD analysis project Ga0170475, IMG submission 111474) | Avena fatua rhizosphere microbial communities from Hopland, California, USA. Combined Assembly of 48 SPs | reverse complement strand
GGCCTCATCCGCGTTTCGGCGGCATTATTGATTGCCTTCAACACCCCTGACATGGAAACGAATGCGGCATTTTCGCGCCGCTATCTGGGAACGGCGACGACTGGCGAGGCTCTTTCCGGCAACGTTTTCCTATATATCTTCGCAGCCATCATTCTCGGCGTCGTCTGCGAGATCAGCGCGAGGCACGCAAACGTCGGCGCTAATGTGTGAGGAGCATTTTTTGCTGACTTAGGGTGTATCAGGGATATTCCCAGGCGTCATTTGGAAGGCGCTTTGCGCATTTCAAGACAAGCCCCGTGAGGGCTTCCGGTGAACCGGAAAGCGTATCGAAGATACTTGCTAAGTCTTGAAATAATTGAGAAATCTACGTTTCTCAAAAATGGAATGGTGCCCAGAAGAGGACAGGGCCCCAAGCATTAAATAGCACTGATTTTGCTATGTTTTTTCACTCTTTTACGGAGCCGTGTGTAGCACTCCTGTGGGTCTCTAGCAAGCCTCTCGGAGGCTCCCAAGCTAGCTTGTCCGGAATAGCTTTTGCCCTTCGGGCCAAGTTGTCGCCTCCCAGACCGTATTCTAGCCGGGCGGCATGATCCGCTCCATCTGAGGGTGGTCTGAAATGCGCCTCGATTTCGTCCGTAGCCGGCTTATCGGTGGCAGACCGCAGCCGCTTCTGCTGCGCAGGATCTTTGCCCTTTGCGGGATCATCCGTTTCCAGATTTTGAACCGTGCGTCTAACACCAATAACCAACTCATGCTAACCGGGATTGCCTGTCGGTGCTGCGGGGAATAAGGCTCGGGAAAGCGAGAGGTGCTGCAATCCGTAACGGAAGCGTTCCTCAGATTGCATCGCGGCTGCCCAGAACGGCGGCATTGACAAGGAAGTAGAGATTGCTCAATCGCATAACTCAGGACACCATCAACAAGGCGGCATGGGCAGCATGCGACACATTCCGTGGAACAGTGGATGCGTCGATCTATAAAGACTATGTACTCACCATGCTGTTCCTGAAATACATCTCCGATGTGTGGAAGGACCACTATGCCGCATATAAGGAAAGGCATGGCGATCACCCCGAACTGATTGAAGCGATGATGGCGCAGGAACAGTTCGTGTTGCCGCGCGGCAAGGATTTCGATGCCCTTCATCGCGATCGGCATAAGCCCAGCAACGGCGAGCGAATCGACAAGGCGCTTCACGCCATCGAAGAGGCCAACGGCGACAAACTGCGTGATGTTTTCCAGGACATTTCATTCAATGCCAACCGGCTGGGCGACGAAGAACAAAAGAACGATATCCTGCGTCTCCTTCTGGAGGATTTCGCCAAGCCCGAACTGGACATGCGACCGAGCCGCGTCGGCAATCTCGATATCATCGGCGGCGCGTATGAGTTTCTGATTTCCAAGTTCGCGGCCTCGGCGGGCAAGAAGGCGGGCGAGTTCTATACGCCAGCGGAAGTCTCGGCACTGATGGCAAGATTGGTGGAACCGCAGGAAGGCGACGATATCTGCGATCCAACGTGCGGCTCGGGTTCCCTACTACTCAAATGCGCTCGCGAGGTACGGGAGAAGGCCGGCGGCAAGGCCCACTACGCAATATTCGGTCAGGAAGCCATCGGCTCCACATGGGCACTCGCTAAGATGAACATGTTCCTTCATGGCGAGGCGAACCATCAAATCGAATGGGGCGACACCATCGGCAATCCGAAGCTGCGCACCGGCGATGACATGCTGCGGCACTTCGATGTGGTCGTGGCCAATCCGCCCTTCAGTCTTGACAAATGGGGTGCTGAGAAAGCGGAGAAGGATAGGTACGGCCGCTTTCGGCGCGGGATGCCGCCGAAGACTAAGGGCGACTATGCCTTCATCCTCCACATGGTCGAAACCCTGAAGCCGAAGACCGGTCGCATGGCCGTCGTGGTTCCGCATGGCGTTCTGTTCCGGGGCTCCAGCGAGGGCGTCATCCGGCAGAAGCTCATTGAGGAAAATCTGCTCGATGCCGTCATCGGGTTGCCTGAGAAGCTGTTCTTCGGCACCGGAATTCCAGCAGCGGTGCTTGTTTTTCGAAAGAAAAAAGCCGACACAAACGTCCTCTTCCTTGATGCCAGCCGTGATTACATCGAGGGCACCAACCAGAACCGTCTGGGCGAAGAGCAGATCGACCGCATCTTTGCCGTCTTCGATGATCGCAGGAGCGTCGAGAAATACTCCTACCTTGCGAGCCGCGAGGAGATTGCTGCGAACGACTTCAATCTCAACATTCCACGCTATGTCGATACTTTTGAGGAAGAGCGGGAAATCGACCTGATGGCCGTACGCGCCGAGCGCGAGGCGCTAAAGGCCGAGATGAACGAGCTTGAAGGCAAGATGGCGGGCTACTTAAAGGAGCTTGGCTATGATGCCTGAGGGATGGGCTGCAACAACTTTCGGTAACCTGCTCGCCAGTGGTGACATATTGGGGATACAGGATGGCAATCACGGTGAGTTGCATCCTAAAGCCTCAGACTATGTTGAAGACGGCATTCCGTTTGTCATGGCGCGTGACCTCACAGGAGGCACGGTTAACTTTGCCAAATGTTCATTTATCCGAGCGGAACAGGCACAAAAGCTTCGCATAGGCCATGCAAAACCGGGCGACGTACTGATATCACACAAGGGGACTGTTGGGGAAGTTGCGATGGTGCCCAATCGCTTCTCCAAAATAATGCTGACGCCGCAAGTGACATATTACCGTGTGCGTGAAGGTGGTCGATTGGATGCAGGGTACCTTTTCTCCTTTTTGAGAAGCCATCCCTTTCAGTCTCGTTTCAGGTCTCTCGCCGCGCAATCAACTCGCGACTACATTGGCATCACAGAGCAGAAGAAGTTGAACATTTCTGTTCCCCCACTTCCCGAACAAAAGAAGATCGCGGAAGTACTGTCTACTTGGGACAAAGCCATCGAAACGACCGAGATGCTGCTCGCCAATGCGGAGGCGCAAAAGCGAACACTAATGCAGAAACTTCTCGATAGAGGGTCGTGGCCACTCAGTACGATCGGGCAACTTGGAAGCATCCGAAGTGCTGGCGTCGATAAAAAAGAGGCTGAAGGAGAAAAGCCTGTTCGCCTACTTAACTATATCGACGTATTGAGGCGTGATCGAATATTCTCCCACGAGCTTGATCATTGGGTTACAGCACCTGATCGTCAGGTAGAGAATTGTGACATCAAGAAGGGTGATGTATTCTTTACACCAAGTTCGGAAACACGCGTCGACATTGGTCACTCTGCGGTAGCTATGGAAGATATTCCTAATGCTGCTTACAGTTACCATGTGGTCAGATTCCGCCCGACCGTTCAGATCGACTTAGCGTTCAGCGCATACGCTTTCAAATCACAACACTTTTATCGTCAGTGCCAAACATTCTGTGAAGGTAGCGGCCAACGCTACGTCATTTCGCAGGACTACTTCCGTTCATTTTCTATTGCTCTCCCACCGATAGATCAGCAGAGGGATATCGGCAGAATCCTCTCCCGTTCAGATGATGTAATCGCGAACCATCGTAGGGATATAGGGGCGCTTAACGTGCAGAAGCAGGCCCTCATGCAGCAACTCCTCACCGGCAAGAAGCGGGTAACGGTATGATTGCGCCGCAGCGCCCGAGAACCGACGAGGAAAGCCAGGCCAAGGTTCCGGCGCTCGCGCTGCTGATGAAATTGGGCTGGTCGTACCTTGCGCCAAATGCATGTCTCAACGCCCGTGGTAGCGAACGGGCAGTGCTGATGCAGGAAGCCTTAACGCAACGGCTTGCCGCCTATCGCTTCAACTATCGTGGCACCGAGCAGCCGCTCTCCTCAAGCGGCATTGCCCAGGTAATTAAGGCGATCACCGACACGGGGCTTGCCGAGGGACTGACGGCTGCCAATGAGCGCGTGGCCAAGCATTTGACGCTTGGCGTGACGGTCAGCGAATTCATGCCGGACGGACACAGGCATTCTGTCACCGTGCCGCTGATCGATTTTTCGCACCCCGAACGCAACTTTCTGCACGTAACTGAGGAACTGTCAGTAGAGCGCGAGGGAGCGCATGGACACTACCGGCCCGATATTGTGCTCTATGTAAACGGCATTCCGCTCGCCGTCATCGAGGCCAAGCGTCCGGTGAGCTCAAACCCTGACAAAGACATGCTGAAAGAGGGCATGTCCCAGCACCTGCGCAACCAGAAGTCGGATGGCATCCGCCCGCTCTATGCCTATGCGCAGCTTCTGCTTTCCATTTCCGGCACCGATGCTCGCTACGGTACGACCGAAACACCGCTGAAATTCTATGCCGCATGGCGCGAGGAAGAATTATCGACAGACGCGATCACGGCGCTGGTCAACAGTCCGCTGACGAGCGAGCAGTGCGGAGCCCTCTTTGCCGAGCGTCCGCCATCCTTGCGCGGTCATTTCGAGGCGCTATGGTCTTCCCCGTTCCTAGCGACGGTGCAGGATGCGGCCATCATCGGCTTACTTTCGCCCACGCGACTGCTGCAGTTTATCCGCTACTTCACCCTATTTGATCGCAAAGCTGGGAAGATCGTGGCCCGCTATCAGCAGATTTCGGGCGTCAAATCTATGCTGGCGAGGGTCTCCCTAAGGAGCCGTGACGGTGGGCGCGAAGGTGGCGTTATCTGGCACACAACTGGCTCGGGCAAATCCTACACGATGGTCTTCCTGCTGAAGGCGCTGCTTGTCGATGACGACCTTTCTCGCTGCCGGGTCATCGTCATCACCGACCGCATCGACCTTGAGCGTCAGCTTGCTGGGACCTTCATTTCTGGCGGAGCCTTCGGGTCTGCCTTGGCGACGAAAAAGGAAGGCGCTGATGCCCAGGCACAGAGCGGACGCGATTTGGCCCGGCGTATCGGGAGGGGCGCAGAACGTATAACCTTCACGCTGCTGCAAAAGTTTAATAGCGCAACGCGCCACGCCGAATGCCACAATTCCTCGCCAGACTTGATCGTTCTGGTCGATGAAGGGCATCGCAGCCAAGGTGGCGAGAACCATGAGCGGATGCGCAAGGCACTGCCCAATGCGGCCTTCATAGCCTTCACCGGAACGCCGTTGCTGAAGGATGACAAGACGCAGAACAAGTTTGGCCCAATCCTTCACGCCTACACCATGCGACGCGCCGTGGAAGACGGCACCGTCACGCCGCTGCTTTATGAAGAGCGCAAGCCCATGGTCGATATCAACGAACAGGCCATCGACAAGTGGTTCGAGAAGATCACAGCGAGCCTTTCCGACGAGCAGAAAGCTGATCTGAAAAAGAAGTTCGCAACACGAGGGAGCATATACCGTGCAAATAACCGCGTTGAGCTCATCGCGATGGACATTGCGGAGGATTTCTCGCGCAACTGGAAAGGGCTTGGTCTCAAGGCCCAGTTAGCCACCGACAGCAAACTGTCCGCTATTCGGTACAAGGAAGCTCTCGACGCCACCGGACTTGTGACCAGCGCCGTGATAATTTCCGCCCCGGACACCCGCGAAGGCCACGAAGACACCAACGAGGCGAAGACGCCCGAGGTGCAAAAGTGGTGGGCAGCGAATGTCGGCGCAGATGCAGAAGCCTATGAGCGTCGGGTCATTGAGGATTTCAGCACGGAAGGTTCGCCTGATATTCTTATCGTGGTCGACAAACTGCTGACGGGCTTCGATGAGCCTCGCAATACGGTACTCTACATCGACAAATATCTTCGCGAGCACAATCTGCTTCAAGCGATCGCGCGTGTGAACCGGCTGCACGAGCAGAAGCCTTGCGGGCTCCTCATTGACTATCGGGGGATTCTGAAGGAACTGGATACATCCCTGACCGCCTACCAGGACCTCGCCGAGCGCACTCAAGGTGGCTTCGATATCGATGATATCACTGGCATCTATGCGAATGTCTCGACCGAGTACAAACGTCTTCCGGCCCTTCATGACGCGGTTTGGATTATCTTCTCCGACGTGAAGAACAAGGGCGACCGTGAACAGTTCCGGCGCGTCCTGGTGCCTGACACCGTTCTCGGCGAAGCCGGCGTTAGCTATGACCGCAACCAGAAGGTGCGGGAGGACTTCTATGCAGCGCTAACGGAGTTCGGCATCTGCCTGAAACTCGCCCTGTCGTCACGAGCCTTCTTCGAGGACACCGCTTTCGATGAAGTGACCATCGCGACCTATAAGAAGGACCTGAAGTTTTTTACTGAATTGCGCATTCAAGCGAAACTTGACGCGCAGGAGACCGTCGATTTCTCGGCATACGAGAAGCAGATCAGGAACCTTGTCGACCGGCAGGTTGTCGGCGTCGACGTAAAGCCTTCGGATGGCGTCATTGATATAACGGGCATGGCGGACAGCGATCAGGCCGCCTATTCGCTCGATGATCCACAATCATGGGGGGACGAAAAGACCCGAGCGGAAACCGATGTTATCAAGACGCGCTTGACGAAGACCATCGAGCAGGACCTTGCTGACGATCCTTACGCCCAAGCAGTGTTCTCTGAACTGCTGCGCAATGCGATCCGCGAGGCGGAGGCCCTATTCGACCATCCGCGCAAACAGTTCGTGCTCTTCAAAGACCTTGAGCAAAAGGCCAAGGCCCGAGCGAACCCAAATGTGCCGGACCGCTTCGGCGATAATCGTCACGCCCAGGCTTACTACGGGCTTTTTCCTGTTGTTCTCGGGGAACCCGTGGCTCAGGAACGTGGCGAGGATTGGCTGGTATCGGAAGCGATGCACATCGACAGCGTCATCAACGATGCCGTTGCCAAACATTCGATCAATCCCGCGAATGTGGAGGCGGAAATTCGCCGCGAGCTCCTGCCCCGTTATTTCAAGGAACTGGGAGGGCTCAACCAAGCGACCACTCTCATCGATCGCGTAATGGAGGTCGTGCGTCTAGGGGTGAGCCGTGGGACACTTTGAGCGATTGCTGCACTACGGCGATGAGGTCATCCCATATACCGTGAAAGTAACCACAGGACGCCGAGAGCGGGTACGCATCCATGTGCATCATGACGGCGCGGTGGAGGTCGAAGCTCCCGAAGAGGCGACAGCAGAAGAAATTGGAAAGGCTGTTCAAAAGCGAGCCCGATGGGTGCATGACCATGTGCATGATGCAAAGCGCCGTTTCGAGCACGTCCTCCCGCGCGAGTATGTCAGCGGCGAGCAGATCCTCTACTTAGGGCGACGATACAGCCTGAAAGTCCGCCATGTACCACGCGACAAACGATCGGTGAAACTGAAGGGCGGACTGTTGGAGGTCGCACACGATCACGTATCAACCGAGGCGGTCAGGGCGCGGGTCCGGGCTTGGTATAAGGTGAAGGCACGGGATTATTTAGCCTACCGGCTCGGCGTTATCGCCAAAGCGTTGCCCTGGCCCCAGGAGGTGCCAAGATTCCAGCTGAAAGAAATGAGGACCCGTTGTGGAAGTTGCGCGGCTGGGGGTGCGGTAACGCTGAACCCTTTTCTTGTTCGTGCAAACCGCGAATGCATCGACTATGTTATTACCCATGAGCTCTGCCATCTGCGTGAACACAACCACAGCCCGGAGTTTTTCCGACTCCTCAGCCGTGCGATGCCGCAATGGGAGTCCGTTAAGCGATCTCTCGATGATATGGCAGAGGTTCTCCTGAACGACTAAGCGGTGCCATTCTTTGTTGGGGAGAGTCGCATCGCTGGGGCTTTCACTCAGCGCTTGTGGCTATGCCTCTTCCGACACGGGCCGTTGCAATCAAGGTCGATGCGACGCGTGCGGCTTCACCTGGCTTCTGCGAACGACTTGTAGAACCTTTCCGAAATGAGACGGCGCTCCCGGCCCTTCTGGAGCCGCCATCTTACCTGCGGCACCGTCAGCTTCATTGCTTCCGCAAGCTGTTCAATAGTTTCGAACTTGGCCATTCTGAGAAGTGCGATCGCGTGCGCAATCCCCTCGACAGTCGTTCGTTCCCGCGAAAGCTTCCACCTCCGGTAACGATGGTATTTGGGGTCGATAATAATGTGCGGGGGGCTGCCGTTGGTCATCGCGTTTCCTTGGTTGTCTTCGCGTGGATTGAAGGCTGGCCGGACGGTGTGTCCCGGTTACTTCTTACGGGGCCTACAGTGAGTAGCCCTAAGGTTGATATAAGGTTGATATAAGGGTTACCTGGGTAGGCTTAGGTAGCCATAGATGTCGAAGGATAGAGGGCCACCCCTCACAGGGGAGCCCCCACCCATGGTAGACCAAGGTCATCAAGGCGTGGAGGAAGCCTCTACCAATCCAGGTAAGCCGACATGACGTGTGAAGACGTCAACCATGACCTGCCTAGCCGCATCTGCCTTGGAATCGGCGACAAGGATCGCGTCATGAATGGGCAGCGCCACTATACGCTGCGACCTTAAGCGAAGCAGGGTATCGACCATGATCTGACTTTCTTGGAATTGGACATGATGTCCGACTCCGTTGAAGAGGAGGTCGGCTATAGGCGAATGGTGGCGCATGATGGCTTCGATTATCTCGCCTATGCGGGCACCCTTAGGGAATTTTCCTCCGGCCCCCCTTGGCATCCTGCTTAAGGGTTTGTCGTGGAAGACCATGGCACTGAGGACGATCTTGATGCCCTTGCGGTATTTCTCGAAGCCGGGGATGGCGTAGAGGTCGTTCATGTCGGGCACAGCACCAACCATGCCGTAAAGCTGCCTCGGTCCCATCTGAGCATAGTCCAGCTCGACTATGGCCTCGCCGTCGATGACCAATCTGTCAAAGCGGTCGTCCTTGCCCATCGCCTGCCAGAAGCCGCCGAACAGGCGACCACCGCAACCGAAGTCTCCTTGAGTGAAGATGCGGCGCAGGGCTCGCTCGGAGGTGTCGGGGATTGGGCCGATGTCGCCCCTAAAGGTTCCGTAGTCGAGGTCGGCAGTCCGCAGCCAGTCGTTGATTTCCCGCATCTCGCGCCGGAAGCGGCCCGTTTCCTCAGTGTCGGTGTAGTCAATGACCTGCGCTTCATCCCAGAAGTCCACTTTCTCTCTCTTCAGGATGATAGGTTCGGCCAGGCAGGCGAAGCCGAGGTCTGCGACGGTCACTCCTTGGTCGGCCATACGCTCCAACAGCTGCCGCCCCGGACGAATGGTCGTGCGTCGCGCACCCTGTCGGCCATCGCCGTCGCCAACCTCTTGGACGAGCCACCCAAGTCCGGGGGTGGCAAGCCTATCGAGAACATTGGGGAAGGTCTTTCCATAGGCCCGTGCCCGGTATCTGTTCCGGTGTCTGAGGACGGCATTCGACCGTGTGACGTAGATACCGCACGGACGCCGGCAGAGCCTATGGTGCATCAGGTCGCAGAGGATAGCCTCCACCGTCAGCTCGAAGGTCTCCTGGTCGTGCGGCTTTCTTGCGCGTTTACGGAGACCATGGTGCTCCTCGTAGCGCTGAACGTCCTCGATGGCCTCCATCACGACCGCTTTGGATGATGCGGTCTTGGCGAAGCGCCATGGGCTGAACGGACTATCCATGTGGTTTGGAGAGGCCACGGTGCCGCTCATGCCGCACCTCCGGTCTGCTTAGGACCAAGGATGGCGTCCCGTTCCGCTCTGGCTTGCTGTCGAGCTACCTCTTTCGCTCTCGCCTGACGCTTGGCGATCTCCATGCCGTACAAGACAAGCTTGGTCTCCTCGATAGCGGCCCAGAGCGCCCGTACCGTCCTTGGCGGCACCTCGCGGTAGACCGTCCGCGTAAGGCCGTTCACGGCCCATGTGTATGCCGCCTCGCGCGGGTTAAGGCGGAGCAGCATCCGAACGGTCTGAAAGCGGAAGCCCTCGTCGTGTCGCCAGCGGCGCTGGTCGTCCTCGTACCAGAATCCCATGGCCATCAGCGTAATGCCTATGGTGCGGCTGTCGGCCTCCGTTGACAGCGATACGTATAGCGCGGCAATCTGGAAGGAACTCGCGCGACAATCTAGATGGGACTGTTGTGTCGCGGACAGTGGGAGTTTAGCAGCGTGATTGACGCTGGCAAGCGGTCATTGCTCTTCTAATTGTCG
>Ga0170475_107231661_pt1 | contig 10019 bp, 8 predicted proteins | sample Soicark_Litter_5_FD_111474 | JGI IMG/M metagenome (GOLD analysis project Ga0170475, IMG submission 111474) | Avena fatua rhizosphere microbial communities from Hopland, California, USA. Combined Assembly of 48 SPs | reverse complement strand
CTTTTTGGAGCAGGACTTCTGCTGCTGGCCATGACCGCCTGCAGCGACAACAACGGTCTTCCCGATCCCACGATCACCAACGTGGAGCGGACCGAAACCCTGTACGCGCTGGAGCAGACCCCGGTCGGCACCGCCAGCGCCTACGCGCTGGAAGGCAGCCGTCAAGTCCGCACCGACCTCTCCATCGACTTCGATTTTGCGTACAATGTGGAGGACGGCGGCCAGCACGTGTTTCTCCCTCGAGCCACGCTCGGGATCGACAGCCTGGCCAGTGTCAAACCGGGGCTGCAGGCCAGCACGGAAGGTTTCGAGGGGATCACGACGGCCCCCAGCAACGGATATACCACTGACTCAGTCATCGCGATTGCGGTGGGCGACCGTTACGTAGTGCGAGGCCGGGTGACCTGCGTGTCGCTGGGGCTCCCCAAGTACGGCAAGCTCGAAATCGTTTCCTTCGACGACGTGGCCCGTAGCGTCACCTTTCGCATTCTCACCGACGACAACTGCGGCTTCAAGGGCCTCCAGCCCGGCCTCCCCAAGAACTAGTCGTGATTGACATCAAGCGTCTCCGCCAGGATCCCGACGGCACTCGGGCTCGCCTGCTGCGGCGGGGAGACGACTCGCTGGGCCCGCTGCTGGATGAGATGCTGCAGCTGGACCGGCGTCGCCGCGAGCTGCTGACCCGGGTGGAATCGCTCAAGGCGGAGCGGAACGCCGCCAGCGATGAGGTCGCCCGGCGCAAGCGGACCGGAGAATCAGCCGACGAGCTCATGCGGCGGCTGAAGGCTTCAGGGGAAGAGGTTCGGGCGCTGGATCCGGAGCTGCGGGAGCTCGAGGCGGTGCTCGATGAACGGCTCCTCTCCCTTCCCAATCTCCCGCTGGACGAGGTGCCCGACGGCGATGCTTCGGCCAACCGGGTACTCCGCGCCTGGGGTGACCCGCCCGTGTTCGACTTCACGCCCCGCCCCCACTGGGAGCTTGGCACCTCGCTCGGCATCCTCGATCTTCCCGCCGGGGTGAAGATCACCGGCTCGGGGTTTCCCCTCTACACCGGGGCGGGGGCCCGCCTTATTCGCGCTCTCGCCAACTTCATGCTCGATCTCCATACTCGAGAGCACGAGTACCGGGAAGTGGCTCCGCCGTATCTGGTCAACCGGGCCACCCTGACCGGTACGGGGCAGCTCCCGAAGTTTGCGGAAGAGGTATACGCGTCGCCGGCGGACGATCTGTTTCTGATTCCCACGGCGGAGGTCCCGGTTACGAATATCCATCGGGAGGAGATTCTCGAGCTCAAGGAATTGCCGGCCGCCTACGTGGCCTTTACGCCGTGTTTTCGCCGGGAGGCTTTCTCTCACGGGAAGGACACCCGTGGCCTTATCCGGGTCCATCAATTCGACAAGGTCGAGCTGGTGCGCATCGTGCAGCCGCAAGACTCACCCGCCGAGCACGAGCGGATCACCCGGCACGCCGAAGCGGTGCTTCGCCGGCTGGGTTTGCCGTACCGGGTTATCGAGCTTGCCGCGGGCGACACTGGGTTTGCCAGCGCTCGGACCTACGATATTGAGGTCTGGGCGGCGGGCGTGGGCGCCTGGCTCGAGGTGTCGAGCTCGAGCACCTTTACCGATTACCAAGCCCGCCGGGCGAACATCCGTTACCGTCCGGCGCCGAAGGCCAAGCCCGAACTGGTGCACACCTTGAATGCTTCGGGCGTCGCGTTTCCCCGCACCATCATCGCCCTGCTGGAGAACAACCAGGCAGCCGACGGGTCAGTCAGGGTACCGGAAGCGCTGGTACCCTACATGGGCGTCGACCGTTTGACTCCCTGTGCGTAGCGACCGGCTGCAGCGGCTGGCCCCCACCATGGTGGCGGCGCTGGTAGCACTGCTCGCGGCGCTGAGTCTGGGCACTGGAATTCTGATCTTCCGGCACTTTCAAGCCGACGCCACCGCCACCAGTCGGCTCTACTCCGGTGTATTCGGCGGGCTAAACAATCCCCGAGCCGGAGCTGAAGCCGAGGCATTACTCCGGCTGGGAGAACAGGTGCGCGCGCTGGGACTCCCGCTGGTGGTAACCGACCGGACCGGACGGGTTAGCGCGGCGGCCAATTTGCCGTTCGAGGCGCCACTGGATGATCCGCGGGTCAAGGCGTACGCCGTGCGGCTCGACCGGCAAAATCCGCCGATCAGCGATGCGGCAATCGGCACGGTGCATTACGGCCCGCTTCCGGCGCAACGGAATCTCATCGCGCTGGCCGTGCTACAGGGGCTTACCATCGCGGTCATGGTGGCAGTGGCGGTGTTTGCCTACCGAAGCGCCATGTCGGCTCAGCGTGACCGACTCTGGGTGGCGATGGCGCGAGAAGCCGCCCATCAGATGGGCACCCCGCTCACCAGTCTTCAGGGGTGGATCGAGCGGGTACGTTCCCACGCCACACCACCGCCCGGCCTGGCCGACCATCTTTCGGCCGATGCCGAGCGCCTCGATCGCGTCGCACAACGCTTCGAGCGGATCGGAAACCCGGCCAAGCGCGAGCCGATTGGACTGGGGGCTCTGGCCGACCGGGTGGCCGGCTACTTCCGACCCAGGCTGCCCCGACACGCCAACATGATCGAATTCAGGGTGGAGGCGGCGGGAGCGGGTCCTACCATTCTGGGCGATCCGGTACTGTTGGAGTGGGCGCTGGAATCATTGGTGAAGAACGCAATTGATGCGCTGCAAGGCCGACCCGGTACGATTATCCTGCGGGTCGGAGCCGAGGATCATATGGGTGTCATTCGCGTCATTGACGATGGTCCGGGGGTGGCCAAGGAGCTGCGCCGGACACTGTTCGAGCCCGGTATTACCACGAAGCGTGGTGGCTGGGGAATTGGGCTTGCCCTCTCGCGACGCGTGGTGGAAGACGCACACGGGGGCGTGTTGATGCTGGAGCCGGTGGAACGGGGAACCAGTTTTGCCATTCGAGTACCGCTCGCGGGACGGGAGACGTGATCGAGGCTTCGCCGACTGAGCTCGAGCCCGCGCTCAACCCCCCGCAACGGGAAGCGGTAGAGCATGTCGAAGGGCCGCTGCTCGTTCTGGCGGGGGCGGGCTCGGGCAAGACCCGAGTCCTGACCATGCGCATTGCCGCTCTGATCGACCGGCACGGCGTACCTCCCGACCGCATCTTCGCGGTGACCTTCACCAACAAGGCCGCCGGAGAGATGAAGCATCGGATTGGGCGGTTGCTGAACCGAAACCCTTCCGGGCTGTGGATCGGCACCTTCCACTCCCTCTCCGCCCGGATTATGCGCCGTGAAGCGGAACTGCTGGGCTTTACCCGCCAGTTCACCATCTACGATGAGGATGACCGTCTCAGTCTCATCCGCCGGCTGATGGAACAGCAGGGGCATTCGACCAAGCTGTTCCCGCCTCGTGCGGTACAGTCGGTCATCTCCGCCGCCAAGAACCGGATGGTGTCACCGGCCGATCTGGCCAACGGGGCCAGCTTCGATCGACTGGCTCAGGTGTCGGCCGAGGTGTATGGGGCTCTGGGGCCGGCGCTGAAGACGGCAAACGCCATGGACTTCGACGACCTCCTGCTCCATCCGTTGAAGCTCTTCCGGGAAAATCCCGAACGGCTCCGGGCCTATCAGAACAGGTTTCGCTTCATCCTGGTAGACGAGTTCCAGGATACCAATCGAGCGCAGTACGAGCTCATTCGCCTGATCGGCTCCCACGGCAACGTGTGCGCAGTGGGAGACGACGATCAGTCCATATATGGCTGGCGAGGCGCTGATGTTCGGAACATGCAGGATTTTCTCAAGGACTTTCCCGGAGCCAAGTTGATCCGCCTGGAGGAGAACTACCGCTCAACCCAGATTGTCCTGGATGCGGCTAACGGGGTCATCGCGGAGAATAGTGGGCGGATCGGCAAGACACTCACCACCCGCCGCCGGGGTGGAGAGACGGTAACCCTGGTTGCTGCCGCAGACGAGCGAGACGAAGCCGAGTGGGTAGTTCGCGAGCTGCAGAAACGCAGCGCCGCCTCGGATTGGACCTACAGCGAAATGGCAGTGCTGTACCGCACCAATTCTCAATCGCGCGCTCTGGAAGAAGCGTTTCGGCGGGCTGGAGTACCCTACCGTTTGATCGGTGCCATCAGCTTCTACGAGCGGCGGGAAGTCAAAGACCTACTGGCGTACCTGCGCCTGATCGCGAATCCCGCGGACAACGAGGCCTTCCTCCGCGCGGTGGGCGTCCCCCGACGGGGTCTTGGGGAAACCAGCCTCACCCTGCTCGACAGGCAGGCCACTCAATGGGCGAAGCCGCTGCTCGAGACTGCCCGCATTGCCGATCGCATTCCGGATTTGCGCCCCAGTATACGGGAAGCATTCCGCGCCTTTGCGGGGCTGATCGATGGAGCGGCGCAACTGCAGCACCTTCCGCCGGCCGATTTGCTGGAGCATGTCATCCGCGCCATCAACTATGAGAACCTGCTCCTGGCCGAAGGGCCGGAAGGCGCCGACCGGTGGGAAAATGTCCGCGAGCTGGTGGCCAGCGCAGCCAACTGGTCCGAGGAAGTGCCACCTGAGGACGAGGAGTCTGGCACACCCCTAGAGCGGTTCCTCGCAGAGGCCGCCCTGCTCTCGTCGGCCGATACGGTGCTGGGCCAGGAGGAGGGCGTGACCCTCATGACGCTGCACACCGCCAAGGGCCTTGAGTGGCCAGTGGTGGTAATGAGCGGAATGGAGCACGGCCTTTTTCCCCTGGCGCGGGCCGAGGAACAGCCGAGTGGACTGGAGGAGGAGCGCCGGCTCTGTTACGTAGGCCTGACCCGGGCCAAGGACAAGCTCTACTTGACCTGGGCCCGGGCTCGCCGGCGAGGCGGTGAGCTCCGCCCTGGAATAGCATCCCGCTTCTTGAAGGCGATTCCGCCGGGCATTGTGGAAGAACGGCGGACGACATCGTTGTGGGCGCCCGATTGGTCGGCAGGACAGCGGGGCGGGCGGACAGGCGGTCAGGCCGACAGGCGGTCGGGAGAGCGAAGCTGGACCAGCTATGGATCGGGCGTGAGCCCTGCGGTCCGCCCGTCGGACAGTCCGCCCGAAGAGGCCTCCCAGGACACGCCGCGCTACGTGAAGGGCGAACGGGTCCGGCACCGGCGTTTCGGCAGCGGGACCATTCAGGGACTCATCGGCACCGGGCGCGATCTCAAGGTGTCGGTGGCATTCGATGATCCGGAAGTTGGTGTGAAGCAGCTGCTGGTGGCCTATGCCGGGCTGGAACGCGACTGGGAGAGTGCATGACGATCCGCCGAGATGAAGTGCTGCACGTCGCCAAGCTGGCAGAGCTGGCGGTACCCGAGTCCGAGCTCGAGCGCCTGGTCGAGCAGCTGAACCGGATCGTCGATTACGTCGCGCAGCTCGACCAGGTACCGGCAGATCACATGGCGGACCCGTTTCTGCCCGGGCCTTCCGAGCTCACCCCCCGCGAGGACGTGGAAGGAGCGGTGCCCCTGGCGCGTTCCCCCGTGCAGCTGGCCCCCGAGTTCAAGGATGGCTTCTTCCTGGTGCCCCGGCACGGTGCCATGGAGGACGCCTCGTGAGCAGGGCCGCGGGGCAGCCGGGCGGCGGGGCAGCGCTGGCGGCCGCGGAGACGGGCAAGCGGCTGGCTGCCGCCCAGTCGCTCAACGCAACACTGGACTGGTCGCAGGAGCTGCTCGATGCTGAGGCGGCCAGGGTCGACGCCATGGCGGAGCGCGGTCCTCTGGATGGAATACCGATCGCCCTTAAGGACAACATCGTCACCGTGGAGCAGCCCACCACCTGCGCCTCGAGGATTCTGGAGGGCTACCAGTCGCCTTTCAACGCCACGGCGGTTGAACGCCTCCGTGGCGCCGGGGCCCTGCTCGGGATCAAGAGCAATATGGATGAGTTTGCTATGGGCTCCTCCACCGAGCATTCGGCGTTTGGGCGAGTCAAACACCCCCTGGATCCCACCCGCGTGCCGGGAGGATCCTCCGGAGGATCGGCGGCGCTGGTGGCGGCGGGAGTAGTTGCCGCCTCGCTCGGCTCCGAAACGGGTGGCTCCGTGCGCCAGCCGGCCAGCTTCTGCGGCGTGGTAGGTGTCAAGCCGAGCTATGGGCGGGTGAGCCGATACGGACTGGTGGCATTCGGCTCGTCGCTCGATTGTATCTCGGTTTTTGGCCGGACGGTGGAAGACGCCGGGCGGGTCCTGAGCGTGATCAGCGGACCTGACCCGCTGGATGCCACTACGGTAAATCGACCGCCCATGCCGGTGCCGCAGCCGCGGCAGGATCTACGCGGCCTCACCTTGGGTCTCCCCCGGGAATACTTTCCGGCCGATCTCCACCAGGGAGTTGCAGCCGCACTCACCCGCACCATAGAACTGGCTCGAGAGCTGGGCGCAGAGATCCGGGAGGTGTCGCTACCGCATTCAGCCTATGCAGTTCCGACCTACTACATCATCGCTCCGGCAGAGGCGGCGGCAAATCTGGCGCGCTACGACGGAGTACGATATGGGGCCCGCCGGGTCGGTGCGGAGAGAGACATTCGATCGCTATACCGTGCTACTCGGGGAGAGGGCTTCGGCGCTGAAGTCCAGCGACGGATTCTGGTAGGTACCTATGTGCTCAGCGCCGGATACTACGATGCGTACTACCGGAAAGCCCAGAGGGTGCGATCACTGATTGCCGATGATTTTCGACGTACCTTCGCGAGCGGGGTGGATCTCTTGCTCACTCCCACAACGCCAACGCCGGCCTTCAAGGCTGGGGAGAAGACGAACGATCCCGTTGCCATGTATCTGGCTGACATCTTCGTCTGCCCTATCAATCTGGCTGGGCTGCCGGCGGTCAGTATTCCGGCCGGCCGGAGCGAAGGGCTTCCCATTGGAGCCCAGCTGATCGCACCCTCCTTCGACGAGGAGCGGCTCCTGGCAGCAGCCGCGGCGCTGGAGCGGGCCATTCCCGCCGAAGCGGAGGTCCGCTGATGGACTGGGAAACAGTGATTGGGCTGGAGGTGCACGTGCAGCTCCGCACCCGCACCAAAATGTTCTGCGCCGACCGCACCACGTTCGGTGATCCTCCCAATACCAACGTGTGCCCGGTCTGTCTCGGACTTCCCGGTGCGCTGCCGGTTCCGAACGCGGAGGCGATCCGCCTGGGAACTCAGGCTGCACTGGCTCTGAGCTGCATCGTGCACCAGACCAGCGTTTTCGCCCGCAAGAACTACTTCTATCCCGATCTGCCCAAGGGCTATCAAATCTCCCAGTTTGACAAGCCACTGGCCACCGGTGGCAGTGTGAGCTTCGACTCTCCGGAGCGGGGCCGCATGCGAGTCGGCATCACCCGACTTCACCTCGAGGAGGATGCGGGCAAGCTGCTGCACGACCGGTTTCCCGGGAAAACCGCGGTGGATCTGAATCGAGCGGGCATTCCGCTGGCCGAGATCGTAAGTGAGCCGGATCTTCGGTCCCCGGCCAGGCCCGAGCCTATCTGGTCACGCTCCGGCAAATCCTGGTGTATGCCGGGGTGAGCGACTGCAGCATGGAGCAGGGAAGCCTCAGAGTCGATGCCAATCTATCCATCCGCCGGCCGGGCGATTCCCGCCTCGGAATCAAGACGGAGGTGAAGAACATGAACTCCTTCGCTAACGTCGAGCGAGCACTGGAGTCAGAGCGAGCCCGGCAGATTGCCCTGGTGGAATCCGGCCAGCGGGTGGATCAGGTGACGCTTCTGTTCAACGCGGGAACCGGTCAGGTGAAGCCCATTCGGTCCAAAGAAGAGAGCCACGACTACCGCTACTTCCCCGACCCGGATCTACCGCCACTGGTCCTTTCGCCGGCGTGGATCGACGATCAACGCGCTGCGCTTCCCGAGCTCCCGGAGGCAAAGCGCGCCCGGTTGGAAACCGAGTACGCTCTTCCAGCCTATGACGCCGGCGTGATCACCAGCGAACCGGAGCTGGCGCGATTCTTTGAATTGGTGGTCCGGGCAGGAGTCGATCCAAAGACGGCCGCCAACTGGATCATGGGCGAGGTGATGACCACCTATAATGAGCGGGGGACGTTCCCGGTCTCCCCGGAACGTCTCGCCCGTCTCATCGTGCTCATCCGGGACGGGGCGTTGAGTCATCAGGCCGCCAAGCGGGTCTACGTCGAGCTGGCTCTGACCCCGACTGAAGATCCGGCAGCGGTGGCGGAGCGACTGGGCCTGATTCAGGTGAGCGACGAGGGCGCCCTCACCGGCTGGGTGGACGAGGTGTTGGCTGCCCACCCGGGCGAAGTCAGCCGGTTCCGCAACGGCGAGAGCAAGCTGATGGCGTTCTTCGTGGGGCAGGTCATGAAGCGAAGTAAGGGAAAGGCCGATCCGAAGGGGGTTCAGCCTCTGTTGCAGGAGCGGCTGCGGCTAACCGCGCAGAGCGAGTCTCGCTAGGGCACCACGGGAAAGATCTGGAGCAGGCTCATCGGGTCCACCGAAATGGTCCCGTATCGAGCAACCCAATGGAGGTGCGGGCCAGTCACCCGCCCACTCCGCCCGACAGCGCCTATACGTTGGCCTGCCTTGACCATCTGTCCTTGCCGGACATAAGCCCGGCTGAGATGGAAGTAAGCCGTAACCAGCCCACCCCCGTGATCGAGATAGATGGTCCCACCCGCCAAATAGAAGTTCGCCACCAACGCCACAATCCCCCGTGCCGGCGCAAGCACCGGCTCTCCCACGGCACCGGCAAAGTCAGTCCCGAGGTGACGGCTCTGCACTTCACCGTTGAAGACGCGCGCGGTCCCGAACGGGCTGGTGATTCGAGTGGTGCGCGGCAGCCGAAACGGACCGGCCCAGAGCCGGGTGCGCGACTGTGAGCGACGCGAGACCTCGCGACTCTTCAGGATCTCTGACTGAATCCGGGCAGCCGCGGCACTGTCCGGTTTGACGAACCCGGGTGCCACCTTCAGCACCTCACTCGGGTAGCCGCTCCGGCGCACCGGTAGATACGCCAAAACGGTGTCACTCCCAGCGGGTCCGTGTAAGAAAAGCGACACGCCGAAGGAATCCCCGACCTCGACCGGTACTCCAGCCAGCGCTCGAAGGCTGTTTTCTCCCGCCGGCTCGAAGTGCAGCGGCTCGCCGGCCGCCTCTCCTCCAGTCAGGGTCAGGGCCGCGGCAGGTGTCACCCGGATCCAGCCCAGGCTGCCCTCGGTGAGGCCGATCTGAGCGTCGATCTCGAAACGGGACAGTGAATCAGCTGAGACCTGAAGGGAATCCTGGGCGTGGACGGATCCTGCCCTCAGACAGCAGAGCGCGATCGCGCAGGCACTCCAGGGAAGGAGCGTCCGGGTAGTGGTTTGTCGTCGGCCACAGAAAGTGGGAGGCTGCAGCGGTCAGCCGCTCACGAGCTTCTTGGTAGAAGGCGCGCTGCCTTCCGGGGCGCGCCAGGGAAGCTTCTGGGAGATCCTGCTCCAGAACACCAGCGGCCGACCTGGCAGGCCGAAGTGTTCGTTGGCGGCTTCTTGCAGCTCGGCCGTATCCCGCCGTCCAGCTTCGCGAATGACCCGCCGCCGCATCTCCTTTGCCGTCTTCAGCGGCCGCTCCCCCGAGGGATCGAGGTGACGGGCCGACGCTACCGACTCGGTGAGGAGCTCCATCATGAAATCGAAGGAGAGCCCCAGGTGGCGCTCCACGTCCTCGTCCGTCAGTGGCCAGCGGCTGTACTCCCGGGCTACCTGGCTGGCTCGCTGCCAGCTGGTGGTCTCGGTGAGATGGACCATCCCTCGAAAGAGTCGCCGGTTGGTCCGCACACTGAAGATGGTGGGGGCAATGATGCGGTCGAGGTGCGCATCCGCCGGCGCGTGGTCTAGCAGGATCACATCCTTGGCGGCGCGGGCGTACGCGTCTCCCAGGTGCGCTTCCACCCGGGTTTCCCAATAGGAGTGACCCACCGCGGCCGTGCTGCTGGTGAGCATCAGCTGACGGGGGACGAAGTAGTTGTGGGCGATGGTGTCGGCCGCCAGGTGACTCAGGT
>Ga0170475_129669078_pt1 | contig 10022 bp, 1 predicted proteins | sample Soicark_Litter_5_FD_111474 | JGI IMG/M metagenome (GOLD analysis project Ga0170475, IMG submission 111474) | Avena fatua rhizosphere microbial communities from Hopland, California, USA. Combined Assembly of 48 SPs | reverse complement strand
GTCCGAACGGGCAAAACATCCCAGGTCCCTACACCGTGCAATCCAATCCGCCGGGAACGGATCCCGATCTGGCGCTGCGCTCGTTCCGCATTAGTTTTCCGCAGCAGTCGCTGCCCGGCTACTACACCGTATTGCTGGCTTCCACAATCAAGTCGACAGCCGGCGATATGATGGACAACAATTTGAACGCCGGTCTGGATGTCTTGCGCGGCGTCGATCCCAATGCGGCCAGCACGAGCGTTACCACTTACGCGACGGGCGCTTTGAGTTCTCCGAATGGGGGCACGATCAACCCCAGTCAGACGGTTGACTCGAAACTGACCGTGAATGACTCTTTCTTGATTCAACAGGACGTGAAACATCATATTCAGGTCAAGATTGACTTGGATTATCCCAATATCGCGCCCAATTCCAACGTGCCCTTGACCGTCAACCTGGTGGCGCCGGATAACACCACAATTCCGCTCGTCGTCACGCCCATTACGACCAGCTCGGTCGGCAAGGCGAGTTTGTTGGGATTGACGTTGGATGATTTTGCCACCGTGCCCGTCTCACAAGGGTCCAGCGATTTTGCGGGTACTTTTAATCCACAAACTCCGCTGAGCCAGCTCATTGGCAAGAACGCTCAGGGTACCTGGCACTTGGTCGTGACCAACTCTGGCACCGCCAACGCCAATCTGGTGGACTGGACGCTGCTTTTCCCAAAGACCTCGCCGGGGACAGGCCTAGGGGAAGAAGCGGCCGACCGCTCGACAACGACGTTCCGCATCTTTGTGCAGGATCCGACCAACGTCCAAACCAAACAGACGTGGACGGCGATCGGACCGGCTCCGGAGCTCTATGGCTCAAGCGGGCAATCCAATGCCGGCCGCGCCGCGGCTATCGGCGTGGATCCGGCGGATCCCTCCGGCAATACAGTTTATGTCGGCGGCATGAGCGGCGGCATCTGGAAGACGACCAATTTCTTGACCACCGCTCCAGGCGGCCCCACGTATATTCCCGTCGCCGATTTCGGACCGACCAACAGCTTACGAGTGGGCGATTTTGCGATCTTCAGCCGGAACGGCAAACCGGATCAAAGCATCATCTTTGCTTTGACGGGCGATGAAGCAGGAACCGGCATTGGCATTTTGCGTTCTGTGGACAGCGGCAAGACATGGCATGTCATTGACAGTTTGTCCGGTAATTTCTCGGATACCGGGGATACTCCGACTCTGCTAAGCAGCCCCGGACGCGACCATACGTTCCTCAATACCACGGGCTATCGCATCGTCGTGGACCCGACGCCGTTGCCCAATGGCGAAGTCGCGGTGTTCATGGCTCTTTCCGGCGGCAGTGGCGGTGGCATTTATCGCAGCATCGACACGGGCCGTACCTGGATCAAGCTGAATCGGCGACTGTCCCCGAACGCCAACGTCCTCACGGGTGCCTACGACGCCACCGATGTGTCGCTGGCCCTTGCCAGCCACGACAGCAACGGCAATGCTAATTTGCTCTTTGCCGCGGTTCCGAACGAAGGCATTTACTCGAGCGGCTTCTTCAATCCGCTATCGACCACCCCGCCGAATTTGACCAAAACGAGAGACGGCAATGACGGTCTGGGCATCACCACTCGCACCAACGAAACGCCGCAGCCGTTCCCCATTGCGACGCACTCTGTTCTGCCCACAACCGACAATGGCTCGCCGACCGCGAATGCTCGCATTACCATTGTCACGCCTAACCGGTCCAATAATGCCCTCGCGGATGCTTTTTATCAAGGCTATGTCTATGCCTTGGTTAGCGGCGTAGGGCTCTTCATGACAAAGGACTACGGCAATAACTGGACCAAGGTGAATTTGGCCGTAGTGAAAAACGCAGACGGGAGTTCGGCGAATCCTTATAACTTGACGCCCAGCAATAACGACTCCTCGTACTATAACTTTGCGACCAATGCGACCTATGCTTCCGCAATGGCGGTCGACCCGAATAACCCGAATATCGTCTACATGACCGGGTATAACAATGGAGGCGGCAACTATACTGTCCAGTCTGAAGGAGTATTGCGGATTGACGTGACGGCGATGAACGACATGTACGCGATCGTCGGTTATGACAATAGCGCTAAAGACGGCGGCCAACAGCAAGGTGGTACGACCGGTGGTGTGTCGGTCAGTGAAGGCAATGCGAGTCCGACGCCGCCGCCAACGAGTCCGCTGGGCGGTGAAACTCCTTACGGGCAGCTTGACCCGCTGAATCAGTTCCACGACGGCACCCAGGCGTTTCCGGATCCAACGCCCATTTATAAGTCACCGTACTTCAATCTGTTCCGCGATCCTGATAATCCGTTCGGTACGGGCAATTCCTTTGCCTATAACGATGTCACTCGCATCAACAATCAGGGCAACAATGTCTTCTGGTCCTATTTCGGTTCCTACCTGAACGGCACGACCGATAGCTTCAATGTCCACGACATTGTCACCGTACGCGATCCTCTTACGGGTATGTCGCGCGTTATTGTCGCCAATGATGAAGGCGTTTATTCCGCCATCGATCACGGCAACGTCCAGCGCAACTTCGGTTTGTCCATCCCCGTGACGAACACCGTCACCGATTACGCCACAGTCGGCGAACCGGTGCTGCGCTCGATCGGCAGTTATGCGCCGGCCACAGGCAATCGGAGTGGCAACCTCCAGCTTCTTGAAGTAACCGACGGCGCCGTTCAGCCGAGCAGTTTGGCGGCGGACATTGCCGGCGCCATGTTCTACGCCTATGCATTGCACGATTCGACTTACGTTATCTTCCCCGGCAATGTGAGCGATCCGTCGCCGTTGCGTTCGCCCAGCATGCTTACCACGGGCAATCTAAACTGGAACGGCGATTACAATCTGCCATTCGGCTCGGACATCGGCGTCGCGCCATCGGGAAATGGCAACCTGTACATGTTGATTCAATCAGGCGCAGCTCAATTTGACTTCTTCCAGGTAGCTGAAGGAAGCGGTCCCGTCCTGACGCGTACCGCCGGCCTGACGATCGAAAACGGCTGGAACAATGCCAACCTTACGTTTGCGGCGAACCCGTCCGATCCAAACGCATTAGTCACTGGTTCGAGCAATGGCCGCATCTTCGCGAGCATTGGCGATATTAACGGTCGAGGAAACCTCTGGCAGCAGATCGGCCAGCCTACCACGAACGCCATCACGGCTTTGGCCTTCGGCGCTCCGGATAACAGCAACCCGACGGCCAAGAACGACTTCATCTACGCGGCCGCCGGCAATAACTTGTTCGTCTCTAAGGATTTCGGAGGCAATTGGCGCGAAATCTCCGGTAGCATCGGCGGCACGATTCTCCGCATTTCGCCGAGGTTAGCGAAAGGCAGCAATGAAGTCTACGTGCTGACCACAAACGGCGTATACTGGTGCGATGATTCGAGCGTAGGAGCGCCAGTCTGGAACCGCCTCAACGACGTGGCGGGCCAGGGCAATCTGATCAATGTCCAGCGTCCCATTTTCGGCAATGCCAATGACTCTCTGCCGGTCAGCGCAACCTTGACCTCCTTGGCTGTCGATTGGCGCTTTGCCATTCCGGACGATCCGTCAAGCACCGATCCCAACCGTGCTACCCACCCCGTCCTTTATGTCGGCGGCAGCAACGGTGTCTTTCGTTCGATCGATAAAGGCAAGACTTGGACCTACTTCCCCAATGACCTGCCCGTCACGAGCATCGGCGGCGATGGCTCGAGCCAATTGGGCGGCTCATTGCCCAACGCGACAATTTCCGATATCGATCTGTCGATCGGCAATCTCAGCCCCGACACGCTCCGTTATGACCAGTCAAGCAGCCTCAATATGTTGGTTGCTTCAAGCTTCGGCCGCGGCCAATGGCTCATTCGTCTTAACAATACCGCTTTGGTCGGTCTGGACGCATTGAAAAATACGACCACCAGAATCAGCGATTATCTTGTCAATGTCGGCGATAAAGGTCCGCGGATTGTGAGCGTCAAGCCGTACACGATCGACAACGGCACGGTTCTCCAAGGACTCGATGTCACTTTCAGCGGGACTATCGATCCCGTTACGGTGTCCTTGGATGATATTAACTTCATTAAGACGCCAAACGGTCAACCGATCATCCCCAACTCAATCTTCGACATCACGCCCACCGTGGGCGGCCAGCCCAATAAACATAATGTTTATCGCATTACTTTCGGCGATGGCAGCGGCAATCCCCAACCCTACTCGACGGTTGGCAATTACTCGCTGAGCATGGGACCGAACATCAGCGACGCCGGCGGCCGCATCATGGACCAGAATCAAAACAATGTCAGCGGCGAAGTGCCTGCGGACGTTTATACGGGCGACACGTTTTTCGCTCCCAACACTGCGCCGACCGTGAATCCCAATCCAGTCGCTTCGGCGTCGCTTACCGATGCCATCCAGGTTGTGCCGGGAGGCACCTCTGCACCCAGAGCGTTTACCGTCAACGATGTAGACGCGGGCAGCATCCACGACGAAAGCTCGCTACAGTTCAGCTTCCAATCGAGTGATCCGTCCCGTATTCCTAATTCGAACATCGCCATCAACACGGTGGTTGACAATACGGGCAAACACCGGACGATCACGGTGACCGCCAACCCCGTCAGCCATTCGCCGAATACTCAAGTCCTCATCACGATGACGGTGACGGATCCGGACGGCCTCAGCATCGACGTGCCGATTTACGTGGCCATTGACAATGCGCCGACTGTCACCACCGGCGACTCCAATCCGCAAGCCTCCCACCAGTCCGCGCCGATTACTTTTAACTGGGACGCCAATGATAGCGACGGGGATGCAATCACGGTCGATCCCGTGTTTGCCAACAAGCTCGCCATGGTTAACTTGGTGGGCAGTCCCCCAGAAGTCCTCGCCAACACGGTCTGGTTCCAGAGCAGCATTCCGGGCAATACCTCGAAGTACTTCCTGCTCAAGACAAGTGCCACGACGGCCGAGTTCCGCCATTGGGACAGTGTTGGAAACAGCACGCTGCTGGCGAACGTCAGCTTGACACCGACGGATTACTTCGCGAATCCCAATCTGCTATTGACCACGCCGCTGGTTTCGTTGGGACTGACGATCAATCACGATCCTGTCGTGCCCGTGGTCACTCCGACGCTGGTTTATCGCCTGGCCTTGACGCTGCTGAACAGCGCCCCGCCTGTCACCATTGCGAATTCCGTCTGGTTCCAGAGCTCGATTCCTGGCGATACGACCCTCTATTATCTCGTCAAGCCGAGCGCGGCAGCGACGACGGCAGAGCTCCATCGCTTCCAGACGAATGCGGCCAGTTCCCCACTTATTGCTACGGTAAGCTTGGCCACAACGGATTACTTCACGAATCCCGATCTGTTCCTGTCAACGAGCATCAGCGGGTTGGGTCTCACGACCTTCGGCGAGCCGGTAAGTGTAACAAACTCCGGCTTCTCAGATATCACGGATTCGTCCAGCCATCACCATGGCACCTTCACGGTCACCAATGTGGGCGGCTCATTTGTCGGACCGTTGCGTGTGACCTTAGGCGCGAGCGACGCGATGCTCTTGGGCACGCACGATTTCTTCATCAATTACACCGATGCCAATGCGGCGACTCTGGTCGAGTCGGCCAACAGCTACAATAAGATTCTCGCGCATCAAAATGCGCCGGCGACTTTCAATCTGCAAGCCGTCGATGCCGACACCGATACGATGCACTTCGGCATCGTGTCCAAGACCCTGGCGTTAGCCTTATCGACTGCAAAGCCACCCGCGACAATCAACAACCCCTTCGGCGGAGGCACCGCAAAATGGCTCGCGAGTACGGTGGCGGGTGATAAGCAGCTTTATTACCTGATCAAGACCAGTGCAACCACAGCAGAGCTGCACAAATGGTATCTCGATCCGGCGAAAATACAAAACAGTCCCTTGGTGCTGAACTTGAGCCTGGCGGTCAACGACTACTTTGCCAGTCCGAGCCTGCTCTGGACGCTGCCGCTCTCGACCTTTGTCAATCCGTCGGCAGCTGACGTGACGCTGACCCCGGCGGCCGGCACGCCGTTAATTCCCGTCAATGGCACAACGCCTGTCTTGTCCACGCTGAACATCACCAACGACGGCACGGATATTCTGCCAATCCACGCCGCCGTGTTCGCCAGCGACGGCAACGAAGGTACGCTTAAGGACTTTTATGCCGCCTTCACAAACGCGGTTCCGTCGATGATCGGCGGTACGATTCCTCCTTCGCCGCCTGCCAACAAGGTTTATACTCAGAAGGTCTTGCATACGACGCCTTCTGTTGATTTCTTCGTCAGCGCCACGGATGCCGACAACGCCTTCGGCACTGTCGATACATTGTCCTTCCAATCGACGACGCCCAGTGTCTACTTCGCTTTCAAGGCGTCTTCAGCATCGGCCCCGATTACCAACGCATTCGGCGGCGGGAGTGCCTTGTGGGTCGTCAGCACGGCCGGTGACGGCGCCAAGTACTTCTTGATCCGAACCGGTGCCACCACAGCCGAGCTGCATCGCTTCATCACGAACCAGGCCAGCAGCCCGCTCGTCGCCGTCTTTGACACGAGCGTTAATAACTTCTTCGCGCCTTCCAGCTTGAGCCTGTTGTGGACGACGCCGATCAATACCTTGGCGCCGACGGTCAATGGCAACGCGATTACGCTGTCGGCGAACATCGACACGATCAGCGGCAATCTCGAGGGTGACCTGCACGTTCTCAATACCGGTGGCCGCCTTGTCGCTCCAGTGGTCACGACGGTCGTTTTCCAGGATCCAGCCGGCCAGACCGTGAAACATGCCTTCATGGTCAATTACCAGGACAAGAAGCCGACAATCCTGTCCGCTGTGGCTTCGGCTTCGACGGTTAGCCATAATGATCCGTCGTCTTGGTCGGCGTCTATTGTGGCCAGCGACCCGAACGGCGATCCTATATTCCTGCCAGCGACGGTCCCGGCATTCTTTGCCTTCAAGACCCTGAGTGGCACGCCGCCTTTCACGAACAGCAGCGTGAAATGGCTGCAAAGCAGTATTCCCGGCGACACAACCAGGTATTTCTTGATCAAAGTCGGCGCCATCGCCGAGTTGCATCGCTTCCAGACCAACCAGGCCAGCAGTCCGCTGATGGCGGTGTTCAACCTGGCGGTTCGTGATGTCTTCGCCAAACCTTCGCTCTTGTCCACGACCTCGCTGGAAACACTCGGTTTCGGCGTCGTCGGCAATCAGAACAACGGAACGCACACGCTGACCGTGGTGAATCCTCAGCAGATCGCGGGACCGATCCGGATTCTGGCGACCGTGAACGACGGCGCTTACAACACGACTCAGAATGTGTTCGTCAACTTCTCGGACACGAACGCCCCGCTTGTGAGTACGACCAGCGACAATCCGCCGACCAGCTTGCCGTTGGATCACAGCCAGCCGGTAGATTTCAATGTCTCCGGCAGCGACGACGCAGGGGACACCTTGGCGTTTGCCACGACCACTCCGACCGCCTACCTTTCTCTGGCGGCTGGTGCGGCAGCCCCTGGCGCGTCCACTCTTAAGGGCGTAAAATGGCTCAAGAGCACGATTCCGGGGGACACGACTGTCTACGGAACGAAGACTTTGGCGACGATTTATCTGCTCCACGTCGTTGGTGGCAACACTCAACTGCTCCGGTGGGGCGGTTCGTTGAACACCAGCACGCTGATCGGCACCATTACGGGCAGCGCAGCCTACACTACCCCGAGCCTGGTTTGGACGACCTCGATCAACTCGCTGAATCTGGATTTCGTTGACAACAGCAACGTTCATCACACGGTCCAGGTGACTACGTCGATTGATAACATCAGCGGCAATATCACCGGCGATCTGCATGTGACTAACGCCGGCGGTTGGCTGTCGGCTCCCGTTCGGGTTGATGTCCAGATCACCGATGGCGGCTTGATCGGGAGGCTGGACTTCTTTGTCAACTACGCCCTGTAAGTTGTCCGGCATATTCCGCAACGAACATCGGGACGGCAGCCTCTCCCGGGTGCTGGCCAACTCAAGCGGAGACAGCTGAAAAAGTCTCTTGCATCAAATTCCTGGGCGTGGCAGCGTTGGCTGTTGGGCAAACGGGGCGGACGGGCGCGGGCTGTGCAAGGCTCTTACAGGGCCTGCCGGTTGTGTCAGGGGCTCGTTGCCGACCGTTGGGAACCCTTTTTATCCCATGGCGGCGACCACGGCGCGCACCGCTCCCTCGCTGTCACCACCAGGTTCGACGAGTCTCACCATCCGCTTGATATTGACCACCGTGGCCGTGATCAGTTGTTGCAGTAGAACGCGTGTCCGTCCCCGATAGCGGGCACGCCGCGCTCCATGGCGACGCACCAGTTCGCCTAACTTGCGCTCGACGGCGCCGTGCTCGGCACGCACCTGCCTATACTCCGGCGTGTGCGTCTTGGCGCGGGCGGCCAGCAAATCCGCTTCGTAATCGCTCTTGATGACGCCGCGGCCACGGGTCTGCGGCAACTTCGGCACGCACAAAGATTGCAGCGGACAGGCGGCGCAGTCCGCACGGCGGAAGTAAAACTGCCAGCCCGTGTCGGTCCACACGCGCCGGCGATAGCTGGCCTGCTTGCCGCCCGGACACGTCAAGGTTTGCTCATCGTCCGACATGGTGAACTGCTCGGGCTGAAATTCCTCAGGACGAGCGGATTCTTTGGCAGGCACAAAAACCTCCAGGTTCAGTCCCGCCGGATCCGTCAGCGTCTGCAGCAACGCCCCCTGATAGCCGGCGCTGTCCATGGACAGCGCTTGCACCTGGTTGCCGTGACAGTCTTGCTCCTGACGAATCAGCGTCGCGGCATCAGCGCCTTCATTGGCCCCGCCCGGCAGCACATTCAGGGCCGTGACGATCTGACTGTCGGCGTCCACGGCCACATCCACCAGATAACCCGTGTAAAACTCGCCGTGTTTGGCGGTGCGTGCGTCGGGGTCCTGCACGCTGCGCACACGGTCGGGACCGTCGCTCTCGCGACAGTCGTCCACCACCCGGCACGCCAGCGCCAAGGCCTCCTGAAGCGGCCGCTGCCGCAGCAGCGGCGCTGCGACAAACTCCGCACCCTCGCCGAGCGTTTTCGCCCAGGCGACCAGTTCACGCAGGTGCGCCACCCGCTGCACCAGACGCTCCGGCCCCAGCAGATCCGCGGTGCTCTGGCGGATCTGCTCAGCCCGCTGTCTGTGCTGCTCGACGGACTCGGCGGCCCAGGGCTCAAGCGCCTGCAAGAGCCGGTCGCGTGTCTGCGCGACTAAGGCAATGGTGCTGGGGATGGCGATATTGGCAATCACGTGCGTGGCATCCTTAAGCCGTAGTCGATCCTTGACCAGGCCCTGCTCGCGGGCTTGTCCCACCACGGCATCGAAGACTTGCTGATGCCGCCCGGCCCCCAGACGCTGCCGGAAACAGGTCAGCGACGTAGGATGCGGCAACGCACTGTGCAAGCTCAGTCCTAGAAAATAGCGAAAGGCCATGTTGCAGCGACTGCGTTCGATGACTTCCCGGTCCGAGAGGGTGTACTGGTATTGCAAAAACTCCAGCTTTAACATCAGCAACGGCTCAATGGCCGGCCGGCCCTGATCGTCGCAATAGGCATCGGCCAACAGCGGCCGCAACCGCTCAAAGTCGATAACGCTCTTGACGCGGCGAAGGTAATGATCCTGGCGAACCGTAGCCTCAAAGATCTCCTGGTCCCGCTCCGTCGCGGACACATACAGCGGCTCGGAAGAAAGCATCGCAAACTCAAATGAAATCAAAAGTTAACTCGAACTCCATCTTAATTATAATGCGAGGCTTCCAGGCTTTTTCAGCAGTCTCAGCGCGAGTTGGCCAACCACGGCAGCGAATCGTAAGCGCTTGTCTATCAGCAACTTGTGCTGCTGCGAGCGCACGTGGTTGGCCAACTCGCGGTGGGTGCCCGCTCCTGAAAAATCCTGAAGAATTCCGCAACGAACCTGGCAAAACACCGGTCTGGAATGTTACACTAGCCAAAGAGAGGG
>Ga0170475_101582303_pt1 | contig 10024 bp, 10 predicted proteins | sample Soicark_Litter_5_FD_111474 | JGI IMG/M metagenome (GOLD analysis project Ga0170475, IMG submission 111474) | Avena fatua rhizosphere microbial communities from Hopland, California, USA. Combined Assembly of 48 SPs | reverse complement strand
TATCGGCCCTCGCGCCCACCCTCCCCGGCATACGCTGGGTGGATAAAGTCGCAGAAGTCTCCGACATCATGGCGCGCTATCGCCAGATCATGGGTTGGGTGATCGCCGCCAGCTACCTGCTGGTATTCGCCGCGCTCAGCCTGCGCTTTGGCCGCCGCGCCTGGCGCGCCCTGCTGCCTACCGCGCTGGCCAGTGCCTTGGCACTGGCATTACTCGCCATCACTGGCGCCCCGCTGCAGCTCTTCAATGTCTTGGCCCTGTTGCTAATCCTCGGCATGGGCGTGGATTACGGTATCTTTTTGCTGGAAAATCCGGGCCGCCAGGAAACCCGTCCCTTTCTTTCCGTCACCCTCGCTGCCGCCAGCACCTTGCTGGCCTTTGGTCTGCTGGCCTTGTCGGCAACGTCCGCCCTGCGTGCCTTAGGCCTCACCATGCTGTTCGGTATCGGCCTGGCCTGGCTGCTTACTCCCGCCTTCATGCCTGACAGCGTGGCTCACCAGGAAATTTGATCTCCATGTCCGTCAATTTGAATCACATGGTCCTGCGCCACATCCGCACGCTGGAGATGATAGGCGTGCTCATGCGCATCTTCAGTTTCAGCCTGGTGAGCTGGATGGGGCCGGATAGTCCCTTCTTATTCGTATGGATCTTCAACACCATTGATGCCGCGTTGCTGTCCTGGTGCGCCATCGTCAAACGCGACCCGGCTTATATCCTGCTCAATCTTTTCTGGATTCTGGTTGGCGTGGTCGGTATATTGCGCGCCGGGCACCTGATACATTGATGCGGCAGGCAAATATTATCATTTCATAATATTGCAGGCGATGGATTGAGATAACTTGATTAGATCTTTCATTAATCTTTCAAATTAAGCAGTAAGTGCGACTTTCGTATTGTCATTCATAAACCAGGGAGGGCTCAAAGCTTGTCAGGAATGTCGTAACTGTTGCGCAATTAATGGCCACCGCCGCGACATTTTCACCAGCTCTGAGTAAATTGAGGAAAGCAATGCATAAAGAAAGCGTCGAAATCCTGATCATCGGTGCCGGTCCCGCTGGCTCAGTCGCCGCCGGCCTGCTGCGCAAGCAGGGCCGGCAGGTGCTGGTCATCGAAAAGGAGCAATTCCCGCGCTTCTCCATCGGTGAGAGCCTGCTGCCGCAAAGCATGGAATACATCGAAGCAGCCGGATTCATGCGCGATGTCGTCGAAGCCGGCTTCCAGTACAAGAACGGTGCGGCGTTTTGCCGGGGTGAGCGGCGCACGGCCTTTGATTTCCGCGATAAATTTTCGCCCGGCTGGGGCACCACCTACCAGGTGCAGCGTGCAGATTTCGACCATGTGCTCGCCAAGGCGGCCGAAAAGGCCGGCGCCGAAGTGCGGTATCGGCATACGGTCACGGCCGTCGATGTCGACGGCGAACGGCCGCTGGTGAGTGTGACGGCTCCCGACGGCAGCCGCTACCAGGTCAGCGCCCGGTTTTTGCTGGATGCCAGCGGCTTCGGACGCATCCTGCCGCGCCTGCTGGACCTGGAAACGCCCTCGGCTTTTCCGGTGCGCGGCGCCTACTTCACGCATGTCGAAGACCATATCGCGCCCGGCAGCTTTGATCGCAACAAGATACTGGTCAGCGTGCACCCCGAGCATGTGGATGTCTGGTTCTGGACCATTCCCTTCTCCAACGGGCGCTGCTCGCAGGGCGTGGTCGCGCGCACCGAATACCTGGAAAGCTTTAGCGGCACGGAAACTGAGCGTCTGCGCGCCATCATCGGCGAAACACCCACCTTGGCGCACCTGTTGAAAGATGCCGTCTGGGATACGCCGGCGCGCAAACTGGTGGGATATGCGGCCAACGTCAAATCACTATGGGGCAAGGGCTTTGCCCTGCTCGGCAATGCCGGCGAATTTCTCGATCCGGTGTTTTCCAGCGGCGTCACCATTGCCGTCAAATCCGCCAGCCTCGCCGCTTCCGCCATAGCGCGGGAATTTGCCGGAGAGACGGTGGACTGGCAGCGCGATTATGCAGACCCGCTCAAGGCGGGCGTGGATGCTTTCCGCGCCTTCGTGGAAAGCTGGTATGCAGGCGGTTTTCAGGACGTGATCTTTCACCCGGACCAGTCGCCGGAAATACGCCGCATGATCGCCGCGATATTGGCGGGCTACGCCTGGGACAACAACAACCCCTATGTGGCAGAACCGCGACGCCTGAAGACGCTGGAGCAACTGTGCGCACGGTAGTCCTTGCGTTTGCCATACTGCTGCTGGCAGCCTGTAGCCAGCGGCTGCTTGAGGCACCGTTGCGCCTGCCTGATTTTCGATTGGCACCCGGCGCATTCGGCCGCAGCCTGAGCTTGAACCAACGCCTGACCCTGGAGCAGTTGCCGGAGCTTGCCGCCCAAACGCCGGTAGCCCGGCAGCGCAGTCTGGATGCCTTGCTGGAAATCGATGCAGAGGGCGTGCGCCTCGCCGGTTTCGCATTGGGCCAGCGCATACTCACGCTCACCTGGGACGGCACGACGCTGGGCGGCGAACGGCACGCGCTGCTGCCCAAAGAAGTGGATGCCGGGCATATCCTGCGCGACATACAACTGGTGTACTGGCCGGCGGAAACAATACGGCCAGCCTTGCCGGTGGACTGGACGCTGGAAGACAGCGGCGAGCAACGTATATTGAATTATCGCGGCCAGATGCAGGTGACGGTGCACTATCATGCCGTGCCACGCTGGACTGGCCGCGCTGAACTGGATAATCGCCTGGGGCGTTATCGACTTTTGATAGAATCAAGCCCGATGGCAGGTTCATAGTGGGGATCATCAGTAAAACATGACTACCGCCGTCTACCTGAATGAGCTGGGCATCGTCTGCGCGCTCGGCGCAGACCTGGAAAGCGTACGCAGCGCTTTGTTTGCCGACACGCCGGGCGGCGTTGCCGAGCATGCGGATCTGCTGCCCGGCAAAGCATTGCACCTGGGCGTCGTCACTGCGCCGCTGGCGGGCATGGATAGCTTGCCCGCCGCCCTGCGCAGCCGCAACAATGCCCTGCTGCTGACCGCGCTTGCCCAGATTCGCCCGGCGGTGGATGCCGCCATTACCCGCTTTGGCGCGGCACGCGTCGGCGTGGTGCTGGGCACCAGTACCTCGGGCATCGGCGAAAGCGAGCAGGCGATTGCGCACCATTGCAGGCACGGCGTATTGCCGGACAGCTTTCATATCGCGCAGCAGGAAATGGGCTCGGCAGCCATGGCCATCAGCAGCGTATTGGGGCTGGCCGGCCCGGCCATGGTGGTATCCACCGCCTGCTCATCCAGTGCCAAGGCCATGGCCAGCGCGGCACGCCTGCTGCGCGCCGATATGTGCGACGCGGTAATTACCGGCGGTATGGACAGCCTGTGCGCATTTACCATCGCCGGCTTCGCCTCACTGGAATTGGTCAGTGCGGCGCGCTGCAACCCGCTCAGCGCCAATCGCAACGGCATCAACATCGGTGAAGGCGGCGCCTTGTTCCTGATGACGCGCGAAGTGGGGCCGGTCTGCCTCGCCGGTTGGGGAGAGTCGTCGGACGCCTACCATATCTCCGCCCCGGCGCCTGATGGACGGGGGGCGCTCGCCGCCATGCGCGGTGCACTGCAACGTGCCAGGCTGGCACCATCGGCCATAGACTACATCAACCTGCATGGCACAGCGACACCGCAGAACGATGCCATGGAGTGCGTTGCCATTGCCCAGCTGTTTGATGAAAAGATCGCCGTCAGCTCCACCAAACCACTGACCGGGCACACGCTGGGCGGCGCCGGCGCCCTGGAAGCGGCACTGTGCTGGCTGGCATTGACAGATAACCCGAGCGGACGCCTGCCGCCGCACTGGTGGGACGGCACTGCCGACCCGGCGCTGCCGAAGCTGCAGGTCGTAGCGAACGGCGCGGCATTGGGCCGGCCATTGCAGCATGTGCTCAGCAACTCCTTCGGTTTCGGTGGCAGCAACGCGGCATTGATACTATCGCGGGTAGCCGCGCTCGCTGGAGTGAACAACTGATGCGCGTGGCCATAGACCTACCCATCACCGATATCGTGCCGCACGCCGGCAGCATGTGCTTGCTGGACCGGGCGCTGGAGGCGGATGCCGAAAGCCTGCTTGCCGAGGTCACAATTCGTGACACCGGCCTGTTTCACGACGGCAGCGGCGTGGGCGGCTGGGTCGGCATCGAATACATGGCGCAGGCAGTGGCCGCCTGGGGTGGCTGGCAGTCGCGCCTGCGCGGCGAAGCCCCGAAGCTGGGCTTTTTGCTGGGTAGCCGCCGCTACCTGTGCTCGCGGCCGATTTTCCACAGCGGCGAGACATTGCGCGTGGAAGTCCATCGCCAGTTTGCCGCAGACAACGGCCTGGGCCAGTTTGACTGCCGCATCGAAATTGCCGGCGTAGAAGTCGCCACGGCCGCGTTGACGGTATTTGAGCCGGAAGATGCGCAACAGTTTTTAAAGGGAAGCATGACATGAGCGACAAGACGATCCTGGTCACCGGCTCCAGCCGCGGCATAGGCCGTGCGATTGCGCTGCGCCTGGCACGCGATGGCTACGACATTGTCGTGCATTGCCGCAGCCGCCAGGATGAAGCGGAAACCGTCGCCGGCCAGATCCGCGAACTGGGCCGTAGCGCACGCCTGCTGCAATTCGATGTCTCCGACCGCGAAGCGGCGGCAACGGCGCTGCTGGCGGATGTCGAGCAGCACGGCTGCTATTACGGCGTGGTGTGCAATGCCGGCATTGCCCGCGACAACGCCTTCCCGGCCATGCCGGGCGAAGATTGGGATGCCGTTATCCACACCAACCTGGACAGTTTCTACAACGTCCTGCAGCCCTTGACCATGCCGCTGGTAAGGCGCCGCGCGCCGGGCCGCATCGTTACCCTGTCGTCCGTATCCGGCGTGATGGGCAATCGCGGCCAGGTGAACTACAGCGCCGCCAAGGCCGGCATCATCGGTGCCAGCAAGGCGCTGGCCGTTGAGCTGGCGAGCCGCGGCATCACTGTTAATTGCGTGGCCCCGGGTTTGATCGCAACGGAGATGATGGACGAGCGCGTAATGGAAGAAGCCTTGAAAATCATTCCCGCCAAACGCGTGGGCAAGCCCGAGGAAGTGGCGGCAACCGTCAGTTTCCTGATGAGTGAAGATGCCGCTTATATTACGCGGCAAGTGATTTCGGTAAATGGAGGAATGGTGGGATGAAGCGCGTCGTGGTAACCGGTATAGGCGCCATCAGCCCGCTTGGCCATGATTGGGCAACGGTAGAGGCGCGCTTGAAAGCCCGCCGCAACGCCGTGCAGATCATGCCGGAGTGGGCAGCCTACGAAGGATTGAACACACAGGTAGGCGTGCTGGCAGCCCCCTTCGAGCTGCCGGCGGAGCGCTATCACCGCAAGAGCCTGCGTAGCATGGGCAAGGTCGCCATCATGGCGACGCGCGCCAGCGATCTCGCCTTGCAGGATGCCGGCTTGCTGGACGACCCGCTGCTGAAAAGCGGCCATGTCGGTATCGCCTATGGCTCATCCTCCGGCACCCCCAAGTCCATTGGTGACTTTGGGAAGATGATCGTCGAGAAGACCACGGAAGGCATCAACGCCACCACCTATATCAAGATGATGTCGCACACCGCCCCCGTGAACATGGGCGTGTTCTTCGGCATTACCGGGCGCATCGTCACCACCTCCAGCGCCTGCACCTCGGGCAGCCAGGGCATAGGCTATGCCTATGAAATGATACAGGCCGGCAAACAGATCGCCATGCTGGCCGGCGGTGCGGAAGAGTTGGACGCGACCGCCGCCGCTGTCTTCGATACCCTGTTTGCCACCAGCGTAAAGCACAACGCGCAACCGGAACTCACGCCGCGCCCATTCGACGCCAATCGCGACGGCCTGGTGCTGGGCGAAGGCGCCTGCACCCTGGTACTGGAAGAGTTGGAACATGCCACGGCGCGCGGCGCGAAAATCTATGCCGAGATCGTCGGTTACGGCACCAATAGCGACGGCCGCCACGTGACGCAACCCAATGCAGAAACCATGGCCAGGGCCATGCAACTGGCACTGGCGGATGCCAGGCTGGCCCCAACCGACATTGCCTACGTCAATGCGCACGGCACGGCGACCAGCCACGGCGACGTGGCGGAAACGCAAGGCACACAACGCGTGTTTGGTGAGCGCATCGCCATCTCGTCGCTGAAAAGCTATATGGGCCACACGCTGGGCGCCTGCGGGGCGCTGGAAGCGTGGATGAGCATCGAAATGATGCGCAGCGGCTGGTTTGCGCCGACCCTGAACCTGGAAACCGTGGACCCGGAATGCGGGGTGCTTGACTACATCACGGGCGACGGGCGCCATCTCGACATCGACATGGTGATGAGCAACAACTTTGCTTTTGGCGGCATCAATACGTCGCTGATATTTAAACGCTGGCCGGATTGATTTCAACGTTTCAACAAGGAGGAAAAATGATGCATTCAGGAAAGACGAAGCATTTGATACTTGCAGGCTGTATTGCCCTTGCACTCGCGTCATCCCCAGCCCTGGCTGGCTCGTCTATGGCGCCAGTGTCGCATGTGACCTTGCAGTCCAGCACGGATAAGCCTTTGAGCATCGAAGGGGTAAGAAATATCATCGTCTTCGGCGGCCAAGTTCACGAGTGGCGTGTCGTTGCCGAGCAGCCAGGGAAGATCACGCTCAAGTATGTCAAGAGCAGCAGCACCTCCGTTACGGTGGAAGTCAGCTACAACAGCAGTGGTTATGATGTTGCCTACGTGGACAGCACCGGCATGGCCTATCACAAGGAAGGCGATGTCGTCGAAATCCACCCCTCCTACAACCGCTGGATGGTCAACCTCGTGGAAGCCATAGGCGAAGCAAACAAGATGTATAAGACGCTGATCTGAGTGCATATCAGACCGTAGCGCGGCAGGCGTCCAAAATGCCCGCGCTATGGGATGGCAAACAGGCCGCTAATATCCTGGCCCTTTAGGTGATTTCCGAAAATGAACTTACCCTTCTCGTGGTGCAGACGGGATGCGGTGCAAGGCGAGACGAGCGCCGTGTGGCAGGCCACACAAGCGAGGAACAACGCGGCAGCGCGCCCGTATGCGCCGCGAGAAGGGTATGTTCATTTGCGGAAGTCACCTTAGTGCATGGAGCCTGAAATGCTGCGTATGTCCCTTGCCGCCATCTCGATGATGGACAGTACGCTTGCACATATTCAAGATGCAGATTTAAGCAGCGCCGAAAATAGGCGTCTGGCAAGCATGGCCCATCCGCGCCGACGCCGGCAATTCCTGGCCGGTCGGCTGCTAAGCCGTCGACTGCTGACCGAGACTTACGGCGGCAATGCGACAGGCTGGACGATTGCGGCAGATCCTGCAGGCAAACCTGTTATCGCTGGGCACACGGATATACATCTATCTATCTCGCACAGTGCCGACTATGTTGCCTGCGCCATCGCCAGCGTGCCCGTGGGCGTGGATGTCGAATATCTAGTGGCCAGGCGCAGTACAGATGAGCTGGCGCAGATGGTATGCAATCCGCAGGAGCTGTCCGCCCTGATTGAGCTAAGCCCACTGGATAAAGATCAGCAATTTCTTGAATTGTGGACCTTGAAAGAAGCCTGGTTAAAGCGCAGCGGGCAGGCGCTGGATATATCGCAGATGCGTGACTTGCAGTGGATTTCCGAATCGGCAATGAATGCCGACGCCGCGACCTGGTATTTCCAGCACGCGGGCATCGCCGTATCGCTGGTGTGCGCTGCGCTCACCGATATCAAGTCAGATTGGGGACAGCTAGCCGCACCCACACGCATCGTGTGGCGCAAATTAATAACATAGGGCGCTTTTTGCCCTTTCCCCAATCTATATCCCTCTACCTAATTATTGCCCGATTCGGCAACAGGCCCGCCATGAACTCTTCCCATTCCACCCAAGCCTTAAAAATAGGCGGCGCCCTGCTCGCGGCGCTATTCATCACGCCTTACCATAGTTACGCAGCAGATCTGCCCGATAAGCAACCACGCTGGGAAGCCGGCATAGGCGTCGGCGCCTTGACGCTGGCCGACTATCCCGGTGCCGACCAGCAGCGCGGCTACCTGTTGCCGCTGCCCTATTTCGTCTACCGGGGCGACAATATCAAGGCTGATCGTAATGGTGTGCGGGGGCGCATCTTCGATTCGGAAGCCGTCGATGTGGAGTTGAGCATGTCGGCATCCGCCCCCGTGCGCAGCGATAAAAACCAGGCGCGGGATGGCATGCCGGGCCTCGATCCCACCGTGGAAATCGGCCCGCAACTGCGCTGGCATCTGTCGCCAGACCAGGCGGCCGATTACCAGTTAGACCTGCGTGTGCCGTTGCGCTTCGTGTATGCCTTCAACCACGACGGCGTGCGTTCGGTCGGCAGCGTGCTGTCTCCTGCCCTTAACCTGGATGTGAAGCATTTCCTGGCAAAAGATTGGACGCTGGGCGTGAATGTCGGCCCCTCCTTCGCCAGCAGGTCCTACAATGCCTATTACTATGACGTAGCGCCGGCTTATGCCCGGGGCAACCGGCCAGCTTACGAGGCAAAAAGCGGTTATAGCGGCATGCAATTCACCAGCGCCCTGTCGCGCCGCAGTGGGCAATATTGGATCGGCGGCTTTTTGCGACTCAATGAACTGGACGGCGCCGTGTTCCGGGATAGTCCGCTGGTCAAACAGCGTTACGCATTTTCGACGGGCATAGGCTTCGCCTACATTTTTGCCAAATCGGCCGAGCTGGTGGATGCGCGCCACGAACCGTAACCCCCCGCTATCAAAATACCTATTTTGCCGGGCCATGATTAGGGTGGGAAGCTGGGGCTGATTTAACGAATGGCGTAAGCGTATGCTTACAGATTTAAAGCTTCCGCCACTGAACACTTGCCAGAACCCGATTTTTTTGGCATTGTTGCGCTACTTATGCTCGCCCAAACGCCCACCCTTCCGAACAGCAAGCACTGCGCCATCCTCCGCGCCAGTGCCCTTGCGTTCGCCGGTTGCGGCTACACATCCCCGGCCTCTTCCGCTACACCCGCCTCCATCATTCGAATTATCCAGGGTCGCTGAGCTGCGGCTTTGCCGGTGCTTGGTGCCCCGAACCCGACGTGTCCCCCTGCCTGTCGTGAATTCAGCACTTGATGGAGTACCAGTATGCTTACCCAAACACCGAGCCATAGTGCTCATGCTTACCCGACCCTGCAACAAATAAGAAATACCGCCGACCGGCTTAACGGAAAAATCCTGCGCACCCCCGTCTGGCGCTGGCAAACAGGCATCGTCGAAGAAGCCTTGAGTCCGAGCAGTGAAGTCTGGCTGAAGCTGGAGCTACTGCAGATCACCGGCACCTTCAAATTGCGCGGAGCGCTCAATTGCATCGCCACGCTAGATGGCGATGCGCGGCGGCGCGGCGTGGTGGCGGCAAGCGCCGGCAATCATGCCATCGCCGTGGCCTATTCTGCCAAGCTGGCCGGCAGCAACGCCAAGGTCGTGATGCCGGCGCATGCCAGCCAGGCGCGCATCAGCAGTTGCCAGGCTCTGGGCGCGGAAGTGATCCTGATGCCGGATGTACACCAGGCCTTTGCCCATAGCCAGCAGATCGAGCGCGACGATGCGCGGACGATGATACACCCCTTCGATGGACCGCTGACCGCGCAAGGCACGGCAACGGTGGGGCTGGAGCTGATGGAGCAAATACCCAATCTGGATGCGGTGGTGGTGCCGGTCGGCGGTGGCGGCCTGTGTGCAGGCATCGCCTCCGCCGTCAAGCAGATCAACCCCGACTGTGCGGTATACGGCGTCGAGCCTTATGGTGCCGATGTACTGTATCGCAGCCTGCAATCAGGCTCGCCGCAAACGCTGGAGCGGGTCGATACCGTGGCGGACAGCCTGTGCGCGCCGTATGCGCTGAGCTACAGCCTGGAAGTTTGCCGGCGCTTCGTAGACGAGGTGGTGAGAGTATCCGACGATGAAATCTGCCGGGCCATGCACCAT
>Ga0170475_127873016_pt1 | contig 10025 bp, 16 predicted proteins | sample Soicark_Litter_5_FD_111474 | JGI IMG/M metagenome (GOLD analysis project Ga0170475, IMG submission 111474) | Avena fatua rhizosphere microbial communities from Hopland, California, USA. Combined Assembly of 48 SPs | reverse complement strand
GGTAACTTAAGGAAGGGACGATAAGGGATAAAGGTCCTAGGTAGTCGAGTCGCTACCGTTCTTCCGATGCCTGACAAGACCCTTAGAGTGTTTGGCGTAGCAGCACGCGTTCGAGTACTCAACTAGTATTATTTGATCTACCACGTGTAGAAACAAAATCTGAGTTCCTTTATCTTTCGAGATACGGGTACTCTGTCTGTGGGCCTGAAGCTTAAACCAGGTATAAGCACTGTCCTCATAAGTCAGCGATAGTCGGTTCGAATCCGACCGGGCCTACCACAAAATTCTAGCTTAATTGTTAAAAGCGATCGACTCATGCAATAAATACTCCTATCAAATTAATAGGAGTAGAAAATGCCAAGAGGAAGTGGCGCTAGATCACCGTGTGAAAAATGCGGAATAGAAGTCGCGTCAAACGCAAAATGGCGGCATGATTTAAAGTGTAGTAGAATTAATACTCAGGCTGATTATTCAAAACATTTAAATTGCGATTTTTGTAGTAGGTTATTTGAAAAACCTGGCCCGAGAAAAAGGCATCAGAAGTATTGCGATTTAAATCCAAACCGTTTGTGGTTTAAAGGGTCGAATCAGTTTATAAAAGCCGCAGAAAAAGGATTGCCAAAGCCTGTTATATCAAATGAAGTCAGGCAGAAGCTATCCATTGCAACAACTAAAAATAATAACATACGATATGCTGATCCACGAGTCAGAAAGAAACTTTCTGACTCAATGAAGAAGGCTGTTGAAAAATATCCGGAATCATATGGTGTATCTAATCGTGGTCGCACTAAAAAGATAGAAGCTCATGGAGAAGTATTCCAAGGTAAATGGGAACTTTATTTTTATGAGTTTTGTCTTCAACAAAATATAAAAGCAGAACGAGTAACTGTTGGCTTCCCATACATGTGGGAAGGTGAAAGAACTTATTTTCCAGATTTTTATCTGCCCGACCTTAAACTTTATGTAGAAGTTAAAGGATATGAAACAGATAGAGATACCGCAAAGTGGAAACATTTCCCACATAAACTCAAAGTAATTCGTCGAGCTCAAATTGAGCAAATTAAACGCTCAGAATTTAACTTCGATTCTTTTATCACTAACTTATAAAATCCAATGAACAATATAAAAGCAACTGATCCAGAACCAATTAGTCCTCTTCAAGCTGCTCTTGACAGACTTAATTTTGTAATGGCTGAAAATGTTGATGCAATTGATACACTGGAACAAAAGCTATCACCAGTACTTGCAACATGGGCTGAAGACGGCTCTGAAGGTGACACAGTCGAATCTGTCAGCACAAATTCCAGTCTAGTTAATGAATTGAATAATTTTGCGGATCGTGTTAAAAACCGCACTACATCTATTCGTACTTTAATTTCTCGTTTAGACACTTAATTAACCCAATATTTGGAGAACACGCATCATGAAAGTCAATTACTTTACTAAAGCAGAACAATTTCAAAAATCAAGTAAAGGTAGTGTATGCAACAATATCCAAGTATTCAAGGGAGCGCAAAAGCTCCGCTAAACAAACAATGTATCGCCTTCTATAAGTACGACGGTTCTAATCTTCGCTGGGAATGGAATCCTAAAACGGGTTGGGACAAATTTGGTACTCGTAAGCATCTCTTCGATGCTTCAGACTTGCAGTTCAATCAAGCCATTCCAATCTTCTTGGATACCATGGCTGATGAAATCCTCTACCACACCAAACAAATCGTCAAGAACCCGCATCGTATAACAGCGTTCACGGAATTCTTTGGTCCAAATAGTTTTGCTGGGTCTCATGTACAAGAAGATCCAAAAGAACTTCGGCTCTTTGACGTCTTCCTTTTCAAAAAGGGATTTGTTCCTCCTAAACAATTTGTGCAGGTTTATGGTAGTATGGACCAAGCAGCCGAAATAGTTTATGAGGGCTCTTTGAACAAAAAATTCATCGACGACATCAGAACTGGTAAAGGTGGTTACGATGTGTTCGAGGGTGTTATATGTAAAGGTAGTGACTTCATGGTGAAGATCAAAACCGACAAATACTTCGAGCGACTTCGTAATAAGTATCCAGAACGCTGGCAAGAGTTTGGTGAGTAAATAAAGCTTTCAATAGCAAAGGCTAACTTTTACTTAAAGAACTGTTCGCCAATGGCGGTGGCGGGGATATTCCGACTGTTAAAGAAATCTACATGACCTTCATGAAAGTGAACAAGGACATAGCTGATGATCCTGACACAGATGAAGAGGTCATTGATATGACGGATGTAGATAGCAACGCTTACCAAATTCATGCGTGGTTTGAAAATCGCGGTGTTACCGAAGAAATTGCAAATACTCTAGCGCATGAATTAGCCAAATATGTAGTCGACAACGATCTTCCGTCAATGCCTCCTGGACATAACGCTTAGGCGTAGTTACAAACGGGATACAAACGGTAATCTTTCAGTTACTGATAGTGGAAGTGGATGGCATAAATACCACGCCATCCACTAACCTCCAGGTATCATGTTCAAATTTCCAAGTTTCAGAAAGCATTCTGTCGAATGCAATACACCACGTAAAGTGCTGTTCGTCTTAAAGCAGCGAGAAGTAATGTATGAGAATGAACAGCAAGCTGATGGACAATATTCATGTGGAATTCTCCACAGTGGTTTGTTCAATAGTGCCAGCTTCATTAACCAAATGTTGAGCGAGAATGGTTTTGAATCAGCTGTTGTTCACGCTATCGATAACAACTGCATCGATAGATTGGTAACACAGCATAAACCAGATGTTGTAATCATTGAAGCATTTTGGGTTGTTCCTGAGAAATTTGACATACTGGCCAAGCTTCATCCTAACGTAAAGTGGGTAGTTCGTAATCATAGTAAAACACCGTTCCTTGCGAATGAGGGTATTGCATATGATTGGGCTCTAAGATATTCTGAACATCCAAATGTTTTTATCTCTTCGAACTCGCAGGTAACGAATGAGGAGATGATTAAACTTGTTGCCTCGAAACATGGAATGTCTCTTGATCAGGCAAAGAGCAGATGTCCTTATCTACCGAATTATTACCCAATCCATTTTGATGACCACCTACATGATCATCTAATTATCCAGAAAGGCGTAATCAACATCAGTTGTTTTGGTGCTATTCGTCCTCTGAAGAATCACATGATTCAAGCGGTTGCTGCTATTAAATTCGCAGAACAGCACAAACTAAAATTAAGATTCCATATCAATGGAAATCGAGTCGAAGGAAATGCTGGCTCAATCTTGCGGAATTTAAGAAGCCTGTTTAAGCATCTGCCTCAACACGAATTGGTTGAGCACGCATGGGTTCCTCATGACCAGTTCTTAAAGATCGTTGCTCAGATGGATGTCGGCTTGCAGGTATCTTACACCGAAACCTACAACATCGTGGCGGCAGATCACATTCAAATGGGAGTTCCTGTAATTACCTCTGATGAGATTGATTGGGTAGCAAGTAACTTCCATGCTAATCCAAACAGCTCAGATGACATCGTTAAAGTGTTAACGATGGTTTACAGATGTAAGCAATTCCGCTCTAGTAAATCACTGTTGAGAAAAACTCTGAGAAATGCAGAACGTTTCAACTTGAAGACACTTAATTGCTGGAAAGAAGTACTATGCAAACTTTAATGCCCGCATAGTTCAAAGGTAGAACATCGCTTTGACATAGCGAAGAAGGTGGATCGATACCACCTGTGGGTACCAGGTATTTTAAAATGATTAATGACACTGAAACTTCATGGAACGTGAGCGGTGGGAAATCGCCCCATTGGAAAAATAGAACATGCGTCCGATGTGGCAGAGCACCAAGTGAAAGTGTTCTTAACATTGAAGCAATAATTCACCACAATGCTTCGATATTGGAATGTGTGGATAGAATATCTTGCAAGAAATTTGCTAAACGAAAAGGACCTCGTCCTCAACTTAAAATTTAGGAGTAACACATGAATGCAGACTTCACAACGAAGTTTCTCACCAAAACTGATGAGACCGGCAGATTCATCGTGAGCTCTATTCGTACCGGCAAGAAGTATTTTGTTGAGCCGGTTATGGCACGTGGAACCCCTCGAGACGGTAATTGGGGTTCCATCAACCCAGGCGAGAAGGAGCTCATGCATAAGAAAGGAGACGGCAAGTATACTGGCGCTGTAACCGAAGCAGAGAGCTTGGTCTCGTTAGAGAATGGCTTTAACAAGGTTCACAATCTTGATGCTGGGACTTCGCCTCATGCGTACATTGAAATGTTGGATGCGCAGTATCCAGATAAAGCTTAGTGGTTGTGACGACTGATCACCGTTCAAGCGCAATAGTTTGCTGGGTAGTTCGGGCTGATCCCACCAGTTGAGCGCTTCTGCTACAGCTACTATATTAAAGGAGACCTCCGTGGTCTCCTTTAATGTTTCCGCGAGGATAAGATGGTTTGTTTCCCAATTGTAACATTTGATCTGTTACAATTTTTACACAAATTGTTGTGTACAACGCCCAGGATCGTGTTAGAATATTCCCATCAGCTGATCAAACAGCTAAAAGCGGAAATCGAAACTAAACTTCTTCAAGGAGAATGACCATGGCAAAGAACCCGACCATCGCTCAACTGATCGCTAAAGCAATCGAGCTGAATGCTGCTCTCACGGAAGACCAGGCCAAATCGATCATCAAGGCGACCAACGCGAAATCCTATAAGAAGGTGGCCGAAGCCGTCGAAGCTGCGAAGAACACCAAGAAGAAGCCGGGCCGCAAACCGGCCGGTGAAATCAAGATCGTCGAGCCGGGTCCCCGCGGCTTCCGCTTCGGCCAAGCCTACGTCCGGTCTGTGATCGAAGCCTCCGGCATCGCGATGAAGGAAGCGAACAAACTGAAACTGGTGCAGTTCGCTGAAGCACTGGGCATCGCCGGTATCACGATGAAGAGCGATGCAACGGAAGCTGCAAAGAGCCTGAAGGCTGCGGCCAAGAAATTCTTCTCGCAGCACTTCGAAGCAGCGGCATAACGTTGGCCGGGTTGAGATGATTTCAGATGAGGGGTGGAGATATCTCCACCCCTCAATTTTGGAGACTTATGATGACTAGACCACAAATTCTGCTGTTCCAAACGACAGATCCGTCCAGCGTGAAGAAGAGACTTCTGCGTTTTCGCGAAGCCTTCATTCGTCTTGGACCAAATTACGAGTTTGCGATCGTGTCGTACCTACATGGCGCAAGAACTGAAGTGAGAAAGGTAGTGTTGGATGGCATTCAAATGGACCATTATGTGTTCGGTATGGATACCATCAACACTTTCACGTATCCTAACAAGGGAACAGCGCGCCCTTTCAAGTTGATTCCTGGCAATTCGGATCTTATCTCGATCTCCTTTCGAAAAATTGCCCCTCAATATTCGGAATATTGGGTTATCGAGGATGATGTGGAGTATTCGGGCGATGCACATGTGCTAATGAGTGATTTGAATAGCCGCAGTGGAGATTTGCTGGCAACTCATTTGGCACGCGGCTATGAAAAGTGGGCATATTCATCATTTTTCCGCTCGCTCTGCGGAAGCATTCAGCCTGAAGACACATGGTTGGTCTTTTTGACTTTCTTCAGAATTAGTGGCGAGGCCCTGGATATCATTGATTCATACTATATGGCAGGCTGGTCCGGCCATAACGAGAATACGTGGGCCACCATTCTTAAGCACGCGGGAATGCGCGTTGTGGACATTGGTGGAAATGGGCAGTTTGTTGCTGAAGAAGATCGCAACAAGCTCTACCTTGGCAAGCCCAATGATGGCTATGAAAAGCACGGCAGCTTTGGCACTAAAACAATTCGTCTTTGGCCTGGTCGACAGAAAGATACGCTGTGGCATCCGATAAAACGACCGCGCGTTTGGACCCGGCAGAACAGCAAGCGGGTTATTTCCATTCTCAAATGGCACCTCAGTAAAATTGGGGTCCATACTCATCAGCAATAAGTAAAATCTTCTGATAAACAAAAGGGACCCAGAGAGGTCCCTTTTTGCGTTTGCAGGTACATACATGTCACTGTGATGGAGGTCTCTGGGCCTCTCTAGTAAGCTCTGAGATGCACTAAAATAAATAACTTCTCTATCACTTTAACTGTGTTCCTATGAAAATTTCTGAATTATTTGAGTCACCAAAGAAGCGCGGAAAAGCCGGATGCATCCCTTACGTGCTAGACGCAAATGGTGAACCTCTCATGGCTTTTATGATTTCATCCGATGCTGATTATGGCGGACCTGACCCTATGATTGCAAAAGGCGGAATTGATCCGGGGGAAAGCGAAGAAGTAGCAGGTGTTAGAGAAGCTGAAGAAGAGTTGGGATTAAAGAGGTCAAATATTGTAGATGGGACATTAATTGTTGGATGGCAAGGTCAATTAACTGGATTAGATGCCACATACCCATTCACTGTCATGATGTGTCAAGTAGATGATATTAAAGATTTTAATGAACCGCACTATGAGACCAAAGAAGTTGTGTGGTTGACGGCGGAAGAATTTAATAGAAAAGGCCGCAGATCGCAACGTCATATCGTACAATCAATCGCGGATAAAATCAGGTCCCTGTAAGTTTCAATACGATCACCTCCTATGTACAATTTACCTATTACATAGGAGGATCAATGTCAGAAAAATTCAACTGTATTAAGGTCGATCAGGTTATTTCTTCATACGAAGAAGACGATAATAAAACATCGCCCTATCTCCGCACTAAAGTAATGATTAAGCGCACTGAGCTTAGGATGAACCCTGATTTCCCAGATGATGCCCGATGTGATTGCGGGCACGCCTACTATCGTCATTTCGATTCCTATGAAAATTGGGAACCGGTGGGCTGCAAATACTGCGAATGCTCACAATGGATGCCGCCTGTAGAAAAGGCCGGCATCATCCCATATCGCCACGATGGGAATGAGCTTCGTATGATGTTCATGATTTCATCTGACCCGAAATATGGTGGACCTCTACCGCAAATTAGTAAAGGACACGTAGAGTTAACTGATGAGTCTTCAATGGACGCCGCAATTCGCGAAGGTCAAGAAGAGCTGGGTTTAAAATTGGAGAACACTCGTTATGAGCGGCACTCTGTCTTCAACATTATGAAGGGCACTATTAAAGGTGAGAAAGAATCCACATTTGCCTTATATGCTGTTGAGGTAAATGATGAATTCAACTTCGATCAGCCACACTTTGAAACTTCGGCAACAGTTTGGATGACAGCCAGTCAATTCATGGCTAATGGTAGGGAAGAGCATAAAGAACTGGTTAAGATGGCTTTTGCGAAGATTGCCCGGCAGCTTGGATATCAACAAGATCCAATCAACATCGATGCATCTGACTTCGTGGAGGTAGATAAGTGAAGTTAGTAACTAGTTGGGCGCGCAAGAACGACAAAGGCGAGTTTGAGCATAATCATATTGATGATGGCCATGTTGTGGTGGGACCAAAAATTTTGCATCCTTCTCAATCAAAGGCTTGGCCACGAGCTACTTGGCAGTTCACCCATGCGTATCTTCTGTAAGATACGCCGCCTAAGGTCATCTTGCCCAATAAAAATCTCGATATATCTTCTGCATTTTGATTGCTTCGTCAAATGCGCGAGCATGAGACTTGGGAAAGTTGCGAATGGCTTCTGATACACTAATCCATTCTTTGATAATATTGCCGTCTAAGTCAATCTGGAAAATTGACTTAGACGCATTATTAGTACGGCGTTGTTTATCAAACTTGACAAACTCACCAGCTTCGATAATTTTCCCATGCGTGCAATCCTCATCATCTGAATAGCGCCAGAAGAATCCTTCAAATAATCGATTCTTATTTTTAGCTGCCCATAAAACACCGCCTCGATCACAGCCAAATTGGCGGCCTATTTCTGCAGCTGATTCCCATTCTTTAAGAAATTCGCCTTCTTTGGAAAATTGGGCAATTTTCCTTGCGCGCTTCTTGTTAGTCTCAATCAATTTTTGTTTTTGCTTATCAGATGCTGCATGAGGAATAATTTCACCTGAAGCTATTCTGCCAAGCTTAGTTTTACTAATTTTTTCTTTAGTATATGATGAATGTGTAAAGCCGCTAAGCCCGTCATATCCTAGAGTTTTATTGAATAAGATACCATTTTCATCATAATCTCTGCGACCATATTTGACGATAAGTTCGTGTTCTAAATCTAGAGCTTTTTGCTCACTAAGGTTATCCAGGATGATTTTAATATCTGGATTTAATCCTTGATTTAAAAGAGAACCTAGATAGTTTAGCCATTTTGATTTTCGGCCTTTTCGCTTAGCAAAAGTAAGATGTGTTAAGTATCGACCACCTTTTCCCTTCCCAATATACATTGGGAAACCAGTTATTGGGTGATTGTAAACATAAACATAGAATATATTTTCCATATGACAGATCAAGAACTAAGTAAAGAATTAAAAAGATTCGATCCTATTTATAACAGCGTGTGGGTCGATATGGATGGTGTCGTGGCGGATTTTGATGCCTTCGTATGGTTGCATATGGGTCGAACATTTTCCCATAAAGAAGGGCCAGGTTCTGATAAAGAGATGTGGGATTTCTTGTCTCGCATCGAAAATCTTTACTTCAAGCTACCATATACTCCATATGCAGCAGAGTTGCTTGATGCGGTTCTTTCTGTGCCAGCACTATCGCATAAAATGCTGACGGCGATTCCTCGCCGTGCGTCGGTGCCAACTGCAGAGAAAGACAAGATTAACTGGATGTCGAAACATTTTAGTCACCTGAATATTCCAGTTCACATTGGTCCTTATTCTCGTGACAAATGGAAGCATTGCAAACCGGGTGATATTCTCATCGATGATCGAGAAGATAACATCGAAGAATGGCGACCAGCAGGCGGCATTGGTATTCTTCACTATACTAATGATGGTGAAAGAACTATCCAAATTCTACGTGAACTGACCGCATGAGCATTGCAGACCAAATAAAAATTCAACAGCTTGAGGATGAAATCCGTCTGTTGAAAATGGCTCATACCCAAACAAGCAATATCATTCACGCTGCAATCATTAGCATTGATGAAGGCGAGATTGATGAAGCACGTGATTTTCTTCGACAGATTGTAGATGTTGATGAAACTACCTAAAAATAAATGGGATTTTATTGACGCTATATATCTTATGCGCGTCACTGCTGATCAAATTGAAAAGGAAATGAAATGAATGCCGTGCAAAAACGTTTCATTGATGAACTGAACGTTTAACTAGTTATCGATGTAGACGATGAAATCAATAGCCGCGTTGATTTTCTGGCAAAGTATCTGTCAAGTACTGGCCTTAAATCTTTCGTGCTAGGTATTTCTGGTGGCGTTGATTCTACCACTGCCGGTAAGCTCGCACAACTCGCGGTGTATCAATTGAAAGCTGAAGGATATGATGCGAAGTTTATTGCAATGCGTCTGCCCTACGCCACTCAACGCGATGAAGCAGATGCTCAACGTGCGCTGGAATTTATCGAGCCAGATGTTACGCTGACTTGCAACATCGCGCGAGCAAGCGAAGCAATGCTGTTTGAAGTTCATAACGAAATTCGTTTCAAGGATATGGCGCATGAAGATTTCGTAATGGGCAATATCAAAGCTCGCCAGCGAATGGTTGCGCAATACGCCGTTGCTGGTGCTACTGAGGGGCTTGTAATAGGCACAGACCATGCAGCTGAAGCAGTGATGGGTTTCTTCACTAAATTTGGTGATGGTGCCTGTGATCTTACACCACTCGCAGGTCTTAATAAGCGTCAGGTGCGGCAAATCGCGGCAGCATTGGGCGCCCCTGAAGAACTGGTCAATAAGACTCCTACTGCCGATCTAGAGAATCTATATCCTGGCAAACCGGATGAAGTTGCTTATGGCGTGACATACAACGAAATTGATGATTTCTTGGAAGGCAAACAGATTTCGAAAGAGTCTGAAGCCAAAATTATCGAACAGTATGTAAAGACCTTTCACAAGCGTGCATTGCCAGTTGCACCTTAATATAGATTGAAAGTAAATGGGAG
>Ga0170475_115020448_pt1 | contig 10027 bp, 9 predicted proteins | sample Soicark_Litter_5_FD_111474 | JGI IMG/M metagenome (GOLD analysis project Ga0170475, IMG submission 111474) | Avena fatua rhizosphere microbial communities from Hopland, California, USA. Combined Assembly of 48 SPs | reverse complement strand
TCAAAAGGCGCCTGATCTAGGCGCAAAGCGCAGCCATAGCCAGGGCTATGGCGAGCATTTGCAACGACGAGCAGGGGTCTTTTGGCGTGATGAGCGGGCATGATCGAAATACTCTCAGCCTCTGAGTGCCTCGCGCACCGGCGCGAACGAGCGACGATGAATCGGGCAGGCGCCATGGGCCTTCAGCGCCGCCAAATGCTCGGGTGTCGAATAGCCCTTGTGAGCGGCAAAGCCGTACTGCGGATGCAACTCGTGCAACTGCAGGCAAAGCCGGTCGCGATGCACCTTGGCAAGGATGGACGCGGCGGAAATCGACTTCACCTTCGCGTCGCCGCCGACGATGGCTTCGGCATGGATCATGAGACGAGGCAACTGGTTGCCGTCGACCAACACCTTGGCTGGCTTGAGCCGCAGACCTTCGACCGCGCGCCGCATCGCGAGCAGAGTCGCCTGCAGGATGTTGATCTGGTCAATTTCCTCGACGCTTGCCTCGGCCACCGAACAGCACAAGGCTTTGGCGCGAATCTCGTCGTAGAGGCGCTCGCGCACGGCTGCCGTCAGCACCTTCGAATCGTTCAGGCCACGGATGCGCCGGGTGTCGTCGAGGATGACGGCGGCGGCCACGACAGGGCCAGCGAGCGGCCCGCGGCCGGCCTCGTCCACGCCCGCGATGAGGCCGTTGACGTCGAAGCTCAGCCCGAGCTGCTTAGGCGGCGAGAATTTTTTCGATCGCATCTGTTGCTGCTTGGGCTGTGTTACGGCGCAGCTCGCGGTGCAGCGCGTCAAATCGTTGGACGAGGGCGGCTGAGCGCACGGGGTCGTCAAGCCAGGCGAGCGCGGCGTCGGCCAGTTTCGCGGGAGTGGCATCGTCTTGCAATAGCTCGGGTACCGCGAATTCCCTGAGCAGAATGTTCGGAAGCCCCACCCAGGGCTGGTACTTCATGCGCTTCATCATCTGCCAGCTCAGCCAGTGCATGTTGTAGGCGATGACCATGGGACGCTTGAAGAGCGCAGCCTCGAGAGTTGCGGTGCCGCTCGCAACGAGGGTCACGTCGCAGGCGGCGAGTGCTTCATGGGAGCGGCCGTCGAGTAGATCGATCTTCGCGGCGCCAGCGTGCTGCGCCACGAGGGGCTCGATGAGCGGGCGAAGGCCAGGCGCCACCGGCAGGACGAATCGCATGCCGGGGCGCCGCGTGCTCAGTTCGTCCGCGGCGGCGATGAGCCTCGCGCCGATGTACTGGATTTCGGATCGACGGCTGCCGGGCAGCAAGGCCACGACGATGTCTTGTTCGCCAAGTCCCAGCGCGCGGCGGCTCGCGGCTCGGGGCACTGGGAGGGGAATTGCATCTGCCAGCGGATGTCCCACATACGTGGCCGCGATGCCGTGCTTTTCATAGATCGCGGGCTCAAAGGGAAAGAGGCACAACACGTGATCGACGGCCTTGTGCATCTTCTCGACCCGCTTGCCACGCCACGCCCAGACCGATGGGCTCACGAAATGGATGGCCTTGATCCCGCTGGCCTTCAGCCTGGCTTCGAGGTCGAGGTTGAAATCGGGCGCATCGACGCCGATGAAGACATCGGGCTTCTCGCGCAGCAGCCGTTGCGCGAGTTGATCGCGAATGCCTACGATTTCCCGGTAGTGGCGAATCACCTCAACGTAGCCGCGCACGGCCAGCTTCTCATGCGGCCACCAAGCGTCGAAACCGTGCTTCGCCATCTTGGGCCCGCCGATGCCGGCGACACGCAGCGAAGGCCAGCGCGTGGTCATTCCGCCCAGCAGCAAGCCCGCGAGCAGGTCGCCCGATGCTTCGCCCGCGACCATCGCGAAGCGAGGTGATCGCTCTTCATTCATCATCAGCGGACGATGCCGCGTTTCGAATCTGCGAGGAAGCTCGACATCAGCACCACGTCTTCCGCTGCTTCAGGCATCGTCTGCGCCAGTTCTTGGATGGCCTTTCGCGCATCGTCGAGCGTCAGGCCCTGTCGATATAGCAGCTTGTGCATCTGCTTCACCGCACTGATGCGTTCGGCCGAGAAACCGCGGCGCTTCAATCCTTCGAGGTTGAAACTGCGCGCCTGCGCCGGATTGCCGGAAACCATCGCGAAAGGCGGCACGTCCTGCAAGAGTGCTGTGCTCATGCCCGTCATCGCGTGCGGGCCGATCTTCACGAATTGGTGCACGTTGGTGTACCCGCCCAGGATCACCCAGTCGCCCACGTGCACATGGCCCGCGAGTTGCGCGTTGTTGGCGAAGATGGTCTTGTTGCCCACCTGGCAGTCGTGCGCGAGGTGGGTGTAGGCCATCATCCAATTGTCATCACCCAGCCTCGTCACGCCGACGTCTTGCACGGTGCCGAGGTTGAAGGTGCAAAACTCGCGGATGGTGTTACGGTCGCCGATCTCGAGTCGCGTTGGCTCACCCGCGTATTTCTTGTCCTGAGGCACCGCACCCAGCGATGCAAACTGGAAGATGCGGTTGTCGCGCCCGATCGTCGTATGGCCTTCGATCACGCAGTGCGGCCCGACAGTCGTACCTTCATCGATGCGAACGTGCCCACGAATGATCGAGTACGGACCTACCGTCACGTTCTCGCCGAGCTGCGCGCCCGGCTCGATGATCGCGGTGTGGTGAATGTTGGCCATGCGAAAACCTCGCTCAGAGGCTGAGAATATTTCGAGCGTGTCCGAGCAGCACGTCGAAAGGCGCCTGATCTAGTGTCGCGTCAAGCCACAAGTGTCGGTTGATCGCGCCGCTGTCGGAGCGCAGTGCAAGGCGCGCCGACGAGTCATATCTCGTGCTATGGCGAGCATTTGTAACGACGAGCAGGGGTCTTTTGGCGTGATGAGCGGGCATGATCGAAATACTCGCAGCCTCTCAGGCAATCGTGCGCATCGTGCACATCAGTTCGGCCTCGACGGCGAGCTCTGCGCCCACGGACGCCTTGGTGGTGAATTTGAAGACACCTGCCCTCGCGCGGTCCAGCGTCGCATCAAGGATGAGCTGGTCGCCGGGCTCCACCGGCCGCTTGAAGCGCGCGCCATCGATGCCAGCGAAGTAGTACACCGTATTGTCGTCGGGCGAATTTCCCATCTTCTCGAAGCACAGCAGAGCCGCGGCTTGCGCCAGCGCCTCCAGCATCAGCACGCCCGGCATCACCGGCCGATGCGGAAAGTGGCCCTGAAAGAACTGCTCGTTGATCGTGACGTTCTTGATCGCCTTGATTCGCTTGCCCGTCTCCAGCTCCAGCACGCGATCCACCAGCAGGATGGGGTAGCGATGCGGCAGCTTCTTCAATATCTCGTGGATGTCCATCATGGTGTCTTCTTCTCGAGGGCACGCAGCCGCTCTCTCAAACCGTGCAATTGACGCAGCGTGGCTGCGTTCTTTTCCCAGGCGGCATTGTCGTCGATGGGGAACACACCGCTGTATTGACCGGGCTTCAAGATGGAGCGCATGACCACGGATGCAGCGGAGATGATGACGCGGTCGGCGAGCGTCAGGTGACCCAGGATCACCGCGCCGCCTCCCACTTGGCAGTGCTTGCCGATAGTGGCGCTGCCCGCCACGCCCACGCAGCCCGCCATTGCCGTGTGCGCGCCGATGCGCACGTTGTGGCCGATCTGTATGAGGTTGTCGAGCTTCACGCCGTCTTCGATCACGGTGTCGTCCAGTGCACCACGGTCGATGCAGGTGTTGGCGCCAATCTCGACGTCGTCACCGATGCGCACGTTGCCGAGTTGCTCGATCTTCTCCCATCGGCCTTCCACAGGCGCGAAGCCAAAGCCATCGGCACCGATCACGACACCGCTGTGGACGATACCGCGTGCGCCAATGTGGCAGTCGAAACCGACGGTGACGCCGGCGGATAGTCTGGTGCCCGCGCCGACGCAGGCGTTGGAACCTATGAAGCAGTGCGAGCCAATGACGGCTCCCTCGCCCACCGTGGCCCCTGCTTCGATGACGGCGAGCGGCCCGACCGACACACCCTCGCTGATCGTTGCCGTGGGGTCGACCACAGCGCTCGGATGCACGCCCGCTACCGTGGCAGGTCTGGTGCGTTTCGCCCAAAGCTGCGTCAACCGCGCGAAGCCGAGGTACGGATCGGCCAATACGATGGCCGATCCGCGTGCGACTGCAGCGTCCCGCATTGACGGCGCAACGAGCACGCACGCCGCCTGCGACGCCGCAAGCTGAGATTGGTACTTGGGATTGGAGAGAAACGAAATCGTGGAAGGCGTGGCGCCCTCCAGAGGGCCGATTCGGGTGACGACGGTCGACGGATTGCCGATCAAATCGCCGCCGAGTTGCGCGGCGATGTCACCCAGCGAGAACTCAGAGGCTGAGAGAATTTCGAGCATGTCCGAGCAGCACGTCAAAAGGCGCCTGATCTAGGCGCAAAGCGGAGCCATAGCTCGTGCTATGGCGAGCATTTGCAACGACGAGCAGGGGTCTTTTGGCGTGATGAGCGGGCATGATCGAAATACTCTCAGCCTCTCAGTGGCCAATCACTTGCCGCCTTGCGCGTTGAGTGCCTTGATGACCTTGTCGGTGATGTCGGCGCGCGGACCAGCGAACACCGCTTCCTGGAGGATCAGGTCATACTTTTCGGATTCGAAGATCTGCTTGATAACGCGGTTGGCACGTTCCACCACCTGGCCCAACTCTTCGTTCTTGCGCTGGTTCATGTCTTCCTGGAACTCGCGCTTCTTGCGCTGGATTTCGCGGTCCTGGTCGACCAGTTCGCGTTGGCGGCGGTTGCGCTCGGCTTCGGCGAGCGTCGGCACGTCTTTCTCGAGCTTGTCTGCCGCGGCCTTGAGACGGGCATCCATGTCGCCGAGTTCTTTCTCGCGCTTCCTGACTTCAGTTTCGAGCTTGGCCTGCGCGGCCTTGGCGGGCGCTGCCTCGCGCAGCACGCGATCGCTGTTGACGTAGCCGATCTTCAGTTCCTGCGCGCCGGCTGCCGCGGTGGCGGTGGCCGCTGCGACGGCCATCGCAGCCGTCATGATCACAAAAGAGAGTTTCATCAGAACGCTGTCCCGATCTGGAATTGAAGTGGCTGGATTCTATCGCCCGGCTGTTTGCGAAGCGGGCGACCATAACTGATCTGAAGCGGGCCCACGGGAGACACCCAGCTCAGGCCCAGACCGGCCGAGGCGCGGATGCTTCCTGCGGTGATCTTCTCGTTTTCACCCCATACGTTTCCGGCGTCGAGATAGCCGAACCAGCGCAGTGTCTTGTCGTTGCCCGTGCCCGGCACCGGCAGGTACAACTGGGTCTGCAGGTTCAAGCGTCGATTGCCGCCGATGTAGGCGCCGATCACGTCCACCGGGCCCAGCGAGCCCTGGTCAAACGCGCGCACCGTGCCGAGACCACCGCCGTAGAAGTTCTTGAAGATTGGATATGGCTTGCCGTTCAAGCCTTTGCCCCAGCCGCCTTCGAGGTTGAAGCCCACCGTGAAGCGGCGACCCAGCGGGATGTACTGCTGGTACTGGGCGTTGGCGCGCAGATAGCGAGCATCGCCGAGGAGCCCGCCTTCGAGGTTCAAGCGCTGATAGGCGCCTTGGGTCGGCACCAGCGCACTGTCGCGGCCGTCGCGCGTCCAGCCGATGGTCAGCGGCACAGTGCTGCTGACCTTGCCGAAGATTTCGCGGTAGTTGAAGTAGTTCTGTGGCAGCGCGACGTCGCCCTTGATCTTCGTGCGCTCGTAGCCGATGCCGAAGAACACCGTGTCGAGTTCGCTGAACGGCACGCCAAAGCGGATCGACGCGCCCGGTGTCACCAACTCATACTGCTCGCCCTGGCTGTTCAGCGGCTTGACCGTGCGGTAGTAGACGTCGATGTTGCGCGAGATGCCGTCGATGGTGAAGTACGGGTCTCCAGTGCTAAACACCAACGTGCGCTGCGAGCGGCTGGTGTTCAGTTCGATGCCCAGCGAGTTGCCCGAACCGAAGACATTGTCCTGGCGAATCTGAGCGCTCAAGGACAACTTGTCAGCGCTCGAGAAACCTGCACCCAGCAAGAGGTTGCCGGTCGGCTTTTCCTTGATCGTGACCGTCAGGTCGACTTGGTCGACGGTGCCGGGCACTTCGGCAGTGTCGACGTTGACCTCGCTGAAATAACCGAGGCGGTCGACGCGATCGCGGGACAGCTTGATCTTGCGGCCGTCATACCACGACGATTCGAACTGGCGGAACTCACGTCGCACCACTTCGTCGCGCGTGCGGCTGTTGCCGGCAACGTTGATTCGGTGCACGTAGACGCGGCGCTGCGGATCTGCGAAAAGCGTGAGGACGACCTGCCCTGTCGTGCGGTCGATTTCGGTGCGCGGATCGATCTTGGCAAATGCGTACCCGAAAGTGCCGAAGCGCTCGACAAAGGCCTTGGAGGTATCAGCCACCGCTTCGGCACGATAGGGCTGGCCCGGTTTGATCGTGACGAGCGTCTTGAAGTCTTCCTCTTTGCCCAAATAGTCACCTTCGAGCTTCACCGCGGTGACGGTGTAGGGCTGACCTTCCTTGACGTTGATCGTGACCGTGATGTCCTGCTTGTCGGGTGAGATCGCGACTTGCGTGGACTCGACGTTGAACTCGAGATAGCCGCGGTTCAGGTAATAGGCACGCAAGGACTCGAGGTCGGCGTTGAGCTTGGCTCGAGAGTAGCGATCAGCTTTGGTATACCAGTTGAGCCAGCCACCGTCGTTCAGGTCGAACAGCCCCTTGAGCGTGCTCTCCGAAAACGCATTGTTGCCGACGATACGAATTTCGCTGATGCGTGCCGCAGTGCCTTCGGTGACCGTGAATGTCACGTTGACACGGTTTCGCTCTTGGGGCGTCACAGTGGTGACCACCTCGGCCCCGTAGAGACTGCGCGTGAGGTACTGCCGTTTGAGTTCCTGCTCCGCACGGTCGGCCAACGCCTTGTCGAAGGGCAGACCTTCGCCGATGCCGAAGTCCTTGAGTGACTTGGTCAGCGTGTCCTTGTCGAATTCCTTCAGACCGCGGAAGTCGATATTGGAAATGACCGGGCGCTCTTCAACGATGACGACGACCACGCCTTCATCGATTTCAAGGCGCACGTCTTTGAACAGGCCCGTAGCGAACAGCGCACGCAGCGCGGCACTGCCCTTTTCGTCCGTATAGGTGTCGCCGATGCGGAAAGGCAAGGAGGCGAACACGGTGCCGGCGTCCGAACGCTGAAGGCCCTCGACACGGATGTCTTTCAGTTGAAAAGGTTCGACTGCCCATGCGGACCCGGCTTGCAGCGCTGCTGCAAGTGCGAGACACAAAACGGTAGGACGAAACGAACTCAGGCGAGAAGAAGGTCGCATGCGGGGGGAAAGTCAGTGCAGGCCCAGATGGCGGGCCACATCGTTGTAGAGAGCGAGCGACATCATCAACAGCACGAGGACCAAGCCGGCCCTCTGCAGCCGACCGAGCCACTGCTCGGACAATGGCCGCCCTGTCACTGCTTCGAAAAGATAATACATCAGGTGCCCACCGTCGAGGACGGGCAGAGGCAACAGGTTCAATACCCCCAGGCTTACGCTCACGATGGCCATGAAGCTCAGAAAGAACGTGAGCCCCATCTGCATCGACTGACCTGCGTATTCGGCGATCGTCAGCGGCCCGCTGAGGTTCTTGAGCGACGCCTGGAAGATAAGCATCTTGCCAAGCAGCTTGAGGGTCAGGGTCGACATCTCCCATGTGCGCGTCAAGCCGTGCGACAGTCCTTCGAGGAAGCCGTATTGCACGAACACCTTGGGGCCGGGCTTGCCGATGGGGACATCGATGTAGCCAACCCGTTGCTCACCATCTTTGCGCACCGCAGGCTGGACAGTCAGTTCCATCGTCTGCCCTCCGCGCTCGAGTCGCAGCACCATCGGCGAGGGCTCGCCCTGCGCGCCACTGGCACGGATGAGATTGAGCACGCCCGCGGCATCGCTGACGATCCGGCCATTGACACTCAGCACCCTGTCACCGGCGAGCAACCCGGCCTTGGCCCCAGGCCCGCCAGGCCCGGGCTTGCCGAAGATCGGTTCGCTGAAAGGCCCGCCCAGCCCGATGCTGCGCATCACTGCCGTGTCGAGCTCCTTCGAGGGCAGTTGATCAAGCGCGAGAGTCACGCTGCGTTCACCGCGGCCGTTCTCGTTGGCGACCATAAGGTACAGCGACTCGCCGCGCGACACTGCCTGCGCCAAGTCCCAGGCGAGGTCGGAGGTCGAACGAACGTCGTGCCAGTCGTTCCCATCACGCGAGGCGGCGCGAACCATTTCACCGGCACGGACGCCCGCCCGCTCGGCGATGCTGCCAGGCGCCGGTGTCGAAAGCAGCGCCTTGGGCTCTTCGATGCCGAGCCAGTTGGCCGCGGAATAAAGCAATACTGCAAGCAAGAGATTTGACATCGGCCCCGCGGCGACGATAGCAGCCCTTTGCGCGAGCGGCTTACTCTTGAAGGTCTGGTTCTCTTCGGAAGGCAACACGCCGCCTTCCCGATCGTCGATCCAACGCACGTACCCACCCAAGGGCAACGCGGAGATGACAAATTCGGTGCCGCCAGGGGTGGGCTGGCGTCGCCAAATCACCTTGCCGAAGCCGAGCGAGAAGCGATCCACCTTGACACCGCAGGCCACCGCGACGCGGTAATGCCCATACTCATGCACGAGGATGAGTATCCCGATGGTCAGGATGAAGGCGAAAGGGTAGATCATCGGGCGAATCGCTTCGCGTGCGCTGCGGCCTGCACACGCGAGCGCTGGTCGAGCGCGATCAGACCGTCGATGCTGGATGCCTCGCTCGGCTCGATGCGAAGCGAGGCCAGCGTTTCGGCGTTCACGCTGTGGATGCGATCGAAGCCAATGGCACCGTCGAGAAATGACGCCACGGCAATCTCATTTTCCGCGTTGAGCACCGTCGTGCTGCCGGGCGCACCGCGTAGGGTGTCCCATGCGAGCATGAGACCGGGATAGCGGGAGAAGTCGGGCGCCTCGAACGACAGATTCGACATTGCCGCGAAGTCGAGCTGGCTCGCGCCCGATTCGATGCGCTCCGGAAACGAAAGACCGAAGGCGATGGGCACCCGCATGTCGGGCGTGCCGAGTTGCGCGAGCACCGAGTTGTCTCGGCACACGACCATCGAGTGCACGATGCTTTGCGGATGAATCACCACCCTCACCTGCTCGGGCTGCAGATCGAACAGCCAGCGTGCCTCGATGACCTCGAGTGCCTTGTTCATCATCGTGGCCGAGTCAACCGAGATCTTGCGGCCCATCACCCAGTTCGGATGCGCACAGGCTTCGTCGGGGGACACGGTGGAAAGCGTTGCCGGGTCGCGGGTGCGGAAAGGTCCGCCCGAGGCGGTCAGCAGGATGTGATCAATGCGCGCACCCCAGACCGAACGGTCTTCGGGCAGGCATTGGAAGATTGCCGAATGCTCGCTGTCGATCGGCAAGATGACGCCGCCGCCGTCGCGCACGGCCTGCATGAAGAGCGCGCCGCCGACAACGAGGGCTTCCTTGTTGGCGAGCAGCAATCGCTTGCCGGCACGCGCTGCGGCAAGGCACGGGGCCAATCCTGCTGCGCCAACGATCGCGGCCATGACCGAATCGACATCTGGATGCGACGCGAGTTCGCAGAGCGCCTTCGCGCCCACGAGTACTTCGGTGCTGCATTTCGCTTCGCGCAGCCGCGTCTGCAAGATGCTCGCCTGATCGGGATTCGCCACCGCGGCAAATCGCGGCCGCCACCGCATGCACTGAGCAAAGAGATCGTCGATGCGACTGTGTGCGGTGAGAGCGAACACCTCGAAGCGCCCATGATGTCGCGCCAGCACGTCGAGCGTGCTCACACCGACCGAGCCGGTCGAGCCAAGGATGCAGACGCGTTGAACCACGTGGCCGCCCATCTCAGAGGCTGAGAGTTTTTCGAGCGTGCCCGAGCAGCACGTCAAAAGGCGCCTGATCTAGGCGCAAAGCGCAGCCATAGCCCGGGCTATGGCGAGCATTTGCAACGACGAGCAGGGGTCTTT
>Ga0170475_113387148_pt1 | contig 10029 bp, 8 predicted proteins | sample Soicark_Litter_5_FD_111474 | JGI IMG/M metagenome (GOLD analysis project Ga0170475, IMG submission 111474) | Avena fatua rhizosphere microbial communities from Hopland, California, USA. Combined Assembly of 48 SPs | reverse complement strand
CGGGTCATCTCCAATGCCACGAATGACCGCGACGACGTAAGGCAGTCCGTGCAACTGCAGTGGACCCAATGCCATCTCGACCATCACCTCGCTGCCGTCGCGGCGCTTGGCCGCCAGGTCCATTCGCTGGCTCGTCGGCTGCCGCTGCGGCTGCGGTGGGTCGCCCGATGGGCCGAAGCTCGGCTTGCGCCTGTCATCGGGCAACAGCAAATCGACCGGCTTGCCCAGCAGTTCGCCGGCAGCGAAGCCGAGCAGTGTGTCCGCGGCCGGATTGCTGAGACGGATCAGTCCTGTGTCGTCGATCAGAAGCAATGCATCCGGACAGGCCTCGAACAGAGCGGCGCAGAGCATGGGATCGCCGGCCGGGCCCATCATGCCGGCTCCACCACCGGCACCAGCATGTACCCCGCGCTGCGCACCGACTTGATCAACTGTGGGGGGTCGGCGTCGCCTTCGATCTTGCGGCGCAGTCGACCCACTTGGACGTCGATGGTGCGGTCGAACGGGCCGGCGGCGCGGCCTCGCGTGTGTTCAAGCAGGAAGTCGCGCGACAGCACGCGGCCCGCATGCCGAACGAGCACGCACAGCAGGTCGAATTCGCCGGCGGTCAGCGTGGTGGGCAGCCCTTCGGGATTTCGCAATTCACGGGCGGCTTCATCGAGCGTCCAGCCGGCAAACCGCCAGCGGGTGCCGGTCGCAGCGGGCGCAGCCGGTTCGATGCGGCGCAACACCGCCTTGATGCGCGCCACCAGCTCGCGCAGGTCAAACGGCTTGGTCACGTAGTCGTCGGCGCCTACTTCGAGGCCGACCACTTTGTCGACCGCATCGCCGCGGCCAGTGATGATGACAAGCCCGCAATGCCAATGTTCCCTGAGTCGGCGGGCGAGGGCCAGGCCATCCTCGCCCGGGAGCCCGAGGTCAAGCAGCACCAGGGCGGGGGGGTCCGACGCCATCAAGTCAAGCAGGTCCGGCCCCGTGCAGAGCTGCGTGACCCGGAAGCCGTGGCCATGCAAGTAGCCGGCAAGCAACTGGGTGACGTCGGATTCGTCGTCGAGGACGGCGAGGTGAAGGAGGTTCACGGGGCGGTCACGTGCGGAGGTGACAGGACCCAAGCGTACAGCTTTTGACTGTGGTCCTCTACACGATCGGTGCCGATCACGGGGCAGCTCCCCCTGGGTGCAGGGTGCCCGTCCTGCGGGCGCTGCGTCAGAGCTGAATGCGGGAACCGACCACTGGCGCGGATGTCTGCGTCACGGTACGGGTCGTGCCGTCGTCCATGCGCACGCGAACCCGGTAAGTGGTGGTGGCACGGGCCTGCTTTTCAATTTCGTGGCCGGCAAGGCCGCCACCCACGGCACCGACGACCGTCATCGCCTTCTTGCCGTTGCCCCCACCCACCTGGTGGCCCAACAGTCCTCCGACCACGCCACCGGCGACAGCGCCCACGCCGGTGCCCTGTCCCTTGTGCTTCACGGCCACCACCTTCTCGACCACGCCGCAGTTGCGGCACTCGGCGATGTCCTCCTGCGCGGAAGGCTTGGTCGATGCGCGGTGCTCCGCCTCGGTTTCGCCGGCAGGCGACGCCGGTAACTCGGCGGCGGCTTCCTGTTGCGCGGGGCGCTTCACGAGCGCGGTGGAGAGTGCGCCTCCGCCCAGCGCCCCCAGCAACCCGACGATGCCAGCGATGGCCCATACGGGCAGTTTGCGGCGCCGCGTCGCGGCGGGCTCGGTGTGCGAAACATCAGCAAGGTCGGTCATCTCAGTCCCTCTCGGTCGATCATGGTTGGCGGGTGCATCGTGACCGATCAGTACACGAAGCACCACCTTCAAGCCTCAGGTTTACCGTCAGACGGACGGACCGGTGTAACCAACGGTGTTGCCGCCGGCGCAAACACCCGGCGCGCAGGGCACCCCGGTTGCCATAGGTAACGCATCGCCCGCCATGGCCGGTCTAGAGCGCGGCCATGGCGTGGCGCGTGGCGTCCGCTTGGGCCTCCACCCATTCGCAGAAACGCTTTGCGTCCTCTGACATGCGCGCCACGGGCGGCTTGATCAGCCAGTAGCCGTAGGGCGATTCGAGCCGGCAGCCCGGGAATACCTCGATCAGTTCGCCCCGCGATGCAGCGTCGACCGTCAGGCCCATCCGGGCCATCGCCACGCCTTGACCCGCCAGCGCGGCCTGCACCTGCTGGTGCGTGTAGTTGAAGTACACCCAGCGGGCGGGTTGCAAGTCGCGCGCAGCATAAGCATGCAACCAGCGCGTCCAGTTGACGAACTGGGCACTGCCGCGGGGACTGTCCTCCTCCATCAGCGTGTGTGCCACGAGGTCGGCGGGGGTGCGCAGCGGTGGGCCGACGGACTGTGCTCGCTCTAGCAGCAGAGGGCTCACCATCGGTGTGACCACTTCGTCGAACAGCCGCACGGAATGGGGCGTGGCGTGTTCGGGCAGCCCGTAGCGCAACGCCACGTCCACCTCGCCTGCATCGTTGCCTTCGGGGTCGACCAGGTGGTCGTTGGCACTGACGCGGATGTCGATCTGGGGGTGCTCTCGCTGGAAAGCTTCCAGACGAGGGATCAGCCACAGTGACGCGAACGATGCGAAGGTGCTGACGGCCACCACGCGACGGCCGCGTGCCTGCCGGATCTGCCGCACCGATGCGTCGAGGCGGTCGAGCAGCGGTTCGATGGTGCGGAGCAGCGTCACGCCCGCCTGAGTTATCTCGACCTTGCGTGTTCCGCGCAAGAACACCGGGGCGCCCAAGTCCTCCTCCAGCGATTGAATCTGGCGGCTGATGGCTGACTGGGTCAAATGCAACTCATCGGCCGCGGCCCGGAAACTGAGGTGCCGGGCGACGGCCTCGAATGCACGGACGGGTCCCACGGCCAAGGGGCGGCGGCGCGCTGTATTCATGCGTGAAACGCGATAATCCGGTGACCGGAACTCATTGGACGCATCGGTTTCTCCCCTCTACCATTCGCTCATTGAAGTGTAGGCGGGGTTGGCCATGAACATGCAACTGATGATCAACAAGCAACGCCAAGATGCGCTGTGGACGCTCATGCAAGGGAAGGCGATCCGGCTTGCAGTGGGCCCGAACACCCGTCACTTGCGGGTGGTGGAAGGCTCCCTCTGGTTGACGACCGCAGGCACCCAGGACGCGCCAGCGGACGATATCTGGCTGTCTCCCGGCGAATCGATGGAGCTGCCGGCCGGCAGCGAGTGGGTCGTGGAAGCCCGAGGTTCCGGGCGCTTTCAGTTGCTGGTCTTGCAACCGCGGCCGTCGCCCTTGTGGACATCGCTTCTCGGTTGGTTGCGGGTGTGCGGATCCACCACGCCTCGTGGCCTGCGCGCCTGAGGTCAGCGCGGGCCCGCATCGGGCGGCGCCGGAGGTTCCAGCGTGAAGCTGGCTTTGGGGCCACCGTTCGCCGACGGGGCGATCCATACATTGAACGTGCCGGGTTCGGCGGTCGGAAAACCGTCGCGCCCGATGAACGTCAAGTCGTCCCGTGTGAGCGTGAAGGTGACGATGGCCGATTCACCGGCCTGCAGGTGCACGCGGCGAAAGTCCTTGAGTTCGCTCACGGGCCGGGTGACGGAGGCGACGCGGTCGTGCACGTAAAGCTGCAGCACCTCCTCCATGGCACGTCGCCCCCGGTTGGTGACCCGTGTCTTCACTTCCAGTTTGCCATTCCAGGGCAGGTTGGCGCCGCTCAGCTCGGTGGCCTCGTAGTGCACGTCGCCATACCCCAGGCCATGGCCGAATGCGTACAGGGCCTCGTGCGGGCTGTCGAGGTATCGCGTGTAGAACGTATCGGGCTGTGATACAGGCACCGGCCGCCCGGTGGGCGGATGTGCATGGTAGTACGGCACCTGGCCGGGCTCGCGCGGAAAGCTCACGGGCAGCCGGCCGCTCGGACTGGCGTCGCCGAAAAGCACGTCGGCCACTGCGTGACCGGTTTCGCTGCCCAGGAACCAGGTCACGAGCAACGCAGGGGCGTCGCGCACCGCCCCCTTGAGGGCCAACGCACGGCCGTTGCGCAGCAGCACGACAACCGGCTTGCCCGCGGCCGCGACGGCCTTGGCCAGTGCCTGCTGGGCCGGCGGCAGGGAGATGTCGGTGCGCGAGCTGGCTTCGCCAGACATGGTTTCGCTTTCGCCCACGGCAAGCAACACGACGTCGGCCGCGCGTGCTGCGCGCACCGCTGCTGCCAGGCCGCCGCGCAAGGGGGCTTCGATGCCGCTGCCGCGCACCACAGTGAGCCGGGCGGGGTCCGCCATTGCCGCACGCACGCCGTCCTCGATGCTGACGGGGGGGCGCGATCCCGGAAACATGGTCCACGGGCCGCGCAGGTCGCCGGGTCCGGCGAGCGGGCCGATCAGCGCGATCCGTCGACCCGCCTTGGGCAGCGGCAGCAGCGCACCATCGTTCTTCAGCATCACGATGGACCGCCGGGCCGCTTCGCGGGCGAGCGCACGGTGTTCGGGCCAGTCCTTTCGCTCCGGGCCCTCGAGGCCGCGCATCGGCGCGTCGAAAAGGCCCAGGCGCTGCTTGAGCTGCAGCACCCTGCGCACCGCATCATCCAGCCGTGCCATCGGCACCGCACCACTCTCGACGAGCGCGGGCAGGTGATCCCTGTACAGGCCGCTTTGCATGCTGATGTCGGTGCCGGCGAGGAAGGAGATGCGGGCCGCATCCCGGGCGTTCGCGGCAATGCCGTGCGCGATCAGTTCGGCATCGGCCGTGTAGTCGGACACGACAATGCCATCGAACCCCCATTCGCGGCGCAGCACGGTGTCGAGCAACCACGCGTTCGCATTCGATGGCACGCCGGCGATGTCGTTGAACGAGGTCATCACCGCGCCAGCGCCCGCACCGAGCGCGGCCTGGAACGGTGGCAGATACACCTCGCGCAGCAGGCGCTCGGAAAGGTCCACGGTGTTGTAGTCGAGGCCCCCCTCGGCGGCCCCGTACGCGGCGAAGTGCTTGGCGGTGGCGACCATCGTGTCGGCATGCGCAAGGTTGCCGCCCTGGAAGCCACGCACGCGCGCCGCGGCGAACTGGCGGCCGAGGAATACGTCCTCGCCGCTGCCTTCCACGCCCCGGCCCCAGCGTGCATCGCGCGCGATGTCCACCATTGGAGCGAAGGTCCACCGGAAGCCATCGGCCGAGGCCTCCACGGCGGCGGCGCGCGCAGTGCGTTCGGCCAGGCTGGGGTCCCAGCTCGCCGCCTCGGCCAGCGGCACTGGGAACACTGTGCGAAATCCGTGGATCACGTCGGCTGCGAACAGCAGCGGGATGCCAAGGCGCGATTCATTCACGGCAATGCGTTGTGCCTCGCGCTTGGCGACGAGCCCCTGGCCGTTGAAGAAGCCGGTGATGCGACCCGCGCGCAGGTCCTCGCGCTGTTCGTCCGCGCTCGGCTGGTGGATGGCCGGGTTGCCGGCGAAGCCCGCGGCGACGGGCGAGAAGAGACCCAGTTGCCCCACCTTTTCTTCGACGGTCATGCGCGCGAGAAGTGTGTCGATCGACGGCGGGGCGGCCCGGGCAGGCGGCACGGCGAGGATCAGCGCGGCAAGGAGCGTGAATCGCATCGGCCCCATTCTGGCGGCCCCTGTTTTCCCCTACGCCGTATCCGGACTCGCAGCCTCGCGGATCGCCTGCGTCAGCACGCGCGCAACGTCCTCGATCGTGTAAGGCTTGGCGATGGTGCGCACCGGTAGGCTGGTGTCGAGCACGGCCGCATAACCGCTCACGAGGATCACCGGCAACCCGGGGCGCTGGTGGCGAAGGGCGTGCACGAGATCCACGCCGCTCATGCCCCCGGGCATGACCACGTCCGATAGCACGGCATGGATGTCGTGGCGAGAGGCGGCAATCGCCAGTGCGTCCGGCGCGCTCGAGGCCACGAGCACTGCGAAACGCAGTCCTCCAGGGCCTGGGCGGTGAGGCCCCGCACCAGGGCGTCGTCCTCCACCAGCAGCACCGTGCCGGTGTGCCCATGAACCGGCGACGCCTGCTGGACCGGCACCGCCACCACGGGCGCCCGGTTGGACACGGGCAAGAACAAGGTGACCGTGGTGCCCCGGCCGGGTTCGCTGCGCACCGTCGCCACGCCGCCGGTCTGTGTGGCGAACGCATACACCTGCGCCAGACCCAGGCCGGTACCTTCGCCGACGGGCTTGGTGGTGAAGAAGGGTTCGAACACACGCGGCAGCAGCTCGGCTGGGATGCCGTGGCCGCTGTCCGTGACACCGACCGCCACGTACGCACCGGCGGCCAGTCCGGCGATTTCGTTGTCGTTGAGGCGGCGGTTGAAAGCGTGCACGGCGATCGTGCCGCCACGGCCTTTCATCGCGTCGCGGGCGTTCAACACGAGGTTGAGCACGGCGAGCTCGAACTGGACGGGATCCAGCAGCACCGGCGAGGTGCCGTTCTCGGCGTGGATCTCCACCGTGATGCCTTCGCGCACGGCGCCGCGCAGCAGTTCGGCCAGACCTTCGAACTGGCGGGCCAGGTCGACCACCTCCCGGTGGCCCGGCTGCGCGCGGCCGAAGCTCATCAACTGGCGCGTGAGCTTCACGGCCTTGCCAATAGCCCGTTCGCAGGCTCCGAGGGCCTTGGTGGCACGCGGGTCCGATGCCAACTTGCGGGCCAGTTGCACGCCGGACGCCATGGTCTGAAGCAGGTTGTTGAAGTCGTGCGCGATACCGCCCGTGAGGCGGCCGAGCGCTTCCAGTTTCTGCGTGCTCAGTGCCGCGCGCTGGGCACGTTCGGCCTCGGCCACGGCGGACTTGACCCGCTTTTGCAAGTTGGCCTCGGCATCTCGCAGGTCACGGCTCGCATTGGCCAGCAGTTGCTGCACGACATCGGTTTCGGCAAGCCCCGTGGGTTTCGGCCGCACCACATTGCCCGCGCCCAGCGCCTCGGCGTCGGACTGCAGCAGCGCCACCGGGCCTTCGATCGACCGGCCGAGCCAAATCGCCGCCAGCGCCGCCAAGCCCCACATGGCCAAGGAGATCAGCAGCATGGTGCGCAGCGCGTCGAGTGCAGGTCGGCTGAGTTCGTCGCGCGGCAAGCCGATCAGCACCGTCCAGCCCGAATCGGGGGCGCGATTGAATGCCGTGAACACGCGCTTGCCGTCGCTCGTGGCCGTCTCGTTGATGCCGCGCGCGTCGAGCGCCATGCGGGCGAGCAGGTCTGGCGTGACCGGGCCGCCCGTCATCTGGTCGGCATCGACACTGCGCGCCAGTATGCGGCCCTTGGAGTCCACCAGGGTGCCGGTCCATCCGGCAGGAAGCTGTTGCTGGTCGAAGATGCGTTGCAGTTGCGAAGCGATGCTGCCCATCGACACATGCAGCTTGACCCGTCCATCGCGGATTACCGGGACCCAGACCGCGAAGCTGTACTGCCGATCAAGCGGCGACATGTACAAATCCGAGACCACCGGCCGGCCGTCGACCTTCGCCAGCTGTGTCGGTGCGCTGATGGCCGCAGCAGGAACGGACAGCAGTGAAAACGGTGCACGCGTGTTGACCAGCGTCTGGCCGTCCAGATCGGTCAGCATCACGGCGTTGTCGGTGCCCGGCGAGACGGCCTTGGCCTGCTCGTAAAAGGCCCGCATGTCGCCTCGGTCGAGGGCGGGCGACGCGGCGAGGGTCTTGAGGATGCCGGCGCGGTAGGCCACCTCGCGGTCGGCCACCAGGCTCAGGGCACGGGCGGTCTCCGAGGCGGCGGAGGTCAAGGACTTGCGGGCCTCGATGTGGATCGTGTAGGCCGCATAGAGTGAAATCCCGCTCGTGGGCAGCAGCACGCCCAGGGTCAGCAGCATCAAGCGGCGGCGCACCGAGGGAGATCTGCTTCTTCGGCGCGTGAACGCGGGTTCGGTATCGGTACCCTGGGATGGCATGGTCCGATTCTAGAAGCCACCACCGCAACGCCCCCGCAGGGCACGTTGCGGTTGCCCGTCAGGCTGCCAGAGAGGTGAGCCTGAAGGCGCGCACGGCCGTCCCCAGGCGCATCGCCTGTTCCTTGAGGCTTTCGGTGGCTGCCGCGCTCTGTTCGACCAGCGCGGCGTTCTGCTGCGTCATCGTGTCGAGATGGACCACCTCGCCGCCGACGACTTCGATGCCATTGCGCTGGGCCTGGCTCGATGCGTTGATGCCGCTCATGATGTCGGAGACGCGCCGGATCGAGGCGACGATCTCGCGCATCGTCGTGCCGGCATCAGTCATCAGGCGCGAGCCGGACTCGACACGTTGGCCGGACGCCCCGATCAAGGCCTTGATCTCCCGGGCGGCATCCGCGCTGCGTTGCGCAAGCTGTCGCACCTCGCTGGCCACCACCGCGAATCCGCGGCCCTGTTCGCCGGCCCGGGCCGCCTCGACGGCCGCGTTCAGCGCGAGGATGTTCGTCTGGAAAGCGATGCCATCGATCACGCCGATGATGTCGCCGATGCGTCGTGAACTCGACGCGATGTCGGCCATCGTGGTGACCACCTGGTCCACGAGCAGCCCGCCGCGCGCCGCGATGTCGGATGCCGATCGGGCCAGTTCGTCGGCTTGCAGCGCCGACGACGCGTTGTCCCTGACCGTGCTGGTCAACTCGACGATGTTGGCCGTTGTCTTTTGGAGGCTCGCGGCCTGGTGTTCGGTGCGCTGGCTCAAGTCCATGTTGCCCGACGCGATTTCGGTCGATGCCGTCGAGATGGACTCTGCCGAATGCCGGATGTCGCCCACCAGTTCCCGCAACCGGTCCTGCATGGCGCCGATCGCCAGCAGCAGGCGGCCGAGTTCGTCGCGGCGATCCGTGGTCACGGCGGTCGAAAGGTCTCCGCCGGCAATCAACTCCGCTACCCCGATGGCGTGCGCGACCGGCTGGACAACGCTTCGGCTCAACCGCCAGGCCAGCAATCCGCCGGCCACGAGTGCCAAGAGGCTCACCGAGGCGAGGGCGATCGTGGCCACGTGTTCGGTGCTTCGGGCGGTCGCGTAGGCTTCGGCGTTGAGGTCGGCCTGCAGGCGGGCGAACGCAGCGGCGAGGGCGCGCCATTCATGTTCAACCGGCCTGACCTCCTTCATCAACACGAGCGTCGCCTCCGGCGTGGCGCCATCGCTGCCGAGTTGCGCGGCCTTGTCGATCAGCGGCACCGTGCGCTCGCGCACGGCCACGATCTTGGCCAACTGCTCGCGCTCTGCTGCGCTGGCACCGTTCTCGGCCAGCGCATTGGCGAGTTGCTTTTCAGTTTCCAGGTAAGCCGCTTTCGTCTTCTCCAGCAACGCGACCTGCTCATCGATGTCCTTCACCTCGGTCAGAAGCGTCAGCGTCCGCAGCGCGATGGCCATGTCCCCCACCTGCGCGATCATCGTGTTGGCCAGTGCAATCTGCTCGTTGTTCACCTCGACGATGCCGCGCATGCGCGATGACAGCGTCGAAAGCAGGAACTGGCTCACGCCCCCGATCAAAACAAGGAGGGCGAGAATGGCCGCGAAGCTCAGTGCAAAGCGCCGGCCCAGCGACGGCGCCGATCGGCGGAAGGAGAGCGGGGACTTCATTGGGACTCCTGTACGAAGGGCCGGTTGACCGCAATACCGCAAGAGCGGCCGACCGGTATCGTTAGTTGTATCGGCAACTGGCGCCGGGGCTGAAGCGGACTTTTGGAGGGTATTTCGGCCCTATTTGTGCGCTGACCATCGGAGACAATGGGGCGGTCATGAAGATTGCGCGCTGGAAATGGTGGTTGGCGGCGGGGGGTATCCTCGCCCTGGCAGGGCTCCTGGTGTTTCAGGTGGCGATGCGCCAATTGCGTTCGGGCATCGAGCTTGCGCTCGGGCCGCGGGCTTCCGTGGGGTCGCTCGAACTGGGCTGGTCCGGCGTCGTGCTGAGCGACCTGCGCGTCCGCGCGGAACGGCCCGGCTGGCCAGCGGACGATGAACTGCGCGCGGAACGCGTGCGGGTGGTGCCCGAGCTGTCGAGCGTGTTCTCCGACGCCTGGCGCGTGCGGCTCGTGCGCGTCGAGGGCGGCTGGGTG
>Ga0170475_108433939_pt1 | contig 10030 bp, 10 predicted proteins | sample Soicark_Litter_5_FD_111474 | JGI IMG/M metagenome (GOLD analysis project Ga0170475, IMG submission 111474) | Avena fatua rhizosphere microbial communities from Hopland, California, USA. Combined Assembly of 48 SPs | reverse complement strand
TCCCGAAAAGGAGCTACCAGACCATGGCCAAAGATCCAGTCTGCGGAATGACCATCGATGAAAAGACCGCAAAGGGGCAGAGCCAGTACAAAGGGCAGACCTACTACTTTTGCGCGCCGATTTGTAAGACGAAGTTCGATCAGGATCCGGCGAAATACGTGAAAAGCTGAACGAGATGGGAGGACGGCGCGCCCCGCATCCAGACTATCGCGGGTCTCCCGGCCGCTGCAGTATTATCGCGCTGTATGGCACACCGCTTTACGGTGGGCGTGGAAGAAGAATTTCAGATCGTCGATCCGGAAACCTGCGAGTTGCGATCGCACGTCTCGGAACTGCTGGCCTCGAGCGCTCCGGCGCTGGGTGAGCAGATCAAACCGGAATTGCACCAGTCGATCGTCGAGGTCGGCACTCGCATCTGCCAGAACGTGCCCGAGCTGCGCGAAGAGATCTTCCGGATTCGGCGAGAGCTCACTGGCGGCGCCGAACGTGTCGGCCTCGCCGTTGCGGCAGCCGGCACCCATCCCTTCTCCCATTGGAAGGATCAGATTCTCTCCCCGGGCGTCCGCTACGACAGCATCGTCGAGGAACTACAGCAGCTCGCACGGTCGCTGTTGATTTTCGGGCTTCACGTTCATGTCGCCGTCCCGGACAACCAGACGGCGATCGATCTGATGAATGCCGCCCGCTATTTTCTGCCGCATCTACTGGCGCTCTCGACGAGCTCGCCGTTCTGGATGGGACGGGATACCGGCCTGAAATCCTATCGAACCACGATCTTCAGGCGCTTCCCACGCACCGGTGTGCCGGATCATTTCGGATCCTGGGGCGAGTACGAGACCTACGTCAAACTGCTCATCGACCTGCACAGCATCGATGATGCGCGGAAGATCTGGTGGGACGTCCGGCCGCATCCGACGTTCGGAACGCTGGAGTTTCGCGTGTGCGATGTCCCGACCCGTCCGGAAGCGGCGGTGATGCTCGGCGCGCTGACGCAGGCGATCGTGGTCAAGCTGCACAAGCTGTACACGCGCAATCTGGGTTTCCGGCTGTACCGCCGCACATTGATCGAAGAGAACAAGTGGCGAGCGGCGCGGTGGGGTATCGAGGGCAAGTTGATCGATTTCGGGAAGCGCGCGGAAGTGCCGATGCGGCTCCTCGCGCTCGAGCTCCTCGAGTTCATTGACGATGTCGTCGATGAACTGGAGAGCCGCGACGCCGTGGAGTACGTGCACACCGTTTTGCGCGAAGGGACGAGTGCCGAGCAGCAGCTGGCCGTGTTCCGCGCAACCGGCGATCTGAAGGATGTTGTGCGTCATATCGTCAACGAAACGCGGGCGGGCGTGGACCGGCGTGAACAAACCCGGCACGGATGAACTCGCGCCACCGAAAAACACGGATGAACACGGAAAGAATATGAGTCCGAGCTCGAGCGCGCGGAAGCCGATCGGCCTTCTTGTCGGCCGCGAATACAGCTTTCCGCCTGCGTTCATTGCAAAGGTGAACGAGAAAGGCGCACCGCACGGCATCCAGGGGGAAATGGTGAAGTGGGGTGGAACGAGGATGACCGAAGAGGCGCGGTACTCCGTCATCGTCGATCGCATTTCCCATGAAGTCGAGTATTACCGCGGCGCGCTCAAGCATGCGGTGCTGCAGGGGACCTATGTCATCAACAACCCGTTCTGGTGGACGGCTGATGACAAGTACTTCAACTATTCGGTGATGGCCAGGTTGGGGTGCGCAATTCCGAAGACGGTGCTGCTTCCGCAGAAGGCGTATCCGAAAGACATCGATTTGACGCCTGAATCGCTGCGCAATCTCGAGTATCCGGTCGACTGGGACGCGCTGCTCGATTACGTCGGCCGGCCGGCGATTCTCAAGCCCTATTCCGGCGGCGGGTGGAAGCACGTGTACAAGGTGAACGACCGGCGCGAGTTGCTCGAGGCGTACGACGGAACGGCGCCGTACTGCATGACGCTGCAGGAGTTCATCGACTTCGAGTCATACGTGCGGTGCTTCACCTTCGGCAAGACTGACATCACGCCGGTGAAGTACGACCCGCGCGAGCGGCGCTACCTGGTCGATCACGCGTATCTGTCCTCAGAGCTGGGAGCGCGCGTGGTCAGGGACGCGCAGACGATCAACCAGGCGCTCGGCTACGAGATGAACACGATTGAATTCGCGCTTCGCGACGGCGTGCCCTATGCGATCGATTATTTGAATCCAGCGCCGGACTTCGAGCGCGATCGCATCACCGACTTCTACTTCTCGCTCGTCCTCGAGAAAATGAGCGATCTGGTGATCGATCGTGCGCTCAACCCCGATCCGACGCGAAGCTGGCCGCGGTGGGAGGAAATGCTCGGGATCGGAGCGCCGGGCGGATTCCTCGGCGCCCCGCACGCAAGCGCCGCCAAGGGTTGAATGGACCCGGTTCAGACGTGGCACGCGCTGTTGCGCCCCGAGGTGGAGTTGAGCGGCGCCTACACCGCGGAGTTCGCCGCCTCGATGCGGGCGCGCAGGCTCACATTTGGCGACCGTGTGCACTGTCCGTTTCTCCGGCCGTTCTTTCTCACCGAGTCCGATGAATCGCGGATGCGCGTCGCCGCCGAAACGGTGGGCGCGTTAGGGGAGCGTGTCGTCGCCGCGGCAATGGAGGCGCCATCACTCTTCAGTCAGCTGGGACTCACCCCGGCCGAAGAGGAGCTGGTGCGACTGGATCCTGGCTACGGGCGCGCGAGCACGGCTTCACGTCTCGACGCGTTTCTGCTGCCAGACTCCTTGCGGTTCGCCGAATACAATGCAGAATCGCCCGCCGGGTTAGGGTATACGCAGCGACTCTGCGAACTGTTCGAGGAGATGCCGGCGATGCGCACGTTCAGACAGGGGCGGCGTGTCCGGTTCAATGCCACGATCGAGCCGATGCTCGACGCGCTGATCGCGAGCTACCGCGATTGGGGAGGCCGTGCGGATCCGCCCACGATCGCGATCGTCGACTGGCGCGAGGTTCCGACGTGGAGCGAGTTCGAGATTCTTCGCGACGCGTTCATCGCGCGCGGCGTGCCGACGATCATCTGCGATCCGCGCGAGCTGACGTTCGAGCACCGCGCGCTCGGCTGCGGCGAGACACGGATCGATCTGGTGTACCGCCGCGTGCTCATCAACGATATCGTCGCGCGTCGTGGAGACTGCACCGCACTGCTGCGCGCGTACGCGGAGAAGGCGGTCTGCGTGGCGAACACCTTCCGCTGCAAGCTGCCGCACAAGAAGGCATTCTTCGCCGTGCTCACCGACGAACGGAACGAGCGACTGTTTTCAGACGAAGAGCGGGCCGTCATCGCAGCGCACGTGCCGTGGACGCGCATTCTCGCCGACACCGACACGGTGCTGCACGGACGCAGGCAGCGGCTCATGCGTCTGGCTGAAGATTATCGAGAATCGCTCGTGCTGAAGCCGAACGACGAGTACGGCGGCACCGGCGTGACGCTCGGTTGGGAGACTTCTCCCTCCGATTGGTACGCGGCGCTGAACACGGCACTGAGCACACCGCCAGGGACATGGGTGATCCAGGAACGCATTCCGGTGCGCCGCGAGATCTTTCCCACGTTCGACACGAGCGGCACCGTGACGATGCGCGAGATGCTGGTCGACTTCGCGCCGTATTTGTTCCGCGGCCGAATGGCCGGGTACCTGACGCGCCTCAGTTCGACAGGTCTGGCCAATGTGACCTCCGGCGGCGGCCAGGTGCCGGCATTCGTGGTGGGGGAGTAACCAATCACTAATCGCTCATCACTCATCTAGAAGGTTTCAAAACCGCGGCACAAGGGCAGACGGTTTTGAAACCGCTCTCTCTCAAGTGACAGCCGAGATGATCGGCAGTTCTACAACGTTCTGGCTGGATCCAGATCAAATCGTCCGAGCAGATACTGGCCATCGGCGATCACCTGCTCGTCATCGATCCAGACGTCGCACTGACGCGTGAGCACATCGACGTGAGTGCGTGATTTCCAGTCCGCATGCGTCTGGTTTCCATATGGATCGCCAAAGGCCAGGTGCACGCCGGGCACTTTCTCGTCCTGCAACAGAATGCCGATCATCTCGCGCAACCCGAGATTGGTGCCGAACGCGAGCTCACCGACGCGGTCGCTGTTCTCGTCGGTGTGGCAGTAGGTCCAGAAGTCCCGTTCGAGGTCGGCTCGCTCGCATTGCGCCGAGACCAACCGGCCCTCGCGAATCCCGAGCACGAGAGGCGATCGATCGAGGCTGCCGTATTTCGCGTTGAAGTAATCGCCTGCCGTGCCGTCGCAGACGAACGTTCCATCAACCGATGCGGGCGTGGTGAAGACCTCGCCGGCGGGGAGATTCGACCAGTACCGCGGGTTGATCAGTCCGCTCGTCTTGACCCACGACAGGGACCGGTCAAAGGTGGCGCGGAAATCGGTTCCCCTCACGGTTCGGACCGTCAACGACGTGGCGTGGTCCATCCACTCACACAGTTGCGTGCTCAGACGATCGACCTGGAGGTAATCCGCCCGCATGCCCTGCCGCATGATCTGCGGCGTCACGCCGATCATATGTGCATAGCGGATTCGCCGTTGTTCGATCACGCCGACGATCGCCATGCGTGCGGGCAGCTCTCCCTCTTGTGGTTGTACGCACAGAATGCCCGCATCAGCGTTCTCGAACGCGTCCAGCACTTCGACCGGGGCTGACGTAATTGGACGCCGGGCGACCGACTCGATCAACAGGCAACGGGCCGCCGCACCGGCCGTGCTCAGCGCGTGTTCGAGGCTGGCTGCGACTTCGCGGCTGGCCTCGTCGGCGACCAGCGAGACCCGCTCGCCGCGCCGGATGCCAAGGCACGTATCGACGGCGTTGTGCGCGCCGGGAAGCAGATCCTCCGCGACGGGACCAAACATCATCGACATCAATTCTATCAGCCAGCGTACTCCTGGACTCTTCGCAAACCCAGCAACACGCGCTCTCTACCACCGCGAAATGTACTCGCGCAGCTGTTCCTTCCAATAAGGCCAGTCATGCCCGCCCAGGGGACCCCAATCATCCAGTGAGTGGCGGATGCCTCTTCTCGCCAGGATGCCCGACATCGTGTACGAGTAGTTGCTCTTCTCGTAAGGTCCCGATCCGGTAACCAGCCGGATTTCGCACGTCGACAGCTGCTCCAGGAACCAGGGATCGGTCAGGTTGGCCATGTAGTCGACCGGATTCTGGAAATAGAAGTTGTCGTCGTACATGCCGTCCATGAACTGTCCGAGGTCGAAGATTCCCGACAATGCATAGCAGCGCTTCACGAGATGCGGGTAGTGAAACAGCGTGTTGGCCGCGTGATACGCGCCAAGCGACGCGCCAACGGTCGCGATCGGAATACCGGGCGTCTGGCAGCTCGCATGGATGTAGGGAATGACTTCATCCCTGATGTATTCGTCGAACACGCGCTGACGCCAGCTGCGATGAAAGGGATGGGCGTCCCGGTTCAGAAACGACTCCTGATTGTTCGAGCCGACGGAGAACACCTTGACCCGTCCGGCATCGATGAAATCACCGATCGCGGCAATCAGGCCGTTCCGCTGAAGCTCCCATTCGTCGCCATGGCTGGTCGGGAATGCGAGGAGAGGCTGGCCCCAGTGGCCGAAGACTGCCACTCCCATGTCGTGCCCGAGTTTTGGCGAGTGCCAGTACTGGTGGAATGTGTGCATCTCTCGTTGGTTCAGTTTCCAGTTTCCGGTTCCCAGTTTCCAGTAGTTACCTGCCATGTGAACTGCACTGGAGACTGGAAACTGGAGACTGGGAACTTCGCACTACGACGTCACAAGTGCGATTGAGAAGCCGTCGTACCCCTTACCGCCGACCGTCTGAATCGCGGTGGCGACCACGCGGGGCTCGGCGGCCGCCAGCTCGATGAATCGGCGCATGCCCCGGACCGCTGGATCGTCCGATTTGTCGTTGGCCACTTGCCCCTTGCGTATGACGTTGTCCACGACGATGAGTGATCCGACGCGCGACAGCTTCAACGCCCACCGGAAATAGTCGGGCGTGCTGACCTTGTCGGCGTCGATGAAAATGAGATCAAACGGGCCGATCTCTTCAGCCGCAATCCTCGGAAGTATCTCGAGCGCGACGCCGAGTCGGACGTCGACGACGCCACCCACGCCGGCGCGGGCGATATTCGCTGTGGCTAGCGCGGCATGTTTGGGATCGCGCTCCAGCGTGACCAGCCGGCCGCCAGGCTGAAGGGCACGCGCCATCCAGATCGTGCTGTAGCCGCCAAGCGTGCCAATTTCGAGAATTGCCCGCGCGTTCACCAGCCGCGCGAGGATGTGCAGGAGTTTGCCCTGACTTGGTGCGACGCTGATGGCCGGCAGGCCAGCGGCCTCGCTGGTCTCGAGTGCGTTTTCGAGCGCGCCGTCGGCTTTGACCAGTGCTCCGGCGATGTAGATATCGACGGTGGACCAGAGATCGTCGCTCATGATGCGTTTTATCGCTTCCAGATGCCCAGAGATTGGCGGACGAGCACCAGCTGTCCAACATGGTAGGCCGTGTGATCGGCGACGAGCAGCAGCTCGCGGAGATACGTCTGGCCCTCGCCGTGCGGAATCTTCGCCGTGAGATCGATCGACGTGTCGAGCGCCATCTGCCGCAGCGCGTCACGGTCGCGTCGAAATGCGGCGAGGCTGTCGTCCCATGCCCCGGGCGAGGACGGCGCCGGGGTTTGTGGCCAGTAATCTTTCGGCCATTCCATTTCTTTGTAGTCGCTGTTCCGGCTGAATTCGAGGATGTCGTGCTGTGCGATGCGCATGTGTTCCACGATCTCCCACGGCGAGTGTGCGCCCGCCCGTGTGCCACGGTACTCTTCCGGGATATCGGCCACCGCCGTGTCGAACCCAACGTGCGTGTCTTCCCACGCGAGGAGTTTTGCGAGTACATCTCTAACCGCGTGATCGTTCATGCAAGGCTCCGCTCGAGAGGCGTCCCGATCAGATACGTGAGCTTTCCACTGCCGCGCGCGATGGTGACCGTGCCGGCGTGCCAGTCCATGCTATCAGCCGCGCGTCCGAGGTCACGTAATTCCTCGATCGTGTAGGCGCGCAGTTGGGACACGATTCCGTCCCACAGGCAGGTGAAGGGCACGAGCGGGATCGGATACGTGAAGAGCAGGCGTTTCCAGGTGATCGGCCGCATGAAGGGCGTCGAGAGCCAGACGAACAGAGGCATGAACAGAATTGGAATCAACGTCGCGAACGATCGCCGCGAGAACTCGAAAATCGCAATCGGCTCGGCTGCGCGTGCGGCATCCGCCAGGATCGCCGTCGCGTCTGCAGGTCGGAAATGATGGAAGCCGTTGAAAAGAGTTCGCAGGCCCTTCAGTTCGCGCGGGACAGCTCTGGCGTCGACCGGACCTTGAACGTAATCGATCGCGCCATTCGAGGCGCTCGCGGCGCGTTCGAATGCTGGCAGGTTCGGGAAGAGATCGGTCAGCGTCGCCGTCGCCTCGACGCCTGACTGGCGCAGATCATCGATCAGGGCGATCACCGGGCCCGATCCCCCGGAGCAGAGATCGACAATATGGGTGAGGCTGGTGGCCACCAGCGTCTCGCGGATCAGCGGCGTCATGGCTTTGTGAATGCCGGTGGCCGTCTGCGCGAATTGCAGGTAATCGGTCGCGAGATCCCGGACCGTTGCGGGAAACCACGTCTGATCTTCCAGTTCGAGGAGGTGCAGCCTTTGTGACACAGGTTCTACCTGGTCTTGCCAGGTCCCCAGAGCGCGCGACCGGGTTTGGCGCCCGTGTGCTCGCCGTTCTTGATGACCTGTGAACCGTTGACCAATACGTGCCGCACTCCCACCGCGTACTGATGCGGGTCTTCGAACGTTGCGCGGTCTGAAATGATTGACGGATCGAACACGACCACGTCCGCGAACATTCCTTCCTTGAGGAAACCCCGACGATCCAGTTCCAGATTGGTTGCGGGGAGGCCGCTCAGCTTTCGGATCGCGTCGGAGAGTGTCAGCACACGATCGGCACGCACGTACTTCCCGAGCACGCGCGTGAAGTTCCCGTACGCGCGCGGATGAGCGGATGATTTCGTAAACGGGAGTTCCGGCGCCATCGACGCCGCATCCGATCCGAACGAGACCCATGGCAGCACGATCTGCTTGCGGATGTTGTTCTCCGAAATCATGAAATAAACCGTCCCCACCCGCGAACGATCCTCGAGCACGAGGTTCATGATCGTGTCGACCGGATCTTCTCCGCGCAGCTTCGCGGCTTCCGCCAGCGTCTTACCGGTGAAACGCTTCAGCTTGTCTGACTTGAACTCGACGAGCAGAATGCGGTCCGGCGAACCCGCGGCGCGATACAGGTTCTCCCAGTCGTTCGAGGGGGTACGAATCGCCCCGGCAATCTTCTTCCGGATCTCCGGATCAGCAAGTCGCTTGTACGCGGCGTCGTAGCCGCCATCCAGCACCCACGGCGGCATTGACGCGTCGAGCCCGGTTGCTCCGGCGGTGTACGTATACATGTCGGCGGTGATCTTCAGCCCTTCTTTCCGTGCGGCTTCTACTTTGGCGATGACTCGATCCATCTTTGGCCAGTTCGTCTGACCGGCCGCCTTCAGGTGATAAATTTCCGCCGGAATGCTCGCTTCGCGGCTGATTCGGATCAGCTCGTCAACCGCTTCGATCAGCCGATTTCCCTCGCTTCGAATGTGAGAAATGTATTTGCCGCGATACTGCGCTGCGACTTTGCACAGCTCGATCAACTCTTCGGTCGAGGCGTAGAACGCAGGGGCGTAAATCAATGAAGATCCAATCCCGAGCGCGCCCGCCTCCATCTCCTCGCGAACGAGCGCGCGCATCTCGTCGAGTTGAGCCGGCGTCGCCTGTTTGTCCTCCAGTCCGATGACGTGCTCTCTGATCGTCGTCGCGCCAATGAACGACGCGACGTTTTGCGACACTCCGCGCTCCTCGAGCTGTTTCAAATATTCCGACAGGCTGGTCCAGGTGATCGAGTACTTCAGATCGCCCATTTGCTCGATCGCCCGACGCTTCATCTCCGGTGTCAGCGGCCCCATCGAACTGCCTTCGCCGAAGATCTGCGTCGTCACGCCTTCGCGTATCTCTCCCTGCGATCGCCCGTCGATGAGCAGCGATTCAGTCGACCACGAGAGCATGTTGATGAAACCAGGCGCGACAGCGAGCCCGGAGGCGTCGATGATGGCAGGGGCCTGGAGCGACTCCAGATCTCCGACCGCCACGATCCGATCTCCTTGAATGCCCACGTCCGCACGCCGGCCCGGCGCACCAGTCCCGTCGTATACCGTGCCCCCCCGAATGATGATGTCGAAAGTGACTTGCGGCGACGCTGCAGGCCGGGATGCGATTGAGACGGTGAGCGCCGCGAGGAGAAGCGGCACAAGGCGAAGGATTCGCATTCGCGCATTAGAGACCGTTGCGCGAAAAAATGAAAGAGGGCTCGCGGTGGTCACCGCCGCAGCGCAGCGCCACCGCTCCAACGGTCCGGATGGGACTTACGTCGTCGTGAGGTCGACGAAGACGACGTTCAAACGGTAGTAGAGGACTTCGTTGAACCCGCCAACCTGCACGTGCGGCCAGAGCGGCACGCGCGTGGTGCTCACCACCCGGATTTTTCCGCGCATATCGTCAAACCAGCGCAGCAAACGGAACTGTTCCTCCAGGTTCAGCTCACTCACGTTTTCGAGGACCAGCGTCGCGGCCAGGCCGGGAGTGGGAAGGTCAAGCGGCTGTCCGGCCCGCCATTTCACGACGGGACCTCGGAGATCCAGGCGAAGCATGTCGACGACGAAGCGGGTGGCGTCGGGGTTTCCGACGACCAGCACATTCGTGTGCGGCATCGAACCAACCTGAAGATCTCGTCGGGGGGCGGACCGGACGATTCGTCGTTCTCTTCTAATCAGCGGCGTTGCGGCGGGATCAGCGCGTCTCGCGGCTGTGGCAACGGCATCCGAACGGTCTTCCATAGCGGCCTCCTGGCGACGCG
>Ga0170475_105868196_pt1 | contig 10031 bp, 11 predicted proteins | sample Soicark_Litter_5_FD_111474 | JGI IMG/M metagenome (GOLD analysis project Ga0170475, IMG submission 111474) | Avena fatua rhizosphere microbial communities from Hopland, California, USA. Combined Assembly of 48 SPs | reverse complement strand
CTTCGCGGAAACGATACAATAAATTCAAGGTAGGTCTAGTCCTGGCTGGCTTGTGTGGCGAAGGTGCTGATGTTGGCGACCTGGAATGTGTCCTGCAAAGACAGCAGTTCCAGTTTGTGCAGCTTGGCGAGGCGGTCAGGCAGCTGCGGCCAGGGGGCAGCAGGTGTACTTCCACCTGGCGGCGATCCTTGCTGCTGGCGCGGCGGCAGACGAGGCCCAGCGCTTCGCAGCGCGTGATCAGCGCCACCACGCCGTGCGCCTGTGCCTGCAGGCGTTCCGCCAGCTCGCCGACCGTCGCCCAGTCGCGGCCTGGGAAGCCGGCGATATGCAGCAACAGCAGGTATTGCTGGGGCGTCAAACCCTCCGCCCTGCTGGCGTCTTCGCTGAAGCGCAGAAAACGCCGCATCTGGTAGCGAAATTCGGCAAGTGCTTCGAAATCCTGTTTACTGAGGTCTTTGTCGGGCATGAATTGGCGTTGGCAGGGGCGTGGATATGCGAAATATATCATGCTGTGATATATCTTCAATGCTCGCTCTGTCCGGTAAATCTGCTGGGTCTTGCAACAGAGCCTAGACCCTTATCGGCCTAGCAGCTAAAATCGCACTTCTTACCACGAACACCTATAAGTCATACACATGAGGGTTTATCGCGGCGCCCCGTTTCCCTCTGTCGGCCCCTGTGCCTTGACCATCGGCAATTTCGATGGCCTGCATCTCGGGCATCGCACGATGCTGGAGCAGCTCAAACGCGAAGCAGCGGCACGCGGCCTGCCGACAGCGGTGCTTACCTTCGAGCCTCACCCCGGCGAGCTGTTCTCGCCCGGCACGGCACCGGCTCGCCTCACCAATCTGCGCGAAAAGCTGGAGCTGTTGCAGGCGGCGGGCATAGACCGTGTCTATCTTGCCCACTTCAACCGCAAATTTGCGTCGCAGTCTGCCGAGGAATTTGCTGAAGAGGTGGTGTTTCAGCAGATCAACGCCCAGTACATTCTCATTGGCGACGATTTCCGCTTCGGCAAAAGCCGTACCGGCACCATCAAGACCTTGCTCGAAATAGGCCAGCGCCTGGGCTTTCAGGCCGAGGCGATGCATGAGGTCGCGCTGGATAACCGCCGCTGCTCAAGCACCGCCGTGCGCGAAGCCCTGGCCGGCGGCAATCTGGCCCTCGCCGAAGCGCTGTTGGGACGCCCCTACAGCATGAGCGGGCGCGTAATACATGGCAACAAGCTGGGGCGGCAAATCGGCTTTCCCACGGCAAATATCCAGGTCAAACATAACCGCCCGCCCTTGCACGGCATTTTCGCCGTGGAAGTGCATGGCTATGGCCAGCCCTTGCAAGGTGCGGCCAGCCTGGGTTTGCGGCCTACCGTCGATACCTCCGGCAAGGTGGCTTTCGAGGTGTACCTGCTGGATTTCGATGCCGATATCTATGGCCAGCATCTGCGCGTGAACTTCCTGAAAAAGCTGCGCGACGAGGTGAAATATGCGGGGCTGGACCCATTGATCGCGCAGATACAGCAGGATGTCGCCGATACCCGCGCCTTCTTTGCCGCCCGCGACGCCGAGGGGCGAATTAGCATCCCTCGTTCGTGAGCCGGGCGAGGGCATGCAGCAAATTATCTTGAATTGCCATTACCTTGGCCATACATCTGAATATTCGCCGTGTGCCGCTCGCAAGCGGGCACCGGCAGCCTGAGAGAGTCACCATGTCTGAAAAGAACCCCAATGCCGCCGGCGATAAAGCGGAAGCCAGCAAATACCCGGTCAACCTGCTGGATACGCCCTTTCCCATGCGCGGCGATCTCGCCAAGCGGGAACCGGGTTTCCTGGCGCGCTGGCAAGCGCAGAAACTCTACCAGAAGGTACGCGCTGCCAGCGCCGGGCGCAGCAAGTTCATCCTGCATGACGGCCCGCCCTATGCCAACGCCTCCATCCACTTGGGGCACGCCGTCAACAAGGTACTGAAGGACATCATCGTCAAATCCAAGACGCTGGCCGGCTTCGATGCGCCCTATGTGCCGGGCTGGGATTGCCATGGCCTGCCCATCGAACACCAGATCGAAAAGCTGGTGAAGGGCGACAAGGCGGCGATCAGCAACGCACCGGATACGCACGCGCGCATTGTCGCCTACCGCAAAGAGAACGGTCTGGATGAGAAGGAAACACGCCTGCCGGCCGCCTTTGTGCGCGAGCTGTGCCGTGACTATGCGGAACGCCAGATTGCCTTGCAGAAAAAGGAATTCGTGCGCCTGGGCATCATCGGCGACTGGGATAATCCTTACAAAACCATGGCCTACGAGACGGAAGCCAACATCGTGCGCACGCTTGGCGAAATCCAGCGCCTGGGTTTCCTGGTGCAGGGCAAGAAGCCCGTCAACTGGTGTTTCGACTGCGGCTCGGCGCTGGCCGAAGCGGAAGTGGAATATGCCGACAAGCAATCGCCCGCCATCGACGTGGCCTTCCCCTGCGCCGAGCCGGACAAGCTGGCGGCCATCTTCGGCCTGGGCAGCCTTGCCAAGCCCGCCTACGCGGTGATCTGGACGACGACGCCGTGGACCATCCCCGCCAATCAGGCGTTGAATATGCACCCGGCGTTTGAATATGCGCTGGTGGATACCGGCGAGCGCCTGCTTCTGCTGGCCTCTGACCTGGTGGCGTCCTGCCTGGAGCGCTACAAGCTGGAAGGCACGGTGCTGGGCAAGGCCACGGGCGCGGCCTTCGACCACCTGGTGTTCAAGCATCCGTTCTACCCGCGCAACTCGCCGGTGTTTTTGGGTGAGTATGTGACGGCAGACGCCGGCACCGGCGTCGTGCACAGCTCGCCTGCCTACGGTATTGAGGATTTCAACTCCTGCCTGCAAAACGGCATGACCAGCGACGACTTTCTGACGCCGGTGCTGGGCAATGGCCGCTACGCGGACGACTTGCCGTTCTTCGGCGGCCTGAATATCTGGAAGGCCAACCCCAAGATCGTCGAGAAGATCGCCGAAGTAGGCTCGCTGATGGCAAGCAGCGTCATCACCCACAGCTATATGCATTGCTGGCGCCACAAGACACCGCTGGTTTACCGCGCCACCGCGCAGTGGTTCGTGGCCATGGAAAAACCCGGCCATGCAGGCAAGACGCTGCGCGAGCTGGCCAATGCTGCGGTCGATGCCACGGAATTCTTCCCAGAATGGGGCCGCCCGCGCCTGGAATCCATGATCGCTGGCCGCCCAGACTGGTGCGTATCGCGCCAGCGCAACTGGGGCACGCCGATGACCTTCTTCACGCACAACGTGACGGGGGAACTGCACCCGCGCTCGCTGGAGCTGCTGGAGCAGGTGGCCAAGAAGATCGAGCAGGGCGGCATCAATGCCTGGTTCCTGCTCGACCCCAAAGAACTGCTGGGCGATGAGGCCGAGCATTACAGCAAGCTGCCGGATACGCTGGATGTGTGGTTCGATTCCGGCTCCACGCATTTCGCCGTGCTGCGCCAGCGCCCGGAACTGCAATGGCCGGCCGATCTGTACCTGGAAGGTTCGGACCAGCATCGCGGCTGGTTCCAGTCGTCGCTGCTTACCGGCTGCGCCACGACGGGCCGTGCGCCCTACAAGCAGTTGCTCACCCATGGCTTCACCGTGGATGAGAACGGCAATAAGATGTCCAAGTCCAAGGGCAACGGCATCGAGCCGCAGGATATCTGCAACAAGCTGGGCGCGGACATCCTGCGCCTGTGGATTGCCACCACCGACTATTCCGGTGAAATGTCGCTGTCGAAAGTCATTCTAGACCGGGTGACGGACAGCTATCGGCGTATCCGCAATACGCTGAAATTCCTGCTCGCCAACCTCAGCGACTTCGACGCCGGTAAGGATAGTGTGCCGGTGGCGGAAATGCTGACGCTGGATCGCTATATGCTGGTCGCCGTCAGCGAGTTTTCGGCGCGGGTCGAGAAGGAATACGACCGCTACAGCTTCCACAACGCCATGCAGGAAGTGCATGGCTTCTGCGCGGACGACCTGGGCGGCTTCTACCTGGACATCATCAAGGATCGCCTCTACACCCTGCAGGCGAACAGCCCGGCACGGCGTTCCGCGCAGACGGCGCTGTGGCACATCACCCGCGCGCTGGCCTTGCTGCTGACGCCGGTATTGAGCTTCACGGCGGATGAAGTGTGGGCGACGCTGACCGGCAGCGACGAAGACAACACCCTGCTGCACACCTGGCACCGCCCGCCGCAACCGGCCGACGCCGAAGCGCTGGCCGGTAGTTGGGCCGGCATCCGTGCGCTGCGCGCCAAGGTGCAGAAAGACATGGAAGCGCTGCGCGAAGCCAAGCAGGTGGGTTCCAGCCTGCAGGCGGAAGTGCTGGTCAAGGCCGACGCCACCTTGTACCCACTGCTGGCGGCGCTGGGCGATGAACTGAAGTTTGTGCTGATTACCTCGGCGACTACCCTGATGGCGGCAGAGGAAACCAGTGTCAGCGTCACCGCATCTTCCGCCACCAAGTGCGAACGCTGCTGGCACTATCGCCCGGACGTAGGCAGCCATGCCGAGCATCCTGGCCTGTGCAGCCGCTGCATCAGCAATCTGTTCGGCAAGGGCGAGGTGCGACAGCATGCTTAATGGGCCGAAACGCTGGTATGCGCTCGCTGTGCTGATCGTTGTTCTCGACCAGTTCAGCAAGCTATGGATCGAGCATAGCTTCAAGTATGGCGAGGTGCTGCCAGTGCTGCCGGGCTTCAACCTGGTACTGGTCTACAACCTGGGCGCCGCCTTCAACTTTTTGTCGGATGCGGGCGGCTGGCAGCGCTATCTCTTCACGGCGCTGGCATTGATCGTCGCAGGGGGCATCGCCTGGCTGCTGCGCAAGCACCATGCGCAGCCACGCTTTGCCGGCGCGCTGGCCCTGATCATGGGCGGGGCGCTTGGCAATGTCATCGACCGTATGGCCTATGGGCATGTCATCGATTTTATCCAGGTCTATTACCAAAACCACTTCTGGCCGTCGTTCAATATCGCTGATTCCGCGATATGCGTAGGGGCAGGGTTGATGGTGCTGGATAGCTTTATGCCGCCCAAGCAGCAGACATGAGCCAGGCTGGGCTGAGTCGTGCTGAGGTGGTGAACGGGCAGATATTGGCGAGCCTTGCCGCAGCGGGCTTTTCGCTGAAGGCGATATTCGTCAAGCTGGCCTATGCCACGCAGGCGGTGGATGCCATCAGCCTGCTCACCATCCGCATGCTGCTGGCAGTACCGGCCTTCCTGCTGCTCGCCCATGCCAGCCGCGGCAATGGCGCCCGGCTCACCACCTCGCAATGGCGCTGGATCGTGGCGCTGGGCCTCGTTGGCTACTATTGCTCCAGTTTGTTCGATTTCGTTGGTCTGCAATACATCTCGGCCGGCCTTGAGCGGTTGATCCTGTTTACCTACCCGACGCTGGTACTGCTGATCGAATCTTTTATGCAGCGCAAGCGTATCTCCGGCATAGTGCGCGCTGCCATGCTGCTGACCTATTTCGGACTGGTAATGGCATTCGGCCACGATCTGCACCACCAGGGCGATCAGACTGCGGTATTGATAGGCGCCGGCTGGGTGTTCCTCAGCAGCCTGTGCTATGCCAGCTATATGCTGGGCACCGGCACGCTGGTCAAGCAGATCGGCTCCACGCGGCTGGCTGGCTATACGGGTACATTGGCCTCACTATTGGTCATAGGCCAATTTGCCGTGACGCGCGATGCAGCCATCCTATGGCATCTGCCGCCGGCAGTATGGGGCTGGGGCGCCGCCATGGCGCTGTTTTCCACCGTGCTGCCGATCTGGCTGGCGGCCAAGGCGGTAGAGCGGCTCGGCGCCAGCCATACAGCCGCGATCGGTACGCTGGGGCCAGCCATCACCATCCTGCTGGGCTGGGTCATTCTGAACGAGCCGTTTTCCTGGGCGCAGGTGGCGGGCATGGTCTGCGTGATCAGCGGCGTGGTGTGGCTGGGGAAGGCGAAGCAGGCGGCATCAGCCAAGCCTGCCGTGCCGCCCGTGTCGGCTGCGCTAGAAGAGCCTTAAGGTGACTTCCGCAAATGAACATACCCTTCTCGCGGCGCATACGGGCGCGCTGCCGCGTTGTTCCTCGCTTGTGTGGCCAGCCACACGGCGCTCGTCTCGCCTTGCACCGCATCCCGTCTGCACCACGCTAAGGGTATGTTCATTTTCGGAAATCACCTAAGCGGCTAGCCTGCCTTTTTATTTCATGAAATAAAAATGGCCTTCATTTTTCCGGCAGCGGTATCCATTCCGTTTCCCCCGGAACCTTTGGGAAATCACCGGCCTGCCAGCGCGCCTTGGCTGCTTCGATTTTTTCGCGGCTGCTGGCCACGAAATTCCACCACAGGAAGCGCGGTCCATCCAACGGTTCGCCGCCGATCAGCATCAAACGCGTATCTGCCCGCGCAGTGAGGGAAACGGTCGCGCCAGCGCGCAATACTGCCATCTGCCCCGCTACCAGCACTTCTCCCGCCAGATCTACACTACCACTGGCGATATACACGGCGCGTTCCTCATGCTCAGGCGGGATATCGAATTGGGCGCCCTCGCTCAACTCGCCAGCCACGTAAAGTGTATCGCCATAGGTGGCCACCGGCGAGGTACGGCCATAGGCGCTGCCCAGTATCACGCGCAGCGTCAGCCCCGGCTCTTCCAGCACGGGCAGGCTACGCGCAGGGTGGTGCCAAAAGCCCGGTTCCGTTTCTTCAAATGCCAGGGGCAGGGCAAACCAGGTCTGTATGCCGTGGATGGGCTGAACCCCCGCCCTGGCCGCCGCCGGGCTGCGCTCGGAATGCACGATGCCGTGCCCCGCCGTCATCCAGTTCACGTCGCCCGGGCGTATGGTTTGGACATTGCCCAGGCTGTCTCTATGCTCCATCTCGCCTTCATAGAGATAAGTTACGGTGGCCAGCCCGATATGCGGATGCGGGCGTACGTCCATGCCTTGCCCGGCCGCAAACTGGTGCGGACCCATGTGGTCAAAAAATATGAAGGGACCGACCGCCTGTTTCTGCAAGGTGGGCAATAGTCGGCGTACGGGAAAGCCGCCCAGGTCACGTTCGCTGGGTTTGAACAGGTATTCGATGGCAGGATGCATGTGGGTGTCGCCTTGATAAAATGTGGGCTCATTATGGGTCGGGAAGTCGCCGGGATGAAACCGGAAACTTCTGGCGCACAGCATCAAAAAATTGCAACAAGTTGCGCGGGAGGAGGTTGGCGTGACGTCAGAGAGGCGCTATAGCGAATGAAAATCTCCACGCGACCTCGCGTGTTAGAATTGCGTCTGACTTTCCGCCTGCTCATTCATGAATATACTTGCACTCGACTCCTCTACCGACTGGCTATCTCTGGCGCTGCTGTGGCAGGGTAGGGAGCGCACCCGCGAATGGCAGGTCCAGCAAAAGCATGCCGAACTGACCTTGCCGGAGATACGCACGCTGCTTGCCGAGGCAGAGGCGCAACTGCATGCCTGGATGGCCTGGCCTTCGCCGTCGGTCCCGGCTCCTTCACCGGCCTGCGCATAGGCTGCGGCATCGTGCAGGGCTTGGCCTATGGGCTGGACAAACCCGTCGTCGGCGTGCCGACGCTGGCGGCCCTGGCTGCCGGCGTGGACGGCGAACGCATCCTGGCCGTGATCGACGCGCGCATGGGCGAGTTGTATCTTGCCGGCTATGAGCGCCAGGACGGCAAGCTGGTTGAGATCGTGCCGACCGGCGTATTCAAACCAAGCGCCTTGCCGGCATTGCCTGCCGGCGACTGGATAGGTGCCGGCAGCGGTTTCGCGGTGCAGAATGATGCGCTGCAGGCTGCCTATGGCCAGCAATTGCAACGGGTGGATGCCACTTGCATCCCGCACGCGCGCGGTGTCTTGCAGTTGGCGCTGCCTGAATTCCTGGCAGGGCGCGCCGTTCCGGCCCATAAGCTGGATCTGCTCTATATCCGCAACAAAGTCGCTCTTACCAGCCTCGAACAAGCCAAATTGCGCGCCGCATGAACACCACCATACGCCCTATGCAGGTTGCCGATATCGACGAAGTGGCCGCCCTGGAAAGCCAACTACAGTTTCACCCATGGAGCGCGCGGCAATTCCTGGATTCCCTGGCGATGAATCATCCGTCCTGGGTCGCACTGCAGGCGGGAAGCATCGTCGGCTTCGCCGTCACCATGCATGTGCTGGATGAAGCCACCCTGCTGGAAATCGGCGTGGCGCCTGAGCTGCAGCGCAGCGGCATCGGCAAGCAGTTGATGCAGACCATCAGCGACGCCGCCACGGAAGCGGGCATGGCCGTCATGCACCTGGAGGTGCGCGTCGGCAACAAGGCCGCACGTTCCCTGTATCGCAAACTGGGCTTCAAAGAAGTCGGCAAGCGCCGCGCCTACTATCGCGCCCCGGTCTGCGAGGCGACGCCGGACGGCCGGGAGGACGCGATACTGATGGCCCTGACGCTGGACGAGGGCGCGCGGTGAGCCGGCGCGACCTCATCCTGCAGGAAATCGGCCTCAAGCCGCAGTGGACGCGGCGCACGCTGCTGGCCGAAGCAGCGGCGCAGGCAGCGCAACTGCCGGCCATGGCTGCTGCGCCTGCCGTTGCAGAGATGCCGCAGGAAAGCACTATGCCCGCGGCGCCAGCGCGGCCAGCCAAGCCGGATATACGGGTCGAAGCCAAGGTCGTCGCGCCGCCGATCAGCCTTGGCGACACAGAGCGTGCCGCCAGCATCGCCGCCATGGACTGGCCGACCCTGCAAGAGGCAGTACGGAACTGCCGCGCCTGCAGCCTGTGCGAGACGCGCACGCAAACGGTATTTTCTGCAGGCCAGCCCGAGGCTACGCTGATGGTAGTGGGCGAAGCCCCGGGTGCGGATGAGGACCGAGTCGGCGAACCCTTCGTCGGCCAGGCCGGCAAATTGCTGGACAGCATGCTCGCCAGCATAGGCCGCAGCCGCAAGGAAAACGTCTATATCGGCAATGCCCTGAAGTGCCGCCCCCCGCAAAACCGCAACCCCACCCCGGAAGAAATGGCGCTGTGCACGCCCTTCCTGCACCGCCAGATCGAGCTGGTTGCCCCCAAGGTACTGTTTACCATCGGTAAGTTTGCTATCCAGGCCTTGCTGGAACGCACCGATCCGATCAAGAACCTGCGCGGTAGCCTGCATGACTATCGGGGCAGGCCGGTGGTGATCAGCTATCACCCGGCTTACCTGCTGCGCAATCCCCCGGACAAGATCAAGGCTTGGGAGGATTTGTTGCGGGTGAAGGCGGTGCTAGCTGAGCGGGAAGGGGCGGGTAATTAAGCTTAGGTGCCCCGGTATTCGGAAAGTCACCTTATGGCTATTCAAAGATCGCACGCACACGTGCTAGCGCATCATCGACCATAAATTCGGGGGCGGTCTCGATTTTCCTCGCGCCACGCGCAACCAGATCCACGGAGCGGGCCATGTTCACCAGTGCTACGCCCTGAGTTTCACAGCCACTATTGGCCAGTGTTACGGCAAAGCCGGCATATCTTGCGAAGTCTGCCCCTTGCGTGATGGGAGCAATCATCGCCACCCCGCTCAATGCGTTGAACTCACCAGTAGATAGAACCAGGGCAGGCCTGGCCTCGCCCCTTTGTTCCCGACCGACAGTCGGATTCAGATTAACCAGTACGATGTCGCCCCTGGCGAACCCGCGCTTCATATCAGCTCATTGCCTACAGGTGCCATGGCTTCCCACTCCGCCACGTCTGCCGGAACCGGCGCAGTGGGATCGCACTGCGCAAGTAACTGGGCCAAGCTGTAGCGTGGTTTGGCCACCTGGACAACCATCTTTTGATTATCAAACTCCACTGACAGCGTGTCCCCGACTTTGGCCTGCAGGTTTTCAAGAGCGGCTGTTGGGAGGATTACGCCTGCGCTATTGCCCCATTTACGAACTGAGAGTTCCATGCTCGCCTGCTCAAGATATTTAATTATACATAGTATAATTAAAGGTTGACGCTCTGTCTATACTATGTCTAAACGGGTTGGTCTAAGAG
>Ga0170475_107417548_pt1 | contig 10032 bp, 7 predicted proteins | sample Soicark_Litter_5_FD_111474 | JGI IMG/M metagenome (GOLD analysis project Ga0170475, IMG submission 111474) | Avena fatua rhizosphere microbial communities from Hopland, California, USA. Combined Assembly of 48 SPs | reverse complement strand
GTCGATCTTGATGGCCTGTGGGAACTCGGCCGCATTGTTCAGCGGCCGGCCGCTTTCATCACGCAATGCGGACGGAACTGACAGCTTGACCGCACCCAACTCGGGAAAAGGCGGCTTGAAGCGCAGGCCGACCACCAATTGGCCATCTTTGGCGAGCTTGCCGGCATCGGCAGCACCGGCCGGGCTATCGTCATTGATTTCGTTGTCGTTTTCCAGTTGCGGTTCAGGCTGCCAGCGCTGCTTGCCATCCAGCGTCGCCAGGGTGATCTGGCTGGCCTGCCCCCAACTCAGCGGTGAGCTGAAGCGCAGACGGATAGGCGTGATCGGCATGCACGCCGACTTGGCGCGCAGGCGCTCGCAGGTCATGGTAGCCGTGAAGCGGGGCCGGACCCGGTATTCGTACTCCATGGGCGCGCGGGTGCTGGCACCATTGGCCGTAGTCAGGCCCGCATCAAACAACACCTTTAGGCCCGTCTCGTTAGGCAAGGGGCGCTGACAGCGGAACGCCAGCAAATTGGCGGGCCAATTTTTACGATCGCGGCCAAAGATCGCCTCGTAATAGCCCTCCCGTTCATTATTCGGCAATACATAGGCAGGTATGCGCTCGGCTATGCCTTCAACCACGCACTTCAGGCGTGGCGACAGCGACTCTATCGTGGGTGCTGCTGCAAAATTCACCACGAATACCTGGTCTTCGGTGAGGAGCTGATAGGTGTCCGGCCAGATCTGGCGGGGCTCCGGGCCGCCCGTGGTAAAGCTTAGCCGGCGTGTCGGCAGCAGCGTGCCGTCCTGCGCGCGCAGCCCGGATTTGACGTGAAACTCGCAATTGACGGCAGCGGGCAGATCCTGCCTGAAATCGTAGACCCAGGTGCGGTCATCCAGCCAGCGGCCACTGCCTTCCTGGCCTGCGCACTCCACGTCCATCGGCGCCGGCAGGCGCGGATCACCGAATTTGACCATGGGCGCCGAAAAGCGCGCCTTCACCTGCCGGACATTGGTGACCGCGCCCTGGGGAGTAAAGGACTCGATATCTGCGGCGGCAACCGCGCCGGTGAACAGGGCAAGGGCAAGGACGAAACTGGATCGCAGCATGAAAGCTCCGGTGCGGGACGGTTTGGAAATCAAAGCTGCTGGATTCTAGCAGCCTGTCGGCAAGGTGCAGCCCTAAGCTATCCGTACATATTGCATACAATGCGCAACGATTTATAAAATATCTCATTCGGCATGCAGATTGCCGCATTTCAAGCGCTGAACGGGATAAAATGCACGTTCCACCGTAAATATCACTCCTACTGGCGTGATATTTCGCTTATCGACGCGGGCTAGACACCGCTGCAAGCAGACCAAGATGACAACCCAAGAAGAAAAAACCCGCCGTAGTGAATTGATCGCAGCCGCCGGACGCCTGTTCAAGGAACAAGGTTACGAGAGAACCACAGTGCGCGACCTTGCCCAGGCCGTCTGCATGCAATCGGGCAGCCTTTTCTATCACTTCCGTACCAAGGAAGAAATGCTGGTCGCCGTGATGGCCGCCGGCATCAGCGATCTCACCGACCGCCTCGAAGAAGCACTACCCGAAGCCAAAACGCCCCTGGACCGCCTGCGCACGGTATTTCGCGTGCACCTCAACACCCTGCTGGGCGATGAAGACAAGGGTGCGCTGTCGGTGTTGCTGTATGAATGGCCCAGCCTGTCCGAAAAAGCCCGCGCCGAGCTGATCACCCTGCGCGATGCCTATGAAAAAGACTGGCAAATGGTGCTGGACGAAGCGGCGGCAGCCGGCCTGATCCACAAGGACACCCGCTTGCTGCGCAAGCTGCTGCTGGGCGGCCTGCACTGGACCATACAGTGGTATCGGGCGGATGGCGGCACCAGCCCCACCGAACTCGCCGACCAGATGATGGACCTGATCCTGAAGACGTGACAGCCTGTCAGTCAATGGCGCCCTAGCCGCTGCCGGGCCTAGCACCAAGGCCTCTGGGGCGCCGTTTAACGGCGCCGTTCACCCACGCCACCTTCCCGCATTGATCACCCTACTGCCACGCCAGGCGCCTGTGCCTCGGCCCCGCTACGTCTTGCCGCCGACTGGTTTCCAGCCTCGTTGACAGATGAAGCACGGCAATATTTCGCAACAAAAAACTCAGTAACATGAATTATTTACAGTGGTTAGCGGCCCTCGCTAGGGTCTAGAATCAAAACATGGTCGTGATTGAAACAAGCAACTGACCAGCTTGTCCCAAACAGGGAATTGCTGCGCTCCAGGTGCTGCCATGCAGCAAACAGCGGCAGTAAACAGAGATTTTAGAAAAGGAAACACCATGTTACGCAAATTTTTGCTGGCGGCGCTACTGACCGGTACGGGCTGGATGAGCAGTGCACAAGCTGCCGGCCTCCTTACCCTGTCCCATCAAGGATTTGCGGAAGCAGGGCAATACACAGTCAACTTTGACAGCGCCAGCGCTTTCAATATGCAGCTCGGCGATGCCATCGACCTCAGCTTGCCGGAGCAGACTGCCTACCGCGCCGTGCTTGACCGTATCGAAAGCCATCCGAACGGCGACCGGACCTGGATAGGCCATCTGCAAGGCGAGTCGGACATCTACCGCATATTCGTCACACGCGGCAGCAGCGGGCTATATGGCCAGGTGCTGACGCCGAAGGGTCAGTACCGTATCAGCACCCCGGCCGGCAATCGCTTTGCTGCCGATGAAGCGGAGCTGACCGATGTAAAAGGCGCCGGTCTGCAGCGCTTCATTACCCTGATCAATGACGGCCGGCCGATACCGGCAGGCAAATCAAGCGCAGCAGCAGCCGTCAAACTAGCCGCTGCTGCTTTGCCCGATACTACGCCCGGCGCACTATTGCTTGACCCATCCGCTCCGACCAGCCAGCAGAATGCCCTGGCCGATGCCAACACCGTGATTGATGTCATGGTGCTGTATACGCCGGATCTCGTCACCCGCTATGGCTCGGCGCAAACCCTGGTCAATAACCTGGTGGCGCTCAGCAACCAGGCCTATATAGACAGCAAGGTCGCCATCACCCTGCGCGCAGTACTGATACAGCAGGTCAACTATACGGTTCTCAACGACAATGGCACGGCATTGGATGAGTTGACGGATTCGACGGCCAGTGCATTTTCCGCCATCAGCAGCCTGCGTGCGCAATATGGCGCCGACCTGGTTTCCCTGGTGCGGCCCTTCGACCAGCCGACCGCCGGCAGTTGCGGCGTGGGCTGGGTAAGCGGCGGCGGCGGGCCACCATCATTACCGATGGCAGCTACGGCTACTCTGTGGTGTCCTACGGCAAGGATACGCACGGCAGCAACTACTACTGCGACAACTATACTTTCACGCATGAGCTGGGCCACAACATGGGTTCTGCCCATGATCGCGCCAACTCCAGCAGCAGCGGTGCCTACAGCTACTCCTACGGCTACGGTATCGAAGGCACCTTCGGCACCATCATGAGCTACATCAACCCGACGATAGGCAAATTCTCCAGCCCCCTGCTCGATTGCAAAGGCACGCCATGCGGCATCGCCAGCGGGAAATCCAATAGCGCCGACAATGCGCAATCGCTCAACAACACACGCAGCTTTATTGCGTCATTCAGGGCTACCGCGTCTTCGCTAGTCGGTGGCGTAGTCACCGTCCCATCCTCGCCCACCGCCGATGCCGACCGTGTATTCAACTGGGCACAAAGCACCTTCCCGACTTACGTCAGCCCAGCCACCAGCGTATCCATGTTCAATTCCTCTGGCAGCCTCTACTACCGCTACTATTCGCTGACCAGGACTTACCTCGCAGCCAGCAACGGTCGGCTGTATTTCTACCCGACGCTCAGCAGCCCGGCAATTGACCTCGGTACGGTGGCGTCTTATCTGGATGTCTCGGCAAAAGCGGGTTTCTGAGCTATTCACCGCCGTATTTTCAGCCTTGCAGGATAAGGTTGGCAGCCCCCATCGGACTCAGTCCAGGGCTGCCAACTGGTCTTTCATCCATTGCAGATAGTAAATGGCGTCCGCTGTGTTCTCGGCAGGCGCCCAGCTCGCTCGCTCTGCTTCCGTCAGCGCCATATACGGTCCGGCCTTCGCTTCGAAAAATACACTGCCTGCCGCCAGTGAAACGACGCTGTGAAACTCGCCATGCCTGATGTTGGCACCCACCGTTTCGCCATCCGGCACCAGCACGCAACGATCAGTAATCGCACCCAAGTCGTCAAAATACAGTATGCCTATCTTGCCGCGCAGCACGACGATGCTCTCGTCCTTGTCCTGCGCCAGGTGACGATGCGGCGGCACATAGCTGTCCGGCTCGATGGCATTGATCAGGCGGTGGCACGGCACCTCGTTTTCGGTATGGAAATTCAGGTTCTGACGGCGGCGCGGTGCATTTTGTGCAGCGGCGCTGCTGCTGTCGAGCAATGCTTGCGTGATCAGGCGTGGCGTGGTCATGCTTATCCTTGGCTGAAGAGTCGATATGTGTATTTTACGCGCCGCGAAGGCAGCCGATTGCGCAGTTTGGACTGGTCCACACCCGTAAGCCCGTATAATCGAGGTTTCTGTCATAGTCTGCCTGCCCGATGACCCAATTGCCAGCCCTGCCCGACCCGCGCCATTACCCTGCCGACTTCGGTGATCATCCTTTAATCAGCCTCACCCAGAAACTGCTGCAAGAACGCGACCTGGGCGCCATGGTGCGCAACGAAGCGGCACTGGATGAGCTGCTGCGCGAGCATTTGGTGCGCTCGAATGATGTTGCCATCGAAGCGGCCCTCGATGCCGCACCCAGCCAGCACGTCCGGCAAGCGCTCAGCGATCGCCTGCGCGCTGTGCTCAGCCAGCCTGCGGCGGATGCGACACAATATGCCATCCCTTTTGCCATACCCACAGTATGGGTAGCCGGTGTGCGCGGCAAACTCAGCATGCCGGGCAAACTGCCGGATATCAATGCCGTGCGCACGCTTCTGCTGGAGCAAGGCGTCTTTGCCGCAAACGCCGATGTGCTGATTTCCGGCAAGCTGCTGGAACAGGAGCAAGTGCGCGCTATCGCCCCCAGCCAGTTGGCGCGCTGGCGCGATGTGCTGCAATACGCATCCGGCGGCCTGCCGCATGACTTCCAGGAGGCTCCCATCGAAGTCAACGGCGATGGCGTATTCCTGCGCTACCTGGTGGGCCTTGCCATGCAGCCCGCGCATGGCGAACCCGTCATACAGCTTGGCAAGCCGCTCGGCCCCTGGGCCATCGCGCTCGCCAAACTGCTTGGTGAACAGATGAAGCATGAAGGGCTTACGCTCTTTCCACTGCCGCGTGCGCCGCAAGCCTGGCTCAATGCGCTCGACGATGGCCGTGCCGCACAGTTGGAGATACGCTTCCAGGTCTTCGTCAGCAATATTTTGCGCAAGCTGCGCACGGCTGGCGAATCGCCGGTGGCAGTCTTGTCGGCGCACGACAACGGCGAAATCCGCGTCACCATCGGCGCCGAGCGCAATGGCGAGCAGTGGGAGGGCTTCGTCTGGCCGCTGGCCGCGCTGGACAAGGTGGAAGTGCTGCAGCAGCAGATGGTGGGCTTGCTGCGCGAATGTCAGCAGGAGGCCATCCGTGTCCTGCCCGACGTGTTGCCCACCATCAAGGACAACCTGCCCTACTTCCCGCTGCCGACGGAACTTGACGCTGCGGCATCCACCAAGCATTAAGGGAGGAACAAAATGAGCTATTTCAAACACCACGTCTTTTTCTGCACCAACCAGCGCGCCCCTGGCGAGAGCTGCTGCAACGACTTCGGCGCTTCCGAAGTCCACACCTACGCCAAGCGCCGCATCCATGATCTGGGCTTGTCGGGCGCGGGCAAGATCCGCATGAACAAGGCCGGCTGCATGGACCGCTGCGCAGAAGGCCCGGTGCTGGTGGTCTATCCCGATGAAACCTGGTATCGCTACGTGGACAAGGAGGATGTCGAGGAGATTATTCAGGAGCATATCCTGAATGGGCGCGTGGTGGATCGCCTGAAAATCTGATGCGGCAGCCGATGCTTGCCATTGACTTCAGCAACAAGCCAAGGATAGAGACGTGAAGGCCCCCCAGTTCGAACAATTTTTTGCCGCCGGCCCCGCAGGCCGCCTGGACACCCTGCACCTGCCCTCGGCAATCGACGGCCCGCCCATAGGCATCGCCCTGGTTGCCCACCCGAACCCCCTGCAGGGCGGCACCAACACCAACAAGATCGTGCATACCCTCGCCAAGGTATTCTCGCGCAAAGGCTATGAAGTCTATTGCCCCAACCTGCGCGGCGTAGGGCTCAGCGAGGGGGAGCACGACAACGGCGGCGGCGAGGTGGACGACATGGCGGCACTGCTGGCTTTGGTCAGAAAGCAATATCCGGATCTGCCGCTGCTGCTGGCCGGCTTTTCCTTCGGCACCTTCGTGCAATCGCAACTGTGCGAGCGCCTGGGCGCAGGTGCGGTGGAGCGCCTGGTGATGATCGCGCCAGGCTGTGCCAAGTGGAACTTCCCGCCCGTGCCGGCCAATACGCTGGTGGTGCATGGCGAGGCCGACGAAGTGGCGCCCCTGGCAGCCACCTTGGACTGGGCCAGGCCGCAGAGCCTGCCCATCATCGTCGTGCCCGGCGTCGGGCATTTCTTTCACGGCAAACTGACGCAACTGGCGGAGATAGTAAACAAAAGCCTGTAAGCGGCCATCAGGCACTTCGTAAAAATGCATCGAATGCCGCTGCGTTCATCGGCGAGGAAAACAGATAACCCTGGCCGTAATCACAGCCAGCAGCGACCAGCAGATCACGCTGTGCCGGGGTTTCCACACCTTCTGCGATCACCTTCATGCCCAGCTTGTGCGCCATCACGATGATGGTTTCGCATAGCGCCATATCTTTGGAATCCGGCATCAGGTTTCTCACGAAAGACTGATCGATCTTCAGATAGTCGATGTCGAATTTATGCAGATAAGACAGCGATGAATAGCCGGTACCGAAGTCATCCAGGGACACACCCATGCCGGCCTCGCGCAGAATGCGCAATTGCTCGTTCACGGCGCTGCTGCCGTCGAGCAACAAGCCTTCGGTAATCTCCGCCACCAGACTATTGCCTGGCAGACCGAGCGCCTGCATATGCTCCAGCCAGGCGCGCTGATTGCTGCCGTCGCTACGGAACTGCACGGGAGACTTGTTGAAGCTGATCTGGAAATCATCGTCATACATCTCGCGCCAGTGCTTGACCTGGTTGGCGGCCTGGTGAAATACCCAATTGCCTATGCTGACGATCAGCCCCGTTTCCTCGGCGATAGGGATAAACACGGACGGTGGAATGACGCCGCGCACCGGGTGCTGCCAACGCAGCAAAGCCTCCGCCTTGCGCACTGCGCCATTGGCCAGCTCGACGATGGGCTGGTAGACCATGGCAAACTGATCATCGGCCAGCGCGCCCCGTAAATCCTTGGCCAAACGCATGCGCGTCTGCGCTGCATCCTGCAGGGCCGGCGTGAAATAGCTGAAGCGGTTGCGGCCCTGGTGCTTCGCGGCATACATGGCCTGATCGGCATTACGTATCAGCTCTTCGCCACTTTGCGCATCATTCGGGTAAAAGGTGACGCCGATGCTGGCCGACACATAGGCAAGCTCGTCGCCCAGGCGAAACGGCTCCGATACCTGCATGAGCAGATTGCGTATTACGCGCTCCACATTGGTGGTGTCTTTCAGATCACACAGCAACACTGTAAATTCGTCGCCGCCCAGGCGCGCCACCGTATCCGTCTCACGCACGCAGCAGCTTAGCCGCCGCGCCGCTTCCTGGAGCAGTTGATCACCCATATCGTGGCCCAGGGTGTCGTTCACTTCCTTGAATAGATCGAGATCCAGGAACATCAGCGCCAGTTTGCGGCCGGCGCGATCTGCCTTCTTTACCTCCTGCTCAAGGCGATCACGCAGCAGGCGCCGGTTGGGCAGGCCGGTCAGCGCATCGAAATAGGCCTGTTCCCAGATCAGCTTTTCCGCACGCACGCGCTCGGTGATATCTGAAAAGCTGTAAACACGGCCGATGATCTGGTCGCGTAGATATTGCGGCCGGGATTTACGCTCGATCAGGCTATCGCCGCTCAGCTCAATGATATCGGCGCTCTCTTCGTGCAGCGCCAGATCGATTTCCTGCAAGCGATCAAGATAGGCTTGCGGATTGCAGGCTTTGCGCGCCATGAAGTCCAGGATCAGGCTATCGTCCTGATGCAGCAGCAAGTCGCCGGGTATGCCCCATATCTGGCTGAAGCGATGGTTCATGCTGACGATGCGCTGTTCACGGTCTATCACCAGTATGCCGTCCACCGTGGCTTCCAGCGTGGCACGCAGGCGCGAGGTCATCTGCGCCAGGTCTTCTTCCGTTTTCTTCTGTGCCCGCGCATCGAGGATGCGCAGGGTAAGCCAGTTGCGACCATCGATATGCACGCTGCGTATGGTCTTGATGATGGGCAACAGGTTGCCGTCCGCACAGCGATACAGGCTCTCGACCGCGTTCAGCTCGGTGATATTGCCCTGCAATACGTCTTCCCAATAGAACACATCGGGCAACGAGCTTTCCAGTTCCGTTATCGACTTGCCCAGCAAAGCTTCGTAGGAATAGCCCAGCATGATGCTGGCGGTGGCATTGGCTTCGCAAATCGCCAGCGTCTGCGCGTCCACCAGCAGCAGGATTTCTTTTGAGTGATCGAGGAGAATGCGCTCTAAGCGGTTCATTGGTCAGGCATTCTTGCCATGTTCTGCACTGCTGGCATCAAAGTAATAACTTACCCGCCTGCGTGGATTGAGATACTCAAACACGGCACGCGGCAATTGGTCGGGGCGGATGGCCTTGCTGATATTGATATCCAGCTCGCGCTCCAGATCTATCATGATCGCTTCGTTTTTCGGCACCGTCGGGTTGTAGACTATGACGCTCGGTTTGAGCGGCTTGGTGGCATTCACCGCCGTTACCAGACCCATGGCATCGTTGGACAGGCGCACCACCGTGCCCGGCGGATAGACACCCATGCAGCGGATAAACAGCTTAAGTATCTTCGGGTCAAACTTGCCGCGATGTTGGGAGAACATCTGCGACAGCGCCTCGTGCGGTGTCACGGAGCCGGGCAGATGCGCGGCATTGCACAGATTGTCGTAATGATTCACCACGCATAGGATACGCGATAGCAGGTCGATTTCCTCACCGCGTAAATGCGCAGGATAGCCGCTGCCGTCGAAGCACTCATGATGCTGGCCGATAATCTTCAGCACCTCCGGCGGCAGGCCCAGCTTTTGCCCCATCGCCACCCCATACTCGCAGTGCTGCTCGCGCAGCTCGCGTTCCGGGCGTGTCAGCGGCTCGGACTTCATCATCACCTTGGCAGGTACTTCGCCAAGGCCGATATCATGGAACAGGGAGCCAAGACCCACAGCGGCGATCTGCTCTTTCGCAAGCTGCATTTCCCGGCCCAGCATCATGGTCAGCACCGAGACATTGAGCGGGTGATAGTAGGTGGTGTCTCCACCACCCTTTTCGCTCATCACGTGGATCGCCAGCTCCGGCGCGGTCAGCAGCGCGTCTATCATCTGCCCTATCAGCCGGCTTGCCTGCTCGACGGTCTGGTTGGGCTTGGCAAACATATTCCTGGTGATGACGCGCACCGATGCCGTGGCATCCGTAAAGGCCCGCTCCACCTGCAACATCTGCTCCCGATAACTATGCAAGGAGGCGATGCGCGCCTGCTTCGCCAACATTCCCGTCTCCGGCAGCGGCGCCTGCGCCGGGGCGCTGTCAAGCGCGGCGGGCACCGTGCGTAGCGGCAAGGGTTTCACGTCGCTGCGATTCGGGTCCCAGCGCACCTCGGCAAGACCCAGGCTGCGTATCGCCTGTATCTGCTCGTCAGTCTTGATCTTGAAACTGTTGAAACTGAATGGATGCTCCATCCAGCCCACGTCAAGGCATACGTAGACACCGATCTGCAATTGCTCCGTCGAGATACTGAATTCGGTACTAGGGGTGGTCATTGCGAGC
>Ga0170475_109771862_pt1 | contig 10033 bp, 7 predicted proteins | sample Soicark_Litter_5_FD_111474 | JGI IMG/M metagenome (GOLD analysis project Ga0170475, IMG submission 111474) | Avena fatua rhizosphere microbial communities from Hopland, California, USA. Combined Assembly of 48 SPs | reverse complement strand
GTACCCGCCGTACCCGTTCAAAAGCTTGCGTGGCGATTTCTCGCGCGAAGCAAGCAAAGATAGCCACCCGAATAGGCTAAAATGCCCCCTGATATTGTTTCCAAAAAGCACCTTCACCGACCAATAGGTACAAGATGGCGAAAACGCCAACCAAGAAAACCGATTCCTCTGCCAATCTCGGCTTCGAAGCCAAACTCTGGCTCACCGCCGACAAGCTGCGCAACAACATGGACGCAGCGGAATACAAGCATGTCGTCCTCGGTCTCATCTTCCTCAAATACATCTCCGACACCTTCGAGGAACACCGCGTCAAACTCCTCGCCGGCCAAGGCGACTACGAAGGCGCGAACCCCGAAGACCCCGACGAATACAAAGCCGAAAACGTCTTCTGGGTGCCCGCCGACGCGCGCTGGCCGCACCTTCAGGCAGCGGCCAAACAGCCCGCCATCGGCAAGATCGTGGACGACGCGATGGTTGCCATCGAGCGCGACAACCCGCGCCTCAAAGGCATCCTGCCCAAGGACTATGCCCGCCCGGGTCTCGACAAGCAGCGCTTGGGCGAGCTGATCGATGTCATCGCCACCATTGAACTCACCGCCGCCAGCGAAGGCGAAAAGACGCACCGCTCGGTTGATCTGCTCGGCCGCGTCTACGAATATTTCCTGACCCGCTTCGCCAGCGCCGAAGGCAAGAACGGCGGCCAGTTCTACACCCCGTCCTGCGTCGTGCGCTGCCTGGTCGAAATGCTCGCCCCCTACAAAGGCCGCATCTACGACCCCGCCTGCGGTTCCGGCGGCATGTTCGTGCAGTCCGAAAAATTCGTCGAATCGCACGGCGGCAAACTCGGCGACATCAGCATCTACGGCCAGGAGAGCAACGCCACCACGCGCCGCCTCGCCGTGATGAACCTCGCGCTGCGCGGCATCGAAGCCGACTTCGGCCCCGAGCACGCCGACACTTTCCGCCGCGACCTGCATCCCGACCTTCGCGCCGACTACGTTCTCGCCAATCCGCCCTTCAACGACTCCGACTGGTTCCGCAAGGACGATGACGTGCGCTGGCAATATGGCGTGCCGCCCAAGGGCAACGCCAACTTCGCCTGGGTGCAGCACTTCATCCACCACCTCGCGCCGCACGGCATGGCCGGCTTTGTCCTCGCCAACGGCAGCATGTCGTCCAACCAGTCCGGCGAAGGCGACATCCGCCGCGCGCTCATCGAGGCCGACCTGGTGGACTGCATGGTCGCGTTGCCCGGTCAGCTCTTCTACAGCACGCAGATTCCCGTCTGCCTCTGGTTCCTCGCGAAGAGCAAAGCCGCCGACGCCAAACGCGGCTTCCGCGACCGCCGCAAGCAAACTCTCTTCATCGACGCCCGCAAACTCGGCACTCTGATCGACCGCGTGCACCGCGAGTTGACCGACGCCGACCTCGAGAAAATCGCTACCACCTACCATGCTTGGCGCGGTGATTTGGCCGATAGCCGTCATTCCCGCGAAGGCGGGAATCCAGTTGCTTACGCCGACGTTGCCGGCTTCTGCAAATCCGCCACCACCTTGGAGATCGCCGCGCACGGCCACGTCCTCACACCCGGCCGCTACGTCGGCGCCGAGGAAGTCGAAGACGATGGCGAACCCTTCGAGGAAAAGATGCCGCGCCTCGTCGCCGAATTGCAAGCGCAGTTCGAAGAGTCCGCGAAGCTGGAGGAGGCCATCAAGGCAAATCTGAAGGGGCTGGGTTATGGCGGGTAATTGGAAGCGCACATCGCTCCGAGATGCGGGCGTGACACTGATTGACTGTGATCATCGCACCCCTCCTGCTGCTAACAGCGGTTATCCCTACGTGGCGATTCCGCAACTCAAGGAAGGTCGACTCGCTCTCTCCGATGCTCGTCTCATCTCGCCGGAGCACTTTGTTGAATGGACGCGAAAGGCCAAGCCCCAGCAGAATGACGTGATCCTGTCGCGTCGCTGCAACCCAGGGGAAACCGCCTATGTCCCAGCGGGCCTTGAGTGCGCACTTGGGCAGAATCTCGTCTTGCTCCGCTCTGACGGCACAAAATTGTTTCCGCCATTTCTCCGCTGGTTACTACATGGCCCGGATTGGTGGGAGCAGGTCGGCACCTTCATCAACGTGGGCGCTATCTTCAACAGCTTGAAGTGTGCGGACATTCCAAATTTCAAGATGCCGTTACCGCCCCTCACCGAGCAAAAAGCCATCGCGGCAGTGCTTGGGGCGCTGGACGACAAAATTGAGTTGAACCGGCGGATGAACGCGACGCTGGAGGCAATGGCGCGGGCGCTGTTCCAGAGCTGGTTCGTGGATTTCGACCCCGTCCGCGCCAAACTCGACGGCCGTCTCTCAGACGCATTAGACCCAGCCACCGCCCCCCTATTCCCCGAGCACTTCGAGCACGGTGAACATGAGATGCTTCCTGTCGGATGGCAGCATGCAGCCATCGAAGAAGTCTGCGCCATCAACGCATGGACGCTCGGCAAGAATGATGACTTGGCAACGCTCCAATACGTCGAAATTTCCGAGGTGAGCCGCGGAAACATCGCGAACATCGCCACCTATACTCGCGGCGAAGAACCAAGCCGAGCTCGCCGCCGCTTGCGCCATGGCGATACCGTTCTCTCCACTGTACGCCCCGACCGAGGCGCCTACTTTCTCGTGCTGAGCCCGCCGGAGAACCGCGTTGCCTCAACTGGCTTCGCCGTGCTCACGCCAACCAAAGTTCCGTGGTCATTTATCCATGCTGCGATGACTCAGGCCGAAGTCTCCGACCACCTCGGCCAGATGGCCGATGGTGGAGCCTATCCTGCCGTGCGCCCTGAAATCATCGGAGCCATGACGGTCGCGCTACCAAACGAGCCAAAGATTCTCGAAGCCTTTCACCGCATCTGCGCACCGCTCTTTGAACAAGCTGAAGCCAACCGCATCCAATCCCACACCCTCGCCACCCTACGCGATACGCTGCTGCCGAAGCTGCTGAGCGGGGAACTCAAAACGACGAAATAAACAACCATGCCTCGCCTCCTGAAAATCGAAACAGACCAGCGGTTAATCGTAAGCCAACGGGCGCTAACTACGGCGTTCGGAATGTTGGCCATTCCAAAGCCTGTGGCCTATGAAACCGTGAGCACTGATGGAGCGATTGAGATCGGCTTGATCGGCATTGCTGCGGATTTGGCGATTTCCGCCTGTCTATACGAGGTGCTTGGCATGTCTGGCATCATCCGCAAAGACAGTGGCTTTTACCTTAACGCGTCAGAAGCGCTCGATTCATTTCGAGCTACCTTGAACTCAAAAATTCCACGGCTGGCAGCATTGACTCATGGCGTTACCAATCCATCCGCTCACCTCCAGAAGCTGGATACTGCTTGCAGCAACTTCCCAGTCATCTTCACAGCGCGGGCGTGCGCTGTCCACGGTGGCGCGGGCATTTCAAGCGATGTTGCTTTCGTGGCAGGGAAATCCGTAGCGGATTTTCTCCTTACTCTAGCGGAAAGCACCAAGTGGAAGCCTTACCTGAAGTATGTTCCGGCCACGCCTGCCCTCCCAAAGGACCGAACCCTTATCGCGCAAGAATTGGCCGCATTGCTTTCAACTGGCGACAAATCGAAAGCTGGTGCCTCGCTTGCCGGAATATATCTGGTACTGCCAGAGATCACGAAGACAGAGCCCGATTGGCTGAAGACTTTACAGAGAGTTCAAGTTGCTCCCAAAGCTCAGGATATTTCCATCCTCATAAGGAGTCTCCAACAGGCCGGTGTCGGGAATCTTTTTAAGGTCGGGAAAGGCGCTAACGCAACAGCGGTGAAGATCGTCGATAAGTCGGCGAACCCCGATGCCTTGCCAATCTACATCGAAGGAATGAAGAAGAGTTTCGACAAGCTGTCTGATGCCTGGAGCGGCTATGTTGGTAATGCCAATGGAGAACTGGGCAAAGGTATCTTGTCACTGCCCCCGATTGAATCGGTTTACCGTTTCGCCGCCATCGGCGTCGACAACCTTGGCCTTCCTGAGGAAGAAACAAAAGGTGGGCTCTCGTCGCACAGCCTTTGGCCATTCGTTGCAAGTGCACTCGATTACAGTGGAACAAAAGGACCATGCTTCTTCCTGCTCCGGGCGCTAAAACCCGGGGAAATTGGTCAACTGCTGAGGCAGTTGACCAATGCCACTGTCCACAGCAACAAGCTTAAGAAGACGCTAAAGGAATATGGGCCATTGCTGCAGGCCGCCGCAAATGCCAAGCCTGTCGCTGCCAATTCTGTGCTCGCAAACAAACTGGCGGCTTCTGTCGCGGCCCGTGACACTAAGAGGGAGACACTGATCGATAGGCTCACTGTTCGCACCAAAGATGCCACCGGCAAGGGCAAAGTAGGCTACGAAGCCCTTGTCGCAGAAGTGCGGAAAGCTGACTCGCTTGCTGCTCCACTCGATTCACTTCGGAACGGGACCATCAATATGGACGCCGATAAGTTCTCTGCTCTTCGTCTCCTAATTGATTCCGCAAACGAACGAGAAGACCTTGTCGCACTTGGGCCCATCCTGGCTGACAATCAGTGGCAGGCCGTTTCCACGAATGCACGCAAAGCAATCATGGAAATCGATTACTCATTCTTTGGCCCGCAAGTTTCTGCCTAAATCCCAATGACCATCAACGAATCCATCGTCGAAGACGCTGCCCTCGAATGGCTCGGGGAGCTGGGGTATGCGGTCGTGCGCGGGGCACAGGCAACTATTAAGCCTCACTTTTTGTCCAAGACGCTCCAGCATTTAACACAGGATGGAATGCTGGAATCGACAGGGGGGCGAGGAGCAATTTATCACTTGCCCGGCGAAACTATTCCGACCCCGGATGATGTTTTTGGCCCTGCTCCCCGATTTTCGGTCGCGAGCTACCCGAATTTGGTGTTCTCCTCCCCGAATTTGGACGGGAATCGGGATGCCGATGGTTGCCTGATCGCTGACAAGTTGCCATTGCCGGTTATCGACGATTTGGGCGCGCTTTCGTGGGTTTTGCGTGCCCGCCTGGAAACGATTGCCGCTGAGCCTAGAGTAAAGGGCAAGGTTGATCGGGAGGTGCTTATCGCTGTGGTACTTCAGTTGTGTGCAAATCAGTTTGTCACGCTGCGCTGCCTCGCCACGCTTGTAAACCGGAAACCTGAGACCTTGCGTGACCAATATCTCACCAGGCTTGTCCGCGAACGAAAACTGACTCTGGCCTTTCCGACAAGTCCGACCCATGAACGACAGGCCTACTGCGCATCAGCAGCGCTATAGGCATGCAACAGGCCCGAGTTCAGTGATAAATGGTTGCTTTACCACTGGCCGCCGACGGCAAGCACTGTGTGGCCAGCTTTTACCCTTCTGGGCTTGATTTTCATTTAGACGTAAACCGCCAAAGATCATGAACCTCAACGAATCCATCGTCGAAGAAGCGACCCATGAATGGTTTGGTGAGCTGGGCTATGCCATCGGGCAAGGGCAACTATTAAGCATTACTTACAAGTTCGATTTGAGAGGTAGATGAGCCCATGAGCGACGAACCATTGACCCAATCCGAATTCATCATCTACCAGACCGAGGACGGCCAAACGCGGCTGGAGGTGAGGCTGCAAGACGAGACTGTCTGGCTGACGCAAAAACTGATGGCGGCGTTGTTCCAGACCTCCGTACCGAACGTAAGCATGCACATCCGCAACGTCTTTGCGGAGGGTGAACTTCAAGCGGGTTCAGTTATTAAGGAATTCTTAACAACTGCCGCCGATGGCAAGAGCTACGCCACGCAGCACTACAACCTGGATGTCATCATCTCGGTAGGCTATCGGGTGAAATCGCTCCGGGGAACGCAATTCCGCATTTGGGCCACGCAACGGCTGCGGGAATACATCGTGAAGGGATTCACGATGGACGACGAGCGGCTGAAGCAGTCTGGCGGCGGTACTTATTTCGAGGAGCTGCTGGAGCGCATCCGCGACATCCGTTCGTCGGAAAAGGCGTTCTGGCGCAAGGTGCTGGATATTTATGCCACGAGTGCGGACTACGATCCGCGAGCAGAGGCATCGCAGTTCTTCTTTGCCACAGTACAGAACAAGATGCACTGGGCCGCGCACGGACAGACGGCGGCGGAAGTGATTGCCGCCCGAGCCGACGCAGCGAAGCCCAATATGGGGCTGACCACGTGGCCGGGTACTCGCCCTCGCAAGCCGGATGTGGCCGTGGCAAAGAACTACCTGAGCCAGCAAGAACTGGGGGATTTGAACCTTATCGTGTCGCTCTACCTCGACTTCGCTGAATTGCAGGCCCGCAGCCGTCGGGTGATGACGATGCGCGACTGGATCGCGAAGCTGGACGATTTCATGCGGATCAGTGACCGGGAGATTCTCACCCACGCTGGCAAGGTGAGTCACGAGGCGGCGCAGGCAAGAGCAGAGGCGGAGTTTGAAAAATTTCGCTGCATCGAGGACGCGAAGCCGTCGCCGGTGGAGCAGCATTTCATCGAGGCTATTGAGCAAGTGAAGCAGTTGGAGAGTGGAAAACGCACGAAAAAGAAAAAATCATGAACCTCAACGAATCCATCGTCGAAGACGCCACCCTCGAATGGTTCAGGGAGCTGGGCTATGCCATCGGCCACGGGCCGCAACTTGCACCCGGTGAACCGGCAGCGGAGCGGGCGTCGTTTGCCGACGTGGTACTCATGGAACGCTTGCGTAAGGCGATCGGGCGGCTGAACCCGGTCATTCCCGAAGACGCGCGTGAAGAGGCGTTACGCAAGGTGCTGCGCGTAGGCACGCCTTCGCTGACGCAGACCAACCGCGCCTTTCACCGAATGCTGCGTGACGGCGTGCCGGTGGAATACCCGCGAGCCGATGGCAGCATTGCGGGCGATCATGTGCGGCTGGTCGATTTCGGCGCGGTGCTCGCGAACGATTGGCTGGCGGTGAACCAGTTCACGGTGATCGAGGGCCAGCACAACCGGCGACCCGACATTGTGGTCTTCATCAACGGGCTGCCGCTGGGCTTGATCGAGCTGAAGAACGCGGCCGATGAGGAGACGACGATCTGGAATGCCTATGCGCAGCTCCAAACCTACAAGGCGGAAATTGCTTCGCTGCTGCATTACAACGCGACGCTGGTGGTAAGCGACGGTTTGCAGGCGCGCATCGGTTCCGTGACGGCGAACCAGGAGTGGTTCAAGGTCTGGCGCGCGATCGATGGCGAAGCAGGTTTGCCCACTGAGGCGCCGAAGTCGGCGCTGGAGCTGGAGGTACTGGTGCGCGGCGTGTTCGAGCGGCAGCGCTTCCTCGATCTGCTCCAGCATTTCATCGTCTTCGAGGAAGACCCGGACTCGGGCGCGCTGCACAAGATTATCGCGGGCTACCATCAGTTCCACGCGGTGAATGCGGCGGTCGAGGAAACGGTGCGCGCCAGCGGCATGACCGAGCGCAACGCGCTGCACCAGGACTTGGGCGCCTATTGGGCGGGCCGTATGCACGGCGGCAGGCCGGGCGACCGGCGCGCGGGCGTGGTCTGGCATACGCAGGGCAGCGGCAAGAGTTTTTCCATGCTGTTCTACGCTGCGCGCGTGGTGCGGCATCCGGCGATGCAGAACCCGACCCTGGTGGTGCTGACTGACCGCAACGATCTCGACGACCAACTGTTTGGTCAGTTCCAGCGCTGCCACGATATCCTCGGCCAGACGCCGGTGCAGGCGAGCGGGCGCGAGGATTTGCGGGCGCTGTTGAATCGCGCGAGCGGCGGCGTGGTGTTCACAACCATCCATAAGTTCATGCCGGAAAAGGGCGACGGGTTGAGCACAAAAATGCCCGAACTGAGCGCGCGACAGAACATCGTGGTGATCGCCGATGAAGCGCACCGCAGCCAGTATGGGTTTGGCGGCAAGGTCAATGAAAAGACCGGCGAGATGTCTTACGGCTTCGCCAGCAACCTGCGTGATGCGTTGCCGAATGCGTCCTTCATCGGCTTTACCGGCACGCCGATCGAGAAGACCGACGCGAACACGCGGGCGGTGTTCGGTGATTACATTTCCATCTACGACATCCAGCGCGCGGTCGCCGACAAGGCCACGGTGCCGATCTATTACGAGAGCCGCATTTCCAAGCTGAGCCTGAACGCCGCCGAGTTGCCGAAGCTCGACGCCGAGTTCGATGAGATCACCGAAGGCGAGGAGCTGACCAGGAAGGAAAAGCTCAAGACCAAGTGGGCCGCGCTGGAGGCGCTGGTCGGCGATCCGAAACGCATCGCGCTGATCGCCGCCGATCTGGTTGCGCATTTCGAGAAGCGCGTGGAGGCGATGGACGGTAAGGCGATGATCGTTTGCATGAGTCGCCGCATCTGCATGGACCTTTACAACGCGCTCATCAAGCTGCGTCCTGACTGGGCCAGCGCCATGGACGACGACGCCGAGGCGGAGAAAGGCAAAAGCTGCGTGGTGAAAGTGGTGATGACCGGCAGCGCCGACGACGGCCCCGACTGGCAGCCGCACATCCGCAGCAAGGACAAGCGCCGCAAACTGGCGAACCGCTTCAAGGATAGCCGTGACCCGTTCCGCATCGTGATCGTGCGCGACATGTGGCTGACCGGCTTCGACGCGCCCTGTCTGCACACGATGTATGCCGACAAGCCGATGCAAGGTCACGGCCTGATGCAGGCCATCGCGCGCGTGAACCGCGTCTTCCGCGACAAGCCCGGCGGCTTGGTGGTGGATTACCTCGGCCTCGCCGATCAACTGAAGCAGGCTCTCGCCACCTACACCGAGAGCGGCGGCCAAGGCAACCCGACCCTCGATACCGCGCAGGCCATCGCCGTGATGCTGGAGAAACACGGCATCGCCTGCGACATGATGCATGGCTTCAACTGGGACAAGTGGATCACCGGCAAACCCGCCGAACGCCTTGGCTTGATCCCCGCCGGACAAGAACACATCCTCGAACAGGACGACGGCAAGAAGCGCTGGGTGCAGGTGGTGACCGAACTCTCGCGCGCCTTCGCGCTGTGCGCCGCCAGTGATGAAGCCACGACGATTCGCGACGACGTGAGTTTCTTCCAAGCGATCCAGGCCGCGCTGAACAAACAGAGCAGCAACAACCGCAAGACCCCGGAACAGATCGACGCCGCGATCCGTCAGCTTGTCTCCAAAGCGATTTCGACCGAGGGCCAGGTGATTGATGTTTTTACTGCTGCCGGCTTGCTCAGACCGGACATCAGCATTCTCTCCGACCAGTTCCTGGCCGAAGTGCGCGGCCTCAAGCACAAGAACGTCGCCGCCGAGTTGCTGGAGAAGTTGCTCAAGGACGAACTCAAGATCCGCTCCAAACGCAACCTCGTCCAGAGCCAGGTCTTTTCCGAGAAGCTCAAGCAGACCCTCAACGCGTACCACAACCGCGCGATCTCCACGATGCAGGTTCTGGAGGAACTGATCCAACTCGCCAAGGACCTTGATGCCGCCACCAAGCGCGGCGAAGACCTTGGCTTGACCGAGGATGAAGTCGCCTTCTACGACGCGCTCGCCGCCAATCAATCCGCCGTCATTGCCATGGGTGACGACAAACTCAAAGTCATCGCCGCCGAACTGATCACCAAGGTGCGCAAGAGCGTGACGATTGACTGGACACTGCGCGAAGGTGCGCGGGCAAAGATTCGCGTGATGGTAAAGCGCATCCTGAACAAGTACGGCTATCCGCCGGACTTGCAGGACGAGGCTGTCAAGACAGTGCTTGCACAGGCAGAGTTGTTGTCAGCCGGTTGGGCTGAAGGATAAGCGTCGTCTTGTTGGAGGGGGGAGGGGAAGCTACTGTCGAAGAGTCACCGTCCGTTTCGCTGCATTGCTGACCTTCGCTACGCATCCCTTGTCTGTGCCTTACATCACAAGACATCTTGACCTACGTCATCAAGAGAATCACCGCCCTCTCGCCACCTCATGTCACGCTGTCTGCACCGGTGACAAAAGATACTCAAGCACAGTCCTTGTCCCAAGCAGGATTTCCGCATTTGCCTGCATATCCGC